>JAABUQ010000141.1_pt1 | contig 152539 bp, 141 predicted proteins | sample 5560001 | NCBI WGS metagenome assembly JAABUQ01 (sample SAMN10711888, study PRJNA513371) | rock metagenome | isolation source: Antarctica rocks | place: Antarctica: Victoria Land, Finger Mt nord | collected 2015-12-18
CACAGTGGCAAAACGAATACAATTGCGAGCGGCCTCACAGCAGCCTGGGTTACCGCACGCCTAACGAGTTTGCCGAAGTACTGAAATCCTCAGTTATGACTGGCTGACAAAATCGAGCCACGTCACGAGCACCTCTGCGGTAACAAAATGCTCTTCCAGCGCCACCAGTTCCATAAGCACTCCTGCCTTAATGCAGCTACGCCAATTCAAGGAACGTGAACGTAAATCGGACAGCTAGGTCGTGAGCAGTTCCGCCGTGAAAACATTGTCGATGGTGAACCGGCGATCCGTTATGCCCTGCTCAAAGTGATAACGCAGGATGGCGTCGATGGCCTTGCGATTGGCCTCGATCCCGTAAGGCCACCAGTCTTGGCCCAGCACGCTGCGGTCTTCGTGGATCAGCTTGCTGAACCACGGAAACATGGTGGCCATATTGTTGAAAATCAGGCCGTGCTCGTACTGCTCTACGGCAGCTTTTTTCGCATCACAGAAGCCCTGGTAGGCATTCTTTGCTAGCTCAGGATGCTGCGCAAGCAGATCTCTGCGGATCACGACCGTGTGCATGATCGGGAAGATACCGGTGCGCTTGTAATATTCGCGCTCAACGGTTTCATAATCAGGAAAGAGCTGGCCTACCTTTGGAGAGTTGTCCAGGATGCACTTCGGCACGTCGGCCGAAATCAGGGCATCGATCTCTCCCGACTCCAGCATGGCACCCAATTCCTTGCCCTTAGGGATGCTCGTGACCTTGACGTGGGCAGGATGAGCGTGAGGTACAAAGTCGATCGGCTTTAATGGCCAGTCTAACCCGCCAATCACCCAGTGGCATGTTTCTGGTTGGAATCCGTACTCATCGGTCAACATTCCTTTCGGCATAATGCCAGCATCGTGGCTGTAGAGAGCGAGCTCACCGATGAGCTTGCCATTGAGGTCTTCCGGCTTTGTAATGCCGCTCGCCTTATTGATGTAGATCGCCGAATGCCGGAAGGCCCGGTTCGGAAAGACCGGGATCGCTACAAAGGGCGACTCCCCGTTCTCGAAGGTTCTCAGGAAGTACGTCATTCCGAGCTCCGAGATGTCGAACTTGCGTTCGGCGATCATGCCCTCAAAAATTTGGGTCACGATCGGCGCGCTATGGAAGGTGCCCTCGACACCCTCGATCTTCACTTTGCCATCTGTGAGCGCACGCGTCCGGTCGTAATCCCAAAATGCGATATCAAGCTTAAGCTTGGCCATCTTTCAACTCCATTCTGTTTTGATTCGTTAACAGCTTCCCGGTGACTGAACACAGGTAAACCTCAGTCGGTCCCGGGTTCGTGCCTTGTACATTTGATAAATATATTTACTATTTGGTTGCACATCTTGTGTGCTGCTTCTCCGGAAGGCAAATACCTGTGTCCGCTCATATAGTAGAAGCGTGAGCAATGATGCAAAGGAGATCCAGGAGCTCTTCGATAAGGTCTCGCTCGGAGCGCCGGAGAACGCCGTGGGCTTTGTGCTCTGGCGTTTGGTGGTTCGCTATCAGCGAGAAGTCGACAGGGCGCTCACGCCGCTAGAGCTGACGAACCTGCAATTTGTGACGTTGGCACTTACGGCTTGGCTCGGCCGCACGGGCGAAGCCGTCACTCAGAGCGAGCTCGCGCGGTACAGCGGTATCCACCCGATGCAGGTCTCTCACATGATGAAAACCCTAGAGAGCAAAGGGTTCATATCGCGCAAACGCAGCAAGTTAGATGTCCGTGCCAAGCGCGTCGAGGTTAGCCGGAAGGGCCTAAACGTGATTCGCAGGGCACTGCCGACGGTCATTAAGGTTCAACAACGTCTCTTCGGAGACGAAGGCAGACCTGGCGGTCCATTCATCAATACACTCCTTCGACTGGATTCCGAACGACCTGATCGTTTGGAGCCGATCTAACCACTCTTCAGTAGGTCTCTTCCAGGAAAACGGACGCTGCTTTTGATATCCTCTGCGGCTCACTCGTTTGGTCTGATGCGTCCTGGTAAACGCCCTCGGCTCTGCTGATCGTAATGCCCGACGTAAAGCCGACTTCCCATCCCCTATGCGCGGCGCAGATTAGATCGTGGTTAATCGATGACTTGCAGCCAAGGTTCGACACTGGGAGTCCGGATTCCTGCTTTGTGGAGTGGGTCTTGGGCGGCAACACGGCGTGCCCTCCTCCAGGTTATCCAACCGAAGGACGTAGAAGCCGTTACCGGTTTTCTTGCCGTCCTGCGTGAAGAATGGACCGGAAAGTGGCAGAATTCCCTTATCGCTCAGGGATTTCATAAAGCGCAAATGATCGTCAAGCTGATGGTCCAGCTGTTCCATATCGAGGACCGCCAGGCGACTATAAACGAAAAACTGGACGTCATGCTTTTTAGCGATCTCGTCCGGAAGATTGATCGAACGGGATGCAGCGTTAACGGGCATGGTGTATCTCCTTTTTCTGTGATTCGGTGTTTATTACGCGCGGTTGTCAATCGATCTTGGGTTCGCCGAGGCAGATGCCAGCAATAGCGACCCGCCGGAACAGGTGAAGGCTCGCCGTAGCCCTATCGGGATAGATCTGACGCAATGGCCCGAACTCCGGCTGACGCGTCATCGCTGCAAAGGTTGCAACACTTTCAAATACCGCATAATCAAGGAAAGTTGTGCTCCCCTCAATGCCCTGGTGCAGCTGCGCCGAGATGAACCCCGGCTGAGACTTTGTGAACGCTGCATCCCTGGCCCAGGCGGTCTTGAATGCCTCCACGTCTTCTGCGTCCATGGTGAACAGGATCATGAGGACGACGGGCTCGTCGCGATGGTCCTGAAGTTGTCGTTCAAACGGAACCTGTTCATCTAACTCTTCCATCTTCAGCATGTTTTCTCTCCCTCACCCTTTCGAAGTGATTCGTGTTGATGAAGTGTTCGGCCACGGCCGGTGAAACGGCAGAACACCGGTTACGAATCCTTCTTTACGCTTCCTGGCGGCATGAATGAAGCATGCTGCTGGAGAGGAACGATCTGAGGATCAGCGTAGTTAGCCTTGATCAGCGGGAAGCTGTTGATCATCTCGTCGAGATGATCGGGCGACTCAGCTTCAAACAGAACAACGCCGCCGTGAGTACGTGGAACCTGTGCCCATACCTGACGGAGCCCCCCGCCGGCGTAAAGCTCACGGACTTGTGCCTGTTCCTGTTGTTCCTTTTCCATAAAGTCGGAAGGCAGGCCTTCCGACGCGAACTGCTTCTTTGGCGTGAAAATCACCAGATACTGCATATGAACATCCTCCACCGCACATGAGATGGCCTTTGCGCCCGAGCGTTTCTTGATCAGATCGCAGAGCACTGTTGCGTAGAATGATTGAATCGAAAGCGGAGACCACGGTATGCAATTTCTGGCTGACATGGAGCTGTTTGTAAAGGCTGCAGAACTTCGGAACTTTGGAAGGGCCGCGGCCGCGCTAAACCTGACAGCGTCGACGGTCAGCCGTCGGATTTCTGGCCTCGAAAGGGAATTGGGCTTGTTACTCGTCCGCAGATCTACTCGAAGCTTTGCACTCACGGAAGCTGGCCAAAAATTCTTCGAGCGCTCTCACAAGCTTATTGAGGAGGCTTCGCAGACGAGAGAGGAACTCTCGTCGAACTTTACGACGGTCTCCGGCCACGTCAGAGCAGGTTCGCCGTCCGATCTGGCAACTACGATACTTGCTCCGGCATTTGCCAAATTTTGCCGGGCGAACGCGGCTGTGTCGTTGGACATTGTTTCGACGCAAGGACAACCTGATTTGGACCGCGACAAGCTGGACCTCGCGTTCGCCGTTACGCATCAAATCTCGCTCCCTGACTCCTCCTTTTCGGTCCGCCAAATCGGTTCGTTTACAAGAATGCTCTACGCGTCAAAGACTTACCTGAGAAGGCATGGTACACCTCAGACACCAAGAGAACTACAGGAACACAGCTGTATCCGCTACCTCGATTCTTCAGCGGAGACGACATGGCGGCTACACCGGGACAAAAGGAGCCAGGGAGTCGCGGTTGGTGGACCATGCGCTTCGAGCAGCGTGATTGTGTCAGCCCAAGCGGCAAGGGAGCACCTCGGCATCGCCATGCTTCCTTGCCATCTTGCCTCCCATCCGACGTACGGAGCAGGTCTGGTCAGGGTACTCACAGACTGGGAGGGTACACGGGTCAACGTCTTTGCGGTAACGGCAGACCGGAAGCTACCTGCAAGACTGGAAGAGCTAATCCGCGTAGCACGATCTGAGTTCACAAAACGGCTGGCACAACTGGAATCCGCTTAGAACTGATTCCCAACTGGAGGATCCGGAATCGCTTAGGCGATCCCCACGGATCTAAATCTTCGGCTAGCTCATTCTAAAAGTCAGTATTAAATAAGCGCCCTTGCGTTCGCGAATCCACTTGTCCAGCTAGTCGTAAGCCTTGATCGGAAATGTCGCGGCGCAAGAATGCCGTGACGAAGGGATAGTTTAGATCGCCGGACATTTTCGATAAGGAGACTTGAAGGAAGGCGCTGGTGGTTGCGGCGGGCGCAAGCTTCAAACTCTGGTGACCGATTTAGCGCGGGTGATATGTACATATTGCGTTGGAGGGTTTCGACCGCCCCGGTGCGTGCCGCTTCTTCCGTCCACACGTCCGGGAATAAACCCGTTAGTACCTCCCAGTCTTCATCCGCCGCATTGTCCATCTGGTACAAGTTGTACCTGAGAACGCCCTGTTTAGCGCTTAAGGGGTGCAGTCGCTACTGTCGAGGCCTTATGGAAATTCATTTCACACCTCATACCGAAGCACAGCTCAAGCAGTTCGCCGCCCGCAAAGGCAAGGATGCCGCGCAGGTAGTGGAAGAAACTATCAGCAACATGCTGGAACGCCAAGCCCGCTTCATCGAAGGCGTCCAGAAGGGCATCGAATCGGCCGACCGCGGCGACCTCATAGACCATGGCGAGGTGGTGAACCGAATTAATCGGCTTTTTCGCTCGTGAGCCGAATTCGCTGGACGCCCGACGCCGCCAATCAGCTTGCAGACATCACTGAACACATTCAGCAAGGCAATCCCGATGGTGGCACGCAGGATAGCTCAAAGCATCTTCAGCAGTATTGAGAGGCTGGAGCTTTTCCAGGCCTCGGTAGACCCGGAGAGAAGCAAGGAACCCGTGAACTGGTTTCTACTTCCTACGTCGTCGTGTATCGGCTGAAGGAGGATATTGCCGAAATTCTTTACATTTGGCACGGAGCGCAAAACTGGCGATGAACGCGGACAGGGAACTGCTTCCACCGCCCTCCACGCGCTTCAGTAGCTGTCGTAACCATCCGGAGCCACTTAGTGTACTGTGAACATTTAGGACCTGGGTTAGCTTCGCGATGATGCTCAGCGCACTCGCGGCCCCGTGTAGCGGCGCCAACCCTGACGAGCCGTAAACTCGAGGAATCAACACGATTTTCTCCCGTCCCAGGCGCGGATCCACGCGAGAATTCATGAGTATACAAGTTGCGCTGAACCACAGAAGCCATTACAAGTATGAGAAACCGGTTTCACTTGGACCGCAGATTGTGCGCCTGCGGCCTGCCGGGCACTCGAGAACGCCCATCCTAAGTTACTCGCTGAACATCACGCCTGAAAAGCACTCTGTTCACTGGTTGCAGGATCCCTACGGAAATCATCTTGCACGCGTGATTGTGCCGGAGAAGACACGGGAATTTGCGGTTGAAGTCGACCTGCGGGCTGAACTCTCTGTCATCAATCCTTTTGACTTCTTTCTCGAGCCCGGCGCAGAGGAGTATCCCTTTACATATCCGGCGGAACTGGCCGGCGAACTTCAGCCTTTTCTCGCTGTCGAGCCGGCGGGTCCGCTGCTCAACGGTTTTCTTGCCGGCATCCCGCGACAGAATCGCAGCACAGTCAACTTCCTGGTGGATCTAAATCAACGCGTGCGAAATGCCGTTGAGTACGGCGTGCGCTTCGACCCGGGAATACAGACTTGCGAGACAACGCTCAGCAACAGTACGGGGTCATGCCGGGATTCTGCCTGGCTCATGATTCAGATACTCCGCAACCTTGGCCTGGCGGCCCGATTCGTTTCCGGATATTTGATTCAGCTGGCGCCGGATGATGCCGCGGCAAACGGCAAAGAGGCCGCCAAGGACTCAGCAGACCTGCACGCCTGGACGGAAGTGTATTTGCCCGGAGCGGGTTGGATTGGCCTCGATGCCACGTCTGGTCTGCTGACCGGGGAAGGTCATATCCCTCTGGCCTGCACGCCGAACGCGCCCAGCGCCGCGCCCATAAGCGGCACTGTCGAACCTGCCCACGTCGATATCGATTACTCCATTACCGTGCGCCGGCTCACCGACTTGCCGCGTCCTTCGAAACCTTTCACGCCCGAAGAGTGGGCCAGAGTGGAGCAGCTAGCGAAACAGGTGGATGGTCGCCTGATTTCTCAGGACGTTCGGCTCACGATGGGTGGTGAACCCACTTTCGTAGGCGCCGAAGACCCAGACAGCCCTCAATGGAACGGCGCCGCTTTAGGACCCCAGAAAAGAACCCTGGGAGTCAAGCTCATCAGACGCATACGCGAACGCCTCGCGCCCGGTGCTCTGCTCCATTTCGGCCAAGGAAAGTGGTACCCGGGCGAGCCTCTGCCACGCTGGGCGCTCCATTGCTATTGGCGAGCTGACGGAGTTCCTGTTTGGGAGAACCTGAGTCTCATCGCGGACGAAGAAACCAATTATGCTTTTCAAACGGCGGACGCGCTCGAGTTCTTAGAAGCTCTCGCCCAACGATTGCAGGTCAGCTTGAATAACGTTCTGCCCGCCTATGAGGACGCTCTCTACTACATTTGGCGAGAGAGACGGCTGCCGGTAAACGTGGAGGTGAGCAAGTCCAGCATCGCCGACGAAAAGGAGCGCGAGGAGCTTGCCCGTGTCTTTGAACGCGGGCTTACCCAGCCTGTGGGATATGTTCTGCCCATCCGCCGCCGCCAACACGAAGGGCGAATGTACTGGTCAAGCCAACTTTGGTTTACACGGCCCGAACGCCTGCTCCTGATGCAGGGCGATTCGCCAGTCGGCTATCGTCTGCCGCTCGATTCACTTCCCTGGGTCGCCCCCGACGATATCGAATACGACTACGAGCTTGACCCGTTCGCCAAGCTCGAAAAGCTCCCCTCGAAGCCGGACCGTCGCATGGATCTGTTTGACCAGGTTCCCAAAGATGATCCGCTCCCCGCTCCCCCGAAGACGGGCGAATCCGGGGAGCACGTCATTCGGCCCGCGCTTTGCGTGGAGGCCCGTGAAGGCCGGTTACACGTTTTCCTGCCTTTCACAACCAGGCTTGCCGACTACCTGGACATGCTCGCGGCCGTCGAGGACACATGCGCCTACCTGGACAAACCGGTTTGGATCGAGGGTTACGGAGCGCCTTCAGATCCGCGCCTACGCACCTTCAGCATCACGCCCGATCCCGGAGTAATCGAAGTGAATCTGCCGCCCGCCGGCACGTGGGACGAGATGAAATCCGTCAATACGCTCGTCTTTGAGGAAGCCCGCAACATAGGGCTTACGGCGGAAAAGTTCGCCTTTGACGGCCGCCATACCGCGACCGGCGGCGGCAATCATATTGTGATCGGAGGTCCCACCGCCGCCGATAGCCCACTGCTGCGCCGCCCGGATTTATTGCGTAGCATGCTGGCTTTCTGGCAAAATCACCCCTCGCTGTCCTATCTGTTTTCCGGCAGCTTCATCGGCCCCACGAGTCAATATCCGCGAGTTGATGAAGCCCGCATGGATGCCCTTTACGAATTGGAAATCGCGTTCGACCAGATACCCGCTGGTAACTGTCCGCCCTGGCTTGTCGACCGGCTCTTCCGAAACTTGCTGGTCGATATGACAGGCAACACCCATCGAGCCGAGTTCTGCATCGACAAACTGTATCCGCCCGAAGGCGCCGGGTCGCGCTTGGGGCTGCTGGAACTTCGCGCCTTTGAGATGCCACCCCATCTCAAGATGAGCTTGGTCGAGTTGCTTCTCATTCGAGCGCTGGTGGCAATGTTTTGGTCGCGCCCCTACGAACCGAAGCTCGTCCGCTGGGGAACCTCACTGCATGACCGCTTTCTGCTGCCTTACTTCGTCAAAGAAGACTTCTCCGAAGTAATCAGCACGTTGCGGAAATCCGGATACGCCTTTGATGATCAATGGTTCGCTCCGCACTTTACCTTCCGCTTCCCAAAGATCGGTTCTATCACCGCAGGCGGCGTGCACCTCGAACTTCGTTTTGCACTTGAGCCCTGGCACGTGCTAGGTGAAGAAGCTTCCTCAGCGGGAACCGCCCGCAGTGTCGATTCATCGCTCGAACGATTGCAGGTCTGGGCGACCGGCTTCACCGAGTCGCGTTATGTTATCGCTTGTAATGGACGAAGAGTACCCATGCTTCCTACGGACCGGCCCGGCGAAGCGGTTGGAGCCGTCCGTTACCGGGCGTGGCAGCCGCCTTCTTGCCTCCATCCCACTATTCCCGTGCACACACCGCTTGTCTTTGATGTCGTCGATCAATGGAACCAGCGCTCCATCGGCGGTTGCACTTATCACGTGGTGCATCCTGGTGGACGGGCCTATACTGCTCGACCCGTGAATGCTTCGGAAGCCGAGAGCCGGCGCGCGGAGCGCTTTCAGAACTTCGGCCACACTCCGGGTCCCATGGTCGTACCCCAAGAGGAGTTGAACCCAGTTTTTCCAATGACGCTCGATCTTCGCTGGCCGGGTCCCGGTGAAAAACGTCCCATTGGTCGCGCAGCAAATGCCTCATGATTTCAGATCTGCTACAGATAGCGCTCCGGGACTCGTCTGTCTATGATGAGCTTTCCGCCGACGGCGTAGCTCCTAGGCCTCACTGGCGTCACCTGATCGGTTCGCTTCAGGAGATTGGCACGAATGAATTAGCGAAGCGCTGGAGCCGCGCTGAGCGCCGCATTCGAGAGAATGGAGTTACCTACAACATCTACAGTGATCCGCTCGGCGCCAACCGCCCCTGGCGCATCGACCTCATTCCTCTCCTGATCGCGCCTGATGAGTGGCGCTTCATTGAAGCCGGCATCATACAGCGCGCACAACTCCTCAACCTCTTACTGGAAGACCTGTATGGCCCTCAAAAGCTCGTAGCCGCCGGTCGAGTTCCTGCTGCTCTTCTTTTTGCAAATCCTGCATTCTTGCGGCCGGTTGCCGGTCTTGGCGATCTCAAGCAGCCGCATCTGCATCTACTCGCCATTGACCTCGCTCGCTCGCCGGACGGCCAGTGGTGGGTCTTGGCCGATCGCGCGCAAGCGCCTTCCGGAGCCGGTTACGCACTGGAGAATCGGACCATTGTTGCCGACGTTCTCCCAGACCTCTTCCGAACCTCCAACGTTCGGCGCCTCGCACCTTTTTTCCGCGCCCAACGCGACTCTCTCATCAAACTTTCCCAATCGGATGATCCCCGCATTGTGCTCCTCACCCCGGGGCCGTTCAACGAAACTTACTTTGAGCATTCCTATCTCGCCCGCTATATGGGCTTCACGCTGGTCGAAGGGGCGGATCTCACCGTCAGAGATCGCCGTGTCTATCTCAAGACGATTGAGGGATTGCGCCAGGTCGACGTCATTCTGCGCCGCGTTGACGACAGCTTTTGTGACCCTCTCGAACTCCGCGCCGACTCCTTCCTTGGAGTTCCAGGACTCGTCGATGCGGTAGTGGCCGGAAATGTAACGGTCGCCAATGCGCTCGGCAGCGGGTTGATTGAGACCGCCGCCATTATGCCCTTTCTTCCCGGCCTTGCCAAGCATCTGCTCGACGAAGAGATCAAATTGCCATCCGTCGCCACCTGGTGGTGCGGCCAGGAATACGCACTCGATTGGGTTCTCCATCACCTGGATAAGGTTGTCATCAAGCCGGCATTTCCCTCCCGCGGTATGGAGCCCATCTTCGGCGCGCAACTCGCCAATCTCGAAAAGCAGCAGTTCGCCGGTCAACTTCGCTCCCGGCCCCACGAATATGTGGCGCAAGAGCAAGTCGCATTGTCCACCGCGCCCGTCTGGGATGCCGGACATCTGTATTCACGCAACCTCGTGCTCCGCACCTATGTCCTGAACACTGGCAGCGGCTGGATTGCTATGCCCGGCGGTTTGGTGCGTGTGGCCGGCGCGGATGGGCCCGTTGTCTCCATGCAGCGCGGTGGCCACAGTAAGGATGCCTGGGTTCTGTCCGATGCGCCTGTCGACACATTCAGCATGTTGCGGCCGCGCCATCAAACGGTGGAACTGCGTCGCTCACCGGCCGATTTGCCCAGTAACGTGGCCGACAACCTCTTCTGGCTGGGACGCTACACCGAACGTTCAGAGAACATCGCCCGCCTTCTGCGCACTCTCATTACGCGTGTCCGCAGAGCCGATCAGGCGGAACTGCGCTGTTTGATCCGCCTTCATCGCTGTATCGATTCACGGGAAACAAAGTTGCCAAGAAAAAGACCTCCCACCGCGCTCGAACTCGAGCAAGAGGTGATGTCGCTGATGAGCGATACAAAGCGTCCCGATAGCTTGGCTTCAAACCTCCGGGAAGTGTTCCGCGTCGGCGGAAATGTGCGTGAGCGCCTCTCGACCGATATGACGCGCGTCTTGGGACAACTGGTCGATTCCATTCAAGTGGAAGATTACATGCTCTTCGTGGAGTACTCCGCTGTGCTGACGGGCTGCCTCGAAGTGCTTTCCGCCATATCCGGAATGGAGCGCGAGAACATGACGCGCGGGCCGGGATGGCTCCTCATGAGCCTGGGCCGCCGGCTCGAGCGTGCTATGTATTCCACCAGGCAATTGCGCGAGATTGCCGGACCCCTCGCCGAAGAAGATTGGCCCATCCTCGATTATCTGCTCGAAGTGGCCGACAGCTCCATGACATACCGGTCGCGCTACTTTACTACCCTGCAACCCGTAGCCGTCCTGGACGTTCTCATGGCCGATGAAGCCAATCCGCGCAGTCTCAACTTCCAGTTGAATCACTTAGCGGATCTCTATGCGAAATTGCCGCGGCATGTGCCTGAGGATCTGAAAGATATGCAACAGGCGCTCGCGTTGCTGCGAAGCTTCAACCTGCAGAAACTGGAATTCCCTCTGCCCGGAGGCGGTGATACCGGGCGTTCAGAAGAGAGAGTTCGGCTCGACCGGGCGCTCCGGCGGCTCGGCAAACTGTTGCCGTCCTGGTCGAACAATCTGTCGGATAATTACTTTAGCCACTCCCGCACCTTGCCCACCACCATAGGCGAATGACATACCGGATCCTCCATAGAACCACCTATAAGTACAAGAATCCCGTCACGTTCGGTAATCACACCGCCTGTCTCACTCCCAAATCGCTTCCGCATCACCGCTGTATCTCAAATGAGCTGCGAATTACTCCCTCTCCGAACACCCGCAGTGATCGAGTGGACTACTTCGGCAACAACTTAACTTTATTCACCATCCAGGAACCCCATAAAGAGCTGATCGTCGAAGCCCGCAGCGAAGTCGTTATCGACGAGGAGCCAAAACCTTGGCCACAGGACCCCTTGCCCTGGGAAGAGGCCGCCAAGTTGCTCGAAACAGACCGCGCCGCCGACGTTCTTGCGGCCTACCAGTTCGTCTTCGACTCGCCCCGCATCACCCCCAGTGAGGAATTTGCCGCCTATGCTCGCCGGTCCTTTACACCCGGTCGCGATTTGCGCTCTGCCATTCTCGATTTCACTGCCCGCATAAACGCTGATTTTCGCTTCGATTCCAAAGCCACGAACGTCCGCACCCCACCTGAGGAGGTTCTGCGAAAGCGCTGTGGTGTTTGCCAGGACTTCGCGCATCTTCAGATTGCGTGTTTGCGATCGCTCAATCTGTCCGCAAGGTATGTCAGCGGCTATCTGCGCACCTATCCGCCCCCCGGCCGCCCACGCTTGGTTGGCGCCGACGCGTCGCATGCCTGGGTTTCGGTCTACTGCCCCGGCAGTGGTTGGCTCGATGTGGATCCCACAAATAACCTGGTTGTGTCCAGTGGTCACGTCACGCTCGCCTGGGGTCGAGACTACGGCGACATCAGTCCGTTGCGCGGCCTCATCCTCGGCGGCCGCGACCACACCCTCAAAGTGGCGGTCGACATGGAACCGCTTGAATCTTGACCCTTCAACACTCCAGCGTGCTTATCTTTGTCGCTGTCGCCGTACCATATTCTTCCGAAACAGCCAGTGCCTCAGTTGCCATGCCGCGCTCGGCTACGAAGCGCACCTCGGGCAAGTCTTCTCTCTCGCGCCCGCGCCAAACACAGACACCTGGCAGCTTCTTGGGCCGGGCGTCCCGGACCATCACACCGCTCTATACCGGCGATGCGCGAACCTCAACACACCCGCGAGTTGTAACTGGTTAGTTGAAACGGATACACGCGGTTCGACTCCCCAGCCGTATTGCATCGCCTGCCGCCTGAATCGCACCATCCCAGATCTGTCAGTGCCCGAAAACGCCGTTCTTTGGGGCCGTGTTGAGGAGGCAAAGCGCCGGGTCGTCTCGGCATTGGTCGCGCTTCATCTACCCGTCGCTTCTCGCATCGGCGAGGACCCTTACCGTGGACTCGCCTTCGATTTTCTGACCTCGCACCCCAATGGCCCGCGTCTTTTGACGGGACACGAAAACGGGCTGATCACCCTCAACATCGATGAAGCCGACGACAGCAAACGCGAGCAGATGCGAACCTCCATGCACGAACCCTATCGCACGCTAGTAGGTCACTTCAGGCATGAGGTCGCTCATTACTATTGGGACCGGCTGATCGCAAATTCGTCGTGGCTCGATGCCTGCCGTTCGCTGTTTGGCGACGAGCGCGCCGATTACGCGGCAGCTCTGCAGGCGAACTACCGCCATGGGCCGCGTCCGGATTGGGCCGATCACTTTGTAAGTGACTACGCCAGTATCCATCCGTGGGAAGACTGGGCGGAAACCTGGGCCCACTACATGCATATGATCGACGCGCTTGGAACAGCCACCAGCTTCGGCCTGGAGCCGGCAACAATGGCAATGCCTTTCGATCCTTTTGGGCCGGATGCACTCTATGCCACGCCACATCCCGATGGCCTGCGCTTCCTTTCCTTTCTAAACTCGTGGCTCAAGCTCACTGCAGTCATGAACGAATTGTGCCGCAGTATGGGACAGCCGGATTTCTACCCGTTCGCGCTGCCCCGCGAAGCCGTCACCAAGCTGCACTTCATCCATCTGGTCGTGTGCAATGCGTCTGGCGGGGTTGCATACTAGCAGTTTGCAGCGTCATTCGGAGTTAACCCCACTCGCCGAACAAACCCTCCGCCGCTGTCACGTCATTGCCGCCTTCAGTGAAACCAGCGGGTCCATCACCAGAACCTTCCTCTCGGACCCCATGCGCGATTGTCATCTCGCGATTTCCGGCTGGATGAAAGAGCTCGGAATGCTTGTCACCGTGGATGCCGTCGGAAATTTGCGCGGCTTGCACGGCAGCGGAGACCGTCCGCGCCTTCTGATCGGTTCCCATCTCGACACTGTTCCCTGCGCCGGAGCTTACGACGGTGTGCTCGGTGTATGCGTGGCCTTGGCTGTCGTCGCAGCGCTCAAAGACCAAGCTCTGCCCTTCGATATCGAGGTATTGGGTTTTTCAGAAGAAGAAGGTGTTCGCTTCCGCGCGCCCTTCCTCGGCAGCCTCGCGCTTGTTGGACGCTTCGATTCGAAGCTATTGGATTTGCGAGACGCGAACGGGTGCACAGTGCAAGAAGCTATCCGCCGGTTCGGTCTCGATCCCACGCGCATTCCAGATGCCTGTGTGGACCAGCGGGCGTTCGCGTTCTTGGAGTTTCACATTGAACAGGGTCCATTGCTTGACAGGGCAGGGGAGTCGATTGCCGCCGTCTCAGCCATTGCCGGCCAAAGCCGCCTTGAAGTGCTGTTTCAAGGTCGCGCCAATCACGCTGGAACCACTCCTATGGACCTTCGCCAGGATGCCTTAACAGGCGCTGCCGAATGGATCGTCAACGTGGAGCAGCATGCCCAATCGATCGAGGGGCTAGTTGCCACGATCGGAACGCTGCAAGTCTCACCGGGAGCTGGCAACGTCATCCCAGGTGAAATTCGCGCCAGTTTGGACGTGCGCCACGCGTGTGACGAGACAAGGATTTCCGCCGTTCGAAACATCTGCCGCGCAGCGGAGCAAATCGCATTGCGCAGGGGCCTCGAGTTCAGTTTCGAAGAACGAATCAGTCAAAATGCAGTTCTGATGAATCAGCATCTGGTTAACTTGATCGAGCAGGCGATGCGCCGCATCGGTGAGGTCCCCCGGCGTATGGTCAGCGGCGCTGGACACGACGCCATGATAATGGCAGAGAAGATTCCCTCAGCCATGGTCTTCGTGCGCAGCATTGCCGGCATCAGTCATCATCCGGACGAGTCCGTGCGTTCCGAAGATGTGGAGAAAGCGATTGGCGTCGGAGTTGCTATGTTGACGGATCTGGCAGCGGAGCTGCGGCGGGCACAGTGAAACATCTCGGTCAAACTCGCAGCGCGTTCAAACGCGATCATCTGCTGCAAACCCCCGACACCTTCGTACGAACGCCCTTGCCCGGCATGACTCACGCCACCGCCATCATCCACTGCGGCCCGGGCTTAGGTGCGAAATTTACGCAGTACACGGCAGAGATGGAGAGCGGCGGCGCGCTGGGGCCCACACAGGGACAGCGTTTTGTCTATGTCATCGAAGGCGCCGCCTCGATCGAGATTGCCGGCACACAACAGGAAATGCCCTCCGGCGCTTACGCTTATCTGCCGGAAAGGACCGAGCATCGCATCGCCGCCAAAACCGAAGCGCGCCTCGCGATCATCGAAAAAAGATACACGCCTCTTACCGGCGTAGCCGCGCCGGCGCCACTCGTCCGCAGGGAATCTTCCGTCACTGCGCAGCCCCTGATGGGCGATGAAGCACTGCAGGTGCGCTCTCTCCTTCCACCGGATGTAGCCTTTGATTTCGCCGTGAATACCATGACGTATCAGCCAGGCGCATCGTTGAGCATGGTTGAAATTCATGTCATGGAACACGGCTTGCTGATGCTCGCAGGCGAAGGCATCTATCGTCTCGGCGACTGCTGGTATCCGGTTCAGGCCGGCGATTTCATCTGGATGCGCGCTTTTTGCCCGCAATGGTTCGGCGCCCTCGGCAAGACCCCGGCAAAGTATCTCATCTACAAAGACTCGAACCGCTCCCCACTTGATTGACTGCGAACTAGTGTCGTGTTTCCATAATGCCTTTACGTCCCGCAACTGCTGCTGGCCGAGGCGCGACAGTCAGGGAGCGCTCGAAGCTACGTAAAATGCGTCCGTAAAATGCGTCGTAAAATGCGTCAGCCTGATCTGCGCGATTTTCTCCGCGTAAAATGCGTCCGTAAAATGCGTCAGCCTGATCTGCGCCATTTTCCTCCGGAATCTACCTTGCCGGACCAAAAAGATTGCACGTCCCTCAAATCATTCCTCTTCTCTCCCGTTTCGTAAAAATGCGTCAGCCTGATCTGCGCCGTTTTCCTCCGGAATCTACCTTTGCCGAACCAAAAGATTGCAACGTCCCTCAAATCACTCCTCTTCTCTCCCGTTTCAATCCGAATTTGCGAACGGTCACAGCACGTTTCGCGTTTCGGAAACCGAGCAGGAGCACGTAAAATGCGTCAGCCTGATCTGCGCCATTTTCCTCCGGAATCTACCTTGCCGGACCAAAGATTGCACGTCCCTCAAATCATTCCTCTTCTCTCCAGTTTCAATCCGAATTTGCGAACGGTCACAGCACGCGTTTCGCGTTTCGGAAACCGAGCAGATCAGGAGCCTGTCAAGTCTATCTCCGACAGGCTCTCAGGCTGACACCTTTCCGCCCTTTTCTCGATTTTGCGAGTCGGTCACAATTTCGCCCAAAGCTCTATTTCGTTCCTTAGCATCAGCTTACGGCCATTTTGAAACCTTCATAGTACGTTTCCGCCCCTTCTCATGCTATGGTCCGGCAGGCTCGCGAAGGTCTATCCTTTCGCGGGCCATCGCTTTTTCAGGAGCCTAAAAAACCATGACCCCGCGTTCCATCCGCCGCGCCCAAGAGCGTAAAGCTCGCAAAGAATTGGACCGTAACGCTCGAAAAGAATTAGACCGTAGCGCTCGAAAAGAATTAGAGCGCAAAGCCGAAGCAGCCCCCACTACCAGGCCCATCGAGACCGCCCGAACCGAAGCCACTGTCAACGAAACCTCCCTCAGCGAGCCCAACCAAGCGAATCCCGTCAGCGCTGCCAAGCTCAACGCCAATCGCGCCAACGCCCAACTCTCAACCGGTCCCGCCACGCATGAAGGCAAAGCCAAAGCCTGTCTCAACGCCGTCAAAACCGCTCTCACCGGGCGCACCGTCCTCCTTCCCGCCGACGATGCCGACTCCTACCAACAACACGTCCTCGCCTACACCAAAGAACTTCGGCCCCTCACCCAGCGCGAATGCGATCTGGTCCAATCCATCGCCGACACCGCTTGGCGTCTCAAACGAATCCCGGCTCTCGAGATGGCTATCTACGCGCAAGGCCGCATTCAGTTTGCCTCCAGCTTCGACGATCATGACCCATCCCTACGCCCCAGCATGATGGAACTCCAAACCTTTCTCACTTATGAGAAACAGCTCCGTAACCTGCAACTCCAGGAAGCCCGCCTCGCGCGCCGTTACGAAAAGGACACCGCTGAACTCCGCACGATGCAACGGGAGCGAGATCAGCGCGAGGCCATCGACTTCGATGTTGCATCGAAGCTCTACCTCGCCGCCAAACACGACAATAAACCCTTCCACCCTGCCGACCGTGGCTTCGATTTTTCAATCGATGACATTGAGTCCTATCTCGAAGGCGTGCGCGCCGCCAACATCTCCCGCGCGACCATGAGCAAGGATCGCAGCGCCGCCATTCGAACGGAAAGAACGCACTCTCAAGCTGCATAGAGCCTCCAGACGCACCGGAAACTCGCGCTTCCGCGCTATCGTTTCGAAGGGGGTCATCTCAGCTGAATGCAAATCCAAATTGATTGCCGCCGTCTGGCTGCGGAACTGGAAGAGCTCGCATCGTTCTCAGATGCCGCCGCACCGGCCGTCACAAGAGTCGTTTTCAGCAAAGCCGACCTTGACGCTCGCGCCTGGCTGAAAGAGCGCTGCCGGGCCGCGGCGCTCGACATCCGCGAAGATGCCGTAGGCAACACGTTCGCGCGCTGGAACGGCAATCAGCCCGAAGCTCCCGCCATCGGAACAGGCTCGCACATCGACGCCATCCCCAACTCAGGGCGCTACGACGGAACTGTGGGTGTGCTCGGCGGGTTGGAAGCTATCCGCGCTTTGAAGCAGTGCGGCTTTGTGCCGACTCGTGCGATTGAGCTGCTGATCTTCACATCGGAAGAGCCCACCCGCTTCGGCATCGGCTGCCTCGGAAGCCGGCTGTTGTCGGGCGTGCTCAATGAGCGTAGGGCGAACGGCCTCACCGATCACGATGGGAAGTCGCTCCATCAGCTAAGAGAAGCAGCGGGCTTCAACGGTTCTATCTCCAGCGTTCCACTGCCTGCCGATTACTACGCAGCCTTCATTGAACTGCACATTGAGCAAGGCCCGCTTCTTGAGCAGGCCCATGTCCAAACCGGTTTGGTCACCAGCATCGCTGCACCAGCCGGCATGCGTATTGTTCTTGAGGGCGAAGGCGGCCACGCCGGCGCCGTTCTGATGCCCAATCGGCGCGATGCGCTGACCACGGCGGCAGAAATCATCCTGGCGGTCGAAAATCTCGCGCGCGCTACAGGCTCAACCGACACCGTCGCGACAACCGGCGTTTGCGATGTTTTCCCAGGCGCCGTTAACAGCATCCCCAGCCGTGTGACCCTTGGACTCGACGTACGCGATACCGATCTGTTCCGCCGCGATTCACTCCTCCTCGCTATAAGGGAAGCGGTCAACGCGATCGCTCAACGAAGGGCGCTCAGCATCGAGACAGAACTCTTGAATGCCGATGATCCCGCCCAGTGCCACCCGGAAATTCTCGACGTTTTGCGCCAATCGTGCGCAGAACAAAATGTCACTTACATGGAAATGGTCAGTCGCGCCTATCACGACTCGCTCTTCCTGTCGCGCCTTACACCAACCGCCATGCTGTTCATCCCCTGCCGGGCTGGTGTCAGCCATCGCCCTGACGAGTTTGCCTCTGTGCCCGATATCGCAAACGGCGTTCGCGTCCTGGCGCAAGCACTAGCAAAACTCTCCGGGTGAAAATAAACCGTGAAGCAGGCCATTCGCTCCCAGCACATCGTTACTCCGGAAGGCGTCCGGCCGGGCGTCATCCTCATCGACGATGAAAAGATCACTGCCGTCGTGTCACCTGATTACTCCGGGCACGCCGAAACTTCGATAGACGTGGGAAACCTGTTCGTTCTACCCGGGCTCATCGATGTTCATGTGCACATCAATGAGCCCGGCCGCACCGAATGGGAGGGCTTTGAAACAGCGACACGGGCAGCGGCCGCAGGTGGTTATACATGCCTCATCGACATGCCCCTGAACTGCATTCCAAGCACAACCACCGTTGCCGCGCTCAACGAAAAAAGGCAAGCAATGCAAGGAAAGGCCCACGTCGATCTCGCCTTCTGGGGCGCCGTAATTCCAGGCAATGCCGATCAGATCTTACCGCTTGCCCAAGCCGGTGTGAGGGGCTTCAAATGCTTCTTGACTCACCCCGGAACAGAGGAGTTCCAGATGGTTTCAGAAGCGGACCTTCGCCTGGCCATGCCGAAGATTGCAGAAACCGGCCTGCCGCTTCTGGCGCACGCCGAGGTGTCTGCTCCCATTGACGAAGCCTGCGCTCAGCTGGACAAACAATCCGCCGATTGGAGCGTCTACGCCACTTATCTCCAGTCACGTCCGCCGGAAGCGGAACTGCAAGCCATCCACCTCCTCATTGAGTTGTGTCGTGAGTATCGCTGCCGCACTCACATCGTCCATCTCTCCACCGCCGCGGCCCTCCATGCCCTCGAAGAGGCGCGAGCCGAAGGCTTGCCCCTCACGGTCGAAACTGGTCCGCACTATCTCTTCTTTGAAGCGGAATCCATTCCCGACCGCGCCACGGAATTCAAATGTGCGCCTCCCATCCGCGATTCCGCGAATCGCCACGCTCTCTGGGAAGGTTTGCGCGCCGGCATTATCGATCTGGTCGGGACAGATCACTCTCCTTGTCCACCCGAGATGAAATCCCTCGATACCGGCAGCTTCCGTTCGGCCTGGGGCGGAATCAGTTCGCTCTCACTCAGTCTGCCTGCCATGTGGACCCAGGCAAGTAAGCGTGGGTTCGCCATCGCAGACCTTGTACGCTGGATGGCCGAAGCGCCGTCCAAACTAGCAGGAATGGACAGGCGCAAGGGCCGCATCATGCCTGGCTTCGATGCCGACTTAGTCATCTTCGATCCCGCTGCGGAGTTCGAAGTGACTGATCGGCGCTTGTACTTTCGCCATCCCTATACGCCTTACCTCGGACAGCGCCTGAAAGGCGAAGTGCAACAGACGCTCGTGCGCGGGCGTACTTGCTTCGCCCGCGGCCGTGAGGCTAGTGTCGTGTTTCCATAATGCCTTTACCTACGCTTGGCCGCCTCACAGCCATGACCATACGATGGCGAGTGTTACCCGCAACTGCTGCTGGCCGAGGCGCGACAGCCATGGAGCGCTCCAAACTGCCACTCTTCTCGCTGGAACGCGTATGCAGGAGTGGTGAACAAACTTCAGAAACACCACACTAGGTAAAGTAAAACATGGAGTTTCGCGTTGTGGGCTTGCCGGTTCAACGCAAAGAAGTCCTCGGCAAGCTTACCGGAACAACCAAATACGTCGACGATCTACACGTGCCCGGCATGCTGCATGGCGTCACCATCCGCAGCACTGTTCCACGCGGCCGCATTGAGAGTATCGCGTTTGATCCCGGTGTGCCTTGGCATGAGTTTGTCATCGTCTCAAGCGATGACATCACTGGCGAAAACGCTGTCTCGCTCATCAACGATGATCAACCGTTTCTTGTAAGCAAGCTCGTCAACCATCCGCAGGAGCCCATTCTCCTGATCGCGCACCAGAACAAGGATCTGCTGTGCCGTGCCAGGCAGCTTATCCGCATTACCTACGAACCGCTGCCCGCCGTGTTCGACATCGACCAGGCGCTCGAACAGAAGGTCATCATCTGGGGTGAAGATAACGTCTTCAAACGCTACTTGATGAACAAGGGCGACGTCGACGGCGTCTGGCCGGAAGCTGCCCACATTATTGAAGGCGAGTACTCCACCGGCGCTCAGGAGCATATCTACATCGAACCGAACGGAATGCTTGCCACCTCAAGCCCCGGCGATGGCGTAACGGTCTCGGGATCGCTCCAGTGCCCATACTACGTTCACAAGGCGTTGATGAGGTTGTTCAATCTTCCACCGGACAAAGTTCGTGTCATTCACCAGGAAACAGGCGGCGCTTTCGGGGGCAAGGAAGAATACCCGTCCATGATTGCGGGCCATGCGGCGCTACTCGCCTGGAAATCCGGGCGGCCCGTGAAGCTTGTCTATGATCGCGAAGAAGATATGGCTGCCACCACCAAGCGCCATCCATCCCGTATACGGCATCGTACCGCCGTTTCCCGCGATGGCCGTCTCCTCGCGATGGATATCGAATTCACCATCGATGGTGGTGCGTATTCAACGCTCTCTGCCGTTGTCCTTTCGCGCGGAACCATCCACGCCGCCGGTCCTTATCGCTGCCCCAACGTTCGTATCCGCAGCACAGCCGTTGCCACCAATGCTCCTCCCCACGGCGCCTTTCGCGGTTTCGGTGCTCCGCAAACCTTGTTTGCGCTGGAACGTCACATGGACAAGGTGGCGCGCTCCATTGGCATCCCACCCGACGAGTTTCGCCGGCGTAATTTCCTCTCCACCGGCGATACCACCGCAACCGGCCAAATCATTACCCAGCCTCTGGATCTCGTCGGCCTCCAGCAGCGCGCACTCGAAGCAGCCGCATACCGTCAGAAATCTCAGACCTTCCGCGCCGCCAACCCCCATCGGCCACGCAAGAAGGGCATTGGCTTTGCGTCCTTCATGCACGGAGCCGGCTTCACGGGTTCCGGTGAGCGCCACCTCCAGTCCGTCGTTGAACTGGAGGCAACCCGGGACGGCGGTGTTTGCGTCCTTTGCTCCATGACAGAGATGGGCCAGGGCACCAACACAATCTTGACCCAGATCGCCGCCGAGGCGCTGCGCATCACCTACGATCAAGTCGAGATCTGCCGTCCGGACACATCGCTGGTGCCGAACAGCGGGCCGACAGTCGCCTCCCGTACCTCAATGGTCGTCGGCAAACTCGTGGAACGTGCGGCTCACGACTTCAAAGAAAAGCTGCGTTCTGAGGCCGGGCTTAGCGAACACTATTCTCCCGAAGAGTTCAGCGCTTGCCTGCGCCATTATCTCGCTTCATCAGGTCCGCTGAAAACGCAAGCCAAGTACCACGAGCCGCCCGGAATCCACTGGGACGATCACAAGTATGAAGGCGACGCCTATGGCGCCTATTCCTGGGCGACGTACGTGGCTGAGGTCACCGTCGACACCGTCACAGGCGAAGTTCAGGTGGACAACTTCACCGCTGTCCAAGAAGTTGGACGTGTTCTTCATCCCCTGTTGGCTTCCGGGCAAATCGAAGGCGGCATCGTCCAGGGTCTGGGGTTTGCCTTGTTAGAGAAGGTTGTCTGGAGTGACGGCTCAATGGCCAACAACCAGCTGACCAACTACATCATCCCCACCACCATGGATGTTCCTCCTATCCAAGTTCTGTTCGAAGAGGTGCCGTATGAGCATGGCGCCATGGGAGCGAAGGGCATCGGCGAACTTCCCATGGACGGGCCCGCGCCGGCCTTACTCAACGCGATTGAGAATGCGCTTGGCATCGCCTTCAATCACGTGCCTTTGACAGCGGAAGACATCTTGACTCAGTTGGTCACGCATGGCAACCAACTGCACTACGCGGCCGAGGAGACCGAGGGACGAATGGCCGAGGAGACGGCGGAGAGAACTACGTGAACACCTGCTCCATTTCATTCACCGTCAATGGCGCGCCGCAAACCGTCGACACGCCGCCCATGAAGCGTCTGCTCGACGTATTGCGAGATGACTTGCAGTTGACCGGCGCCAAGGAAGGATGCGGTGAAGGTGAATGCGGCGCGTGTTCCGTGATCATGGATGGCGCTCTGGTCAATAGTTGCCTGGTGCCTGTCCTGCATGCATCCGGGACCACCGTCCGTACAGTAGAAGGAGTTTCCTCAGGTGCTTGCCTCCATCCCGTTCAAGAGGGCTTCGCTCAATGCGGCGGTGCGCAGTGCGGCATCTGCACTCCGGGCATGATCATGGCGTCTGTCTACCTCCTCGAGCACAATCCGCATCCCACCCGCGAGCAAATTCGCGAGGCACTAGCCGGCAATCTGTGCCGCTGTACCGGATACCAGAAGATCATTGACGCCGTTCATCACGCGAGTTCGCGGCAAACATGAGATCGTCCCTTTCCGGCTATGACCTGGTGGTCTCGAATAACCTGCAATCTACCCTGGGAATGTTGGCTACTGGTGAAGGCTGGCGTCCCATAGCAGGCGGTACGGACCTGATGGTCCTCCTGAACGCGGGCAAGCTTCCCTTCCGCCGCCTTGTCAGTCTTCGCAAGCTCGACGAACTGCGCCAGATTGTGGTGAGCGAAGCCACTATCACTATCGGTGCGGCCGTGACGTACACTCAGATCCGAAATCATCCCGTTTTGCAATCTGAGTTTCCGCTGCTTTGCCAGGCGGCCAGTTGGACCGGCGGTGTTGCAAATCAGAATCAGGGCACGTTGGGCGGCAACATCACCAATGCCTCCCCCGCTGCCGACTCCGCTCCTCCGCTCTTAATTCACGACGCCGCAATCCGCCTCACCTCACTCACCGGCAGCCGCTCTGTGCCCTATTCGAACTTCCATCTCGGATACAAAATATTTGCGATGCGGCCGAATGAACTTCTATATGCCATAGATCTCCCACGCCGCCTTCCCATCTGGCGCTATCACGGCAGGAAAGTCGGGGCGCGCAAAGCTCAGGCCATCTCGAAAGTTTCGTTCGCTGCCGCCGCCCGCTTCGACGGCCATCAAATTTCAGACGTTCGACTCGCCTTCGCCAGTGTTGCCCCGGTCCCGCTGCGTTGTTTCGCTACTGAGCGCTCTCTCGAACAGAAATCGCCGACGCAAGAAGCAATCGCGGATGCGCGACAAATGTTGCAGTCTGAGATCAGCCCCATTAGCGATATCCGTTCTACAGCCGCCTATCGGTCTCACGTGGCGCAGAACTTGCTTGCCGAGTTCTTGGAGAACCTGCGGTGACGCTTCAAGAGTTCAATGCAGCAGACGACGCGACCGCGCGTGCCGCTCTCTTGCGCTGCTGCGGTTCGAAGCAGTGGGCGGAGCGCATATTAGTAGCCCGCCCATTTCGCGATCCTGAGACTCTGCTATCGCTCGCCCGCTCCGTCTGGTGGACACTGGACCCAACCGACTGGCTCGAAGCCTTTTCAGCTCATCCCAAAATCGGAGACAAGAAACTCGCCGGCTGGGCCTCTCAAGAACAGAACGGCGTCCATTCTGCCCCGAGTCAAATCCTCGAAGCCCTCGCCAGGGGTAACGAAGAGTATGAAAATAAATTTGGCTGCATTTTCCTCATCAACGCCGCCGGAAAAACTGCCCCGGAGATGCTCCATGCGCTACATACTCGTTTAGCGAACGGCAGCGCGGAGGAGTTGCGTGTCGCGGCTGGTGAACAGGCCAAGATCACAAGTTTGCGTCTGCACAAACTATTGGGGCTATGAACGGAATATCGACACACGTCTTGGACACCGCGAACGGACGGCCCGCCGCAGGCATCAAGGTGCATCTGTTCTTGTCTGGCGAGTTAATCGGTTCGGGCACTACAAACCAGGAGGGCCGGCTCCCAGCTCTATTGCCGGAAGGCGCCACATTAAAGCCAGGTAGCTACCGTATCCTGTTCGAAATCGGCAACTACTTTCCCCAGGGATTTTATTCCGAAGTAAGCATTTCATTTGCCGTGCGGGACAACGCAACTCACCATCATGTTCCCCTACTCATCAGCCCTTTCGGATACACCACCTATCGCGGCAGCTAGCATGGCAGACATAAAATCCAATGCATACGGCAAGACTCGCGTTCGATTAACTTACGTCGATCGCACGTGCGACCCTCATGAAGTCCGCGAACTCTCAGTCACCATCCTGTTTGAAGGCGAATTTACTGCAGCTTTCAAGCACGGTGACAATGCCGGTGTGCTGCCAACCGACACCATGAAGAACTCGGTGTATGTCCTGGCACGGCAACTACGCTGGGACAGCATCGAGATCTTGGCGCAAGGCCTGGCGCAGCATTTTCTCAATCTCCTCCCGCATCTCTCCCACGTCACAATCAAGATAGACCAGATTCCGTGGCAGCAGATCGGGGACAATGGCGCGGCTTTTTATCAGGTCGGCAATGAGCGCCGCACAACCCGATTGCGGGCCAGCCGCTCCGCCATCACCATCAGTTCAGGAATCAAGGGACTTCAAATCATGAAAACGGCAGATTCGGGTTTTGCTGGTTTCATGAAGGATAATTTCACCACGCTGCCGGAAACGCACGATCGCCTGTTCGGGACGGTGCTCGAAGCCGAGTGGGAATATCTTCAGACCGAACTTCCGTTCAACGATTCTCACCGCGACATCCGCGCCATTCTGTTGGACTGCTTTGCTCAACACAGAAGCCTCTCGGTTCAGCACACGCTGTTCGCCATGGGTCAGCAAGTGTTAGACAAGGTCCAGGCCATTGCCGAAGTCCACCTCGTCATGCCCAATAAACATTGCCTTCTTGTTGACCTCTCGCGCTTTGGCCTCGACAATCCCAACCAGATCTTCGTACCCATCGATGAGCCATCCGGCTATATCGAAGCCCGAATCGGTCGATGACGTCGTGCCGCGGTCACAAGAGAAACGAATTGTTATACGATGACGGCGCCTCACAACCAGAAACGCTGCTTGGCCCCGGCCCGCACCTTCCTGCAAGTCTGACATGAGAGGAAATAGACAATGAGCGCAATTGCCGAATCGGAAGATACCCTGCGGCTGAGCCGTCCGGAGCTGATGATGGATTCAGCTCTGATCGGGGGCCGGCGTGTGCAGGCGGAGAACGGAGCCACTTTCACCGTCACCAATCCCGCCGACCTCAGCCCGCTGACGGAAGTTCCTGATTGCGGTCCGCCCGAAGCCTTGGCCTCGCTGAACGCTGCTGTCGAAGCCCTTCCCAAGTGGAAGGGGCACACCGCCAAGGAGCGCTCCGCAATCCTGAAAAACTGGTTTGACCTGCTAAAGGCCAACCAGGAGGATTTGGCCAAGCTCATTTCGCTTGAGCAGGGCAAACCGCTTCCAGAGAGTCGAGGCGAGACCGCATACGCCGCCGGTTACGTAGAGTGGTTTGCCGAGGAAGCAAAACGCGCCTACGGTGAGGTGATCCCGGAGCCTGTTCACGGCCGCAAGCTAATCGTGGTGAAAGAGCCCGTAGGTGTCGTCGCGGCCATCACGCCCTGGAACTTTCCTCTTGCCATGTTGGCGCGCAAAGTTGCTCCCGCCTTGGCTGCGGGTTGCACCATGGTGGCGAAGCCCGCCTCTGAGACACCGCTCTCCGCCCTCGCCTTCGCATTATTAGCTGAGGAGGCTGGTGTACCGCCAGGCGTCCTGAACATTCTGCCGGCCAGCCGCAGCAATGACGTTCCTCTTACTGAGGTCTGGATGCGCTCTCCAAAAATTCGTAAGATCTCTTTTACCGGGTCTACCGCAGTGGGCAAGTCTCTTATGCGAGCCGGCGCCGACACGCTCAAAAAGCTCTCACTCGAACTCGGTGGCAACGCGCCATTTTTGGTATTTGATGACGCTGACATTGACTCCGCGGTTGCCGGGGCGATCGCGGCCAAGTTCCGCAACTCCGGACAGACCTGCGTTTGCGCCAACCGCATCCTGGTCCAGACAGGTGTATACGCCGAATTCGCGGCAAAACTGTCGGCCGCAGTATCTCGCCTGCGTGTGGGGCCTGCCTGGCAGCCCGGCGTCGAACAGGGGCCCCTCATCAGCAACCGCTCACTCGCCAAAGTGGAAGACCATCTGCAAGATGCCGTCTCACGAGGAGCGCGAATCCTGACGGGAGGAAAACGTCACTCGGCGGGCCCTCTGTTCTTTGAGCCGACCGTTCTCGTCGATGCCATGCCGGCCATGAAACTCGCCCATGAAGAAACATTTGGACCGCTCGCGCCGCTCTTCCGATTCCAGGATGAAGCTGAAGCTATCCACCTCGCCAACGATTCCCAGTTCGGGCTCGCGGCCTATTTCTATTCGCGTGATATCGGTCGCGTCTGGCGAGTCGCCGGCGCGCTCGAAGTTGGAATGGTGGGCATAAATGAGGGCATCATATCGACTGAGGTCGCTCCCTTCGGCGGTATCAAGGAGTCCGGCTTCGGCCGCGAAGGCGCACGTCAAGGTCTGGACGAATATCTGAATCTGAAATATCTCTGCATGGGAGGACTGAAGTAACAGATTCCCCTGCCGCAGTCAGTTCGTAAAATCCATCAGATCCCTGCCACGTGTTTCGGGCAGTAAAAAGGTCCCGAGGATCATCAAGAAGTAGGCGGCAAGTGCGAAGACAGCAATGGCGTGCCCCAGTGGAATGCGATTGCCCAGGTAACCGACAAACGCCGGGAATAGAGCGCCCAAGCCGCGCCCGAAATTGTAAGAGAAGCCTTGCCCCGAGCCACGCAGATGAGTGGGGAAAAGCTCGGCGAAGAAAGAACCCATGGGACTGAAACTGCCGGACGCAAAAAACCCCAGCGGGAATCCAAGCAGCAGCATGAATGAGCCATTCACCGGCAATACTGTATAACCCCATACCGTAAAGAACGAGCAGATGGCGAAAAGCGCCAACGTGGAGCGGCGGCCCATGCGATCGGTCAGATCGGCGCTGACCAGATATCCCACGAACGAACCGGCAATGATGACGGACAGATACCCGGTCGTGTTCAAGATCGAAAGTCCACGTGAACTCTCCAGGTACAACGGAAGCCAAGTCATGATGGCGTAGTAGCCGCCTTGCGCACCCAATGCCAGCAGGGAGGCAAGCGCCGTGGTCCGAAGCAGGTTCGGAGCAAAGATCTGCAGGAACTCACCGCCCGCGCGCTTCGTCTGCGTTTGTGAGTTCGAGAAGACCGTAGGCTCGGTGACGTGTCCGCGGATGTAGAAGATGAGGAAGGAGGGTAGAATGCCTACCCAGAACATCGCGCGCCACGCGAGGGCCGGTGGCAGGTAGGAGAAGAAGATGGCAAAGCACAAAGCGGCGATACCCCATCCGATCGCCCATCCCGCCTGCACGGTTCCCACCGCCTTGCCCCGATGCCTTGATTGGATTGCCTCACTCATCAGCACGGAGCCAACCGCCCACTCACCGCCGAAGCCGAGCCCTTGCAGGCTCCGAACCACCAGCAACTGAGAGAAGGAATTCGTAAAGCCGCTAAGAAAGGTGAAAAAGGCAAACCACAGGATCGTGAGTTGCAGAATCTTGACGCGCCCATAGCGATCCGCCGCTAACCCGGCCAGCCATCCGCCGACAGAGGAGACCACGAGAGCCGATGTCCCCAAGAGGCCGGCCTGCCCCCGGCTGATATGCCACATCGCAATCAGGGCGGGGACCACGAAGCTGTAGACCATCACATCCATGCCATCAAGCATCCAGCCGGCAAATGTGGCAAACAGGGTGGACCGCTCAGAGGGCGAGAGTTGGAGTATCCACGGCCGGGCCGTGCTCTCATCGATCAGCGGGCGATCCATTGCTGGCACAGTCCTCAGTGTTGCCCTGCCATGGGCGTAACCGTCGGTTGCACTGCATCCTCCGTACTCGAATCCGGCGCATTGGCAGGTAGAATGGGCCGTTCGCGGTCTACCTTCCACTGCACTGCATCGAAGAACTCCTTCTCGGTCCGCTTGATCTTGAACTTGCCGTGAGATAGGTAATCCAGATGGGCGTGATCATAGGCCAGACCGGCCGAAGCCACAAGATGCAGCCACGCTCCATAGGCCGTCTCGTCCGGCGCCTCTGTGTAGCCGTCGTCATAAGTGATATCGGGATAACGTCCCATGAAACTGCTGGCGCGCGGGCTCGGTGTTTCGCCTTTCAATGCCATGTAAATGCGGACACCCTGGTAGATGGGCTGCTGGAAATCACGTTCGTCCCAACGCTGGCCGTAACGCTCGTAGCGTGCGTTCATCCTCGCGTTCATGTCCAAAATCCCCGGTGCGTGGGAGACGGCATTGGCAATTTCGTCGCGTAGCCCATACGTAACTGTCTTACTGTTGCGGTGCTCCTGGTCGCCCAGGTAGCCGAGGCTCGTGAACCAGCCGCGCGGAATCCACCACGCACGTCCACTATCGGCCTGCATGCGCGTGATTACCCAGGCGGCGTACTCGGAGAAAGGCTGCACCCATTCGTGCGAAGGGTAGCCGTGAGGATTTAGAAAAGCATCCGGCAGCCACGTTTCCCACAGTTGCCGGCGGGTGAGAGACTCGGGATAAATCGGATCTTCTTCCCACTGCGCCGTAGCAAGGTCGGCCGTCAGCGAGGCATGATAACCCGGATGCAGCATGTTCTCGGGAGTAATTTGAGCCAGGTCCATCGCGAGCTGAGCCCCATCCACGTTGGTGATGGGATGTACCACCACGTTTACCTTGTTGAGTGCTTCGCGAGTCTGTGGCTCCGTCACGAGTTGTTCGGCAAGGCGCAGAATGTGGCTCGTGCTCGACACCTCGTTGGCGTGCTGGCGTCCGGAGTAAATGATCGCGGCTTTGAGTGTCGTCTCCTTTGCCATCGAACGCAGCTCCGAAGGCGAAGGAAGCATGATATCGGCTGCCCAGATATTACGACCTAAGTAAGTGCGTCCCATCCAGTAAACATCAACGCCCGGATACATGGAAAGACGGCTTAGTAAATGCTCTTCGGCTGAAGGCCCAATCGGCTTGTCCCACGAGACAAAGTGTCCTTGTCCATCGAGCGGCCCGGAGTCAAATCCGCAATCTGCGGCCGTTTGGTTGCCGGTTCCAGCATCTTCAACTGCGAAGCGACAACATCATTCTTCGTGTGCTCAGACGCCCAGAGTTGGAGCGGCAATTCGAATTCGAAGCGGAGTTCCTCAAGATGAGGGTAGGCAATAGAATCGCGATACAAACCGGCCGCGTGCATCCGCTCCAGCCAATGCAGTTGGCCAGCCCCCTGCTCTGCCGAAAAGACGGAGCGTTCCACCTGCTCTTCGGGCTCCAGCTTGATCCAGTTCTCAAACTCGTAATTGTGGAAGTCCGCCGGTAAACGCCACGTGAGGGACTCCGCCCCCGGTTGTCCGGCCTTGAGGCTGGCCGCGACCAGCCGAGGCGCCCCCATGGCCAGCGCGGGCAACTTCTTGACCTTCTCATGGATGGTGCTGTCGCCCTTCGTACGCCAGCTCAAGCGGACCTGGGGATAGCCCGCGTCTTTGCCATAGAACTCGATTCGCACATGGCCATCTTGGCCGTCCTGAGACGGGTACGCGACAGGGATCACGCGGCCCTGGTAATCCATCATGCCGTTCGAAACCAAGTCACCCATCATATAGAAGTAATTCTGGGTGGAGAACAGAGTATCTTCCTGGAGTGCTTCTAGCGAGGAGATGCGTTCCTGATCGATCCCAATGTCGTAGTCGGGCTCGCTCAACTTAAAACCGATTTTGAGCGTGTCGAAGAGCGGTTGAAACTCAATCTTCGGCTTACCCTCGTTCTGCTTCAGCACGAAGTTGAACATGCGCGGCAAGGTCTTGGTTTGATAATGCTCCCAAAACTCTTCCACGTCGGTGGGTATCGCTCATCGAGAAGCTTCTTGCCGCCGCTGATGAGACGAACCCAGCCCGTTGCCACCGTCACGCGGTCGTAGTGGCTGAACTCAGCGCTGTAGGGCTGCACGAAAGTGGAAACCGAGAACTCACGGCTCAGAACCTCGTGCCCATCCGCCGCGTACGCTCGAACGCGGTACGTGGGCCCCTTATCATCCGGCATCTCCAAAAATTGAATGCTCTTCAGTGGCACGCCCAGATCTCTCGCCAACACCTCATCCACCGGGTACAGTTCCTGCACCCAACGCGAGACGGAACGCAAGCTGGAAAGCTTCTCCGGATCCTTATAGGGCGCGAACTCGATTTTAATGGCAGTGGCGTGCTGATCTTTTAGGGCGGGCTCAACGTCATCCACCAGCCAGCTATATCCCTGCTTGTAAGCGCTAAGCACCTTCACTTCGGTTCGTTGAGGATCGGTTCCGGCTGCCTTCAACTTATCGAGTAGCTGGTCGCGTAACTTCGCCCGGACCTGTGGACCCTCGCTCACACGCGCTTCTAACATGACAGCCTCGCCTCGCGTGATGCCGCTAGTTGCTTTTTCGACCGCCTCTCTGAGCCTCCGTCCTTCCCACGGAATCACCAGGTCTTCGGCGAATGTAGGTTCAGCCTGCTTGAAGGAAGCGACTTGCGAATTGTAGTGCAGCGGAGGGTCGACGTCGCAACATTTCTTGCCGGCGTGCAGACTTCCGGTCTTCACCTCAGCATGTTCCGGATGCAAACGATTCTCAATCTCGCTCCGGATAAAGGCGGCCAGCCGGGGGTCGGCTTCATCGCTATCTAACTCCGCCGTTACGGAAGACAGGTTGGCATTACTGGTTGCCAGTTCGGAGATCCATCGATCTAAGTGAAAGAGCGCCACGGAAGTCTGCCCCACGCCGGACCGAAGCGCGAAGAACCGTTTCAGGTCGCCTCTGATTTCCTCAACGGAAGCGAACTTCTTCGACGGCTCCCATAAGAAAGGAAGATGCTGCGAGGCATAGGCCGCGGCTGTGGCTGCGCCTTGCTCATCGCCGCGAATCAGAAGAGCGGGACTTTTGCCGAAGGCCCGGTCGATGACGCGCAACTCGCCTTCACCCGGTTTTAGGACGGAGATCTCAGGACTCTTTGCTTCCGCGTATTGACCTTGGAGAATCTTCTCGGTGTCCATGCCGCCGGGCGCTCCCAGCAGATCTTTGACGTGGGTAGCGAGAGGGGAATCGCCCGCTATCACGGCGGCGGTCTGTACTTGCGAAGCGGAGACACCAGTGGCCGGAAAGGCCAGCGGCAGAGGCCTGTAGTCTCAAAGCCCATCCGCGCAGCCAGGTTCGCAAGCCCGGTGCCTGCTACTCCCGCCGGGATGTAGAGCCTCGCGGCCACTCCTGCGGGAATTAGCCTCTTAGGAGATCCCGTAAGCAGACCTTTGATTCCGTAGAGAGTGCCCAGGTCAAGCAGCTCCGTCTCTTCGGCCGGCGTCTCGGGCAAGGCAGGCAGAGCGCGTTGCGCAGCGGGGCCGCCGCCCGCAATCGTTACCTGGAGGCCATTGCTCATCATCATCTGCATCTCGCGTACATAGCCGAGATGCAAAGGAGAGGCCGCCTGATCGTCCGGCGTAAGCGCACGGCGCAGCGCTGCTGCGTTGGTATTTCCTGTGATCTGGACAATGGCACGGCGAATTCCCGGCTGGTTATCAACGTAGGTCAGGCCGATTAGCTCCGCCGCAGCGTCCAGCTTCTTATCTTTGAAAATCGAGTTGAGCGTTTTTGCAATCGCCTGCAACCTGTCGCCCGGCACGTTCCATTGAAAGGGTGCTCACGCTGCATAGGCATTGGCTGCGGCCATCAACCCGACCTCATCGGCGGCCACAATGGCCAGCCCCTTGTTCAAGACAAAAACGCCTCCTTCCCCGATCTGTAATCCCGATATTGCCTTTTGCACCCAGGGAGCATCCGCACTTGGAATGGCGCTGTTGCCGACCCAGACATTAGTGACGCCTGAGGCGCAGCTTGTCCCGACCTTGCCTGCAGGACCGGTGACCAGCGGCAGCGTGATTCCTGTTGTTTCGTAACCAAGGCGTGCGGCCAGGTTGGCGGCTGCGACGTTCTCCGCGGTGTTGGGCGATTGCGGCACGATGATGTGGCCGCAGACGGCGTCCGGGATGTGATCGTTATTGGTGTCCTGAAGAATGCTTCCCATGCGGAAAGCATTTTCGAGCAGAGATTCAGGCCCTAGATCCTGCGCGAATGCGTATATCGCACATGGAAGGAGCAACAGAAGCGAACGGGTAAGAAGGGAGAAGCGCACGAATGATATCCAGCAAAGAGAGCTAAGGTGAAAGCTAAAGAAGAGCGGCTACGAGAGCCGCTCCGGTTAGAAGACGAAACGAGCAGCCAGTTCCGCCTGTTGCAGATTGCCGGCGGCGTTGATAGTGCCGAAGGAAGTAGAAGCAGCGTTTGTCACGTAGTTCCCTGCGATTAAGTTCTGGTGGCCAAGCACGTTGAAGCATTGCCCGATGATCTCCAGATGGCGCTGCTCTTTCTGGAAGAAGATCTTCGAGATATGCAGATCTAAACTGTTATACGGGTTGCGCGTGAGAGATGTGATAGGCGTCAGCCCCGCGCCTGATCGGTACGCGTTAACCGCTGCCAAGCTTAGATTGCGATTGCCCTGATTCCGTGAAGTGCCGGGTATGTACTGCCGTGTGCCGTTTGCGTTAAATACCTGCTCATAGGCGCTAAAGGGCAGGGAAGAACGGACCGTCCATATGGCTCCCAGAACAAGACCAAACGGCAGGTTGACAGATCCCGAGGCGACCAACGAATTCCGGCGGTCGATATTGCTGGGGCCCCAATCCTGGGAGTAGTTGGCATAATTCGTGACCGAATTCTGCGGATTGTTATCCCGGATGGAGGCAAGCGTATAGGAGACAGTAGTCTGGAACCGGCGATTGAAGCGCTTGTTCAACTCCGCATAGAACGCCTTGTACTTCGATTGCGCAGTCGATTGATGCTGAAGAATTTCACCCCACTGCGTTAGTGAGCGGAACGCCATTGGCATTGGGATAGTTCAAATCGACAACCCGGAAGTCATGCAGGTAATGTTCGTAGACGCCATTGACGCTGAGTGCGACCTCGTTCGAGAACTGATGCGAATAGCCGACATTGAACTGCTCCGAGTAGGGATTCTGGTAATTCTGGGACAGCACAGTTACATTGGAAGGAGCAGTGGAGCAGAAGTTCGCCGCGTTCTGCCCATTGAAGGGATTCAGGTAAGTGGGGTTACTTATCACAATGTTGCATTGGGCTAAATCGCGAAGCTCATTGAAGTTCTGCAGAGTTTGAATATTGTTGTAGTAGATACCGAATCCGCCGCGAATTACGTCTTTGCCCTTGTGACGAGGGTCCCATGCCACGCCCACGCGCGGGCCGAAATTGTTACCGTCGCCGCGCTTGCCTGGGTTCCCGATATCCGGAATCGCAGTGCGGAATGAATTGAGGTTCAGGTTGTCATTGAACGAACCTAATTCACGGTCATAACGAAGACCCAGGTTCACGGTTAATCCTGGGCGAACTCGCCACTCGTCCGAGCCGAAAAATCCCAGCTCCCAAGTGGGCACGCTGTTGGTAAGCGCCGGCAGCGTTTCGGTAAACAGAACCGGGTTAGTTAGTGCGGCTAGCGAAGCTGGGTTGTTCGGATTGAAGGGTTGGTCCGTGCCGAAGGTGTAAGTCCCCTTCAGGTTCAGGGCCGTGCTATCGATGAAGGGCACGTAATTCACATCAAAACCGAGCCGGAACGTGTGACTTCCCTTGACGATGCTGAGCACATCGTTGCCTTCATAGCGCTTCTCGATGCCGTCTTCCTGATAAGCGGCGCCGTAGCTGAAACTCGGGAAGTAGTAAGCAGTCTGTAATGCGGCTGTGGCTGCGGGGTTAGTCGCGAAGGTACTTGGGTTCGTCCAGATGGGTGAACCGGGAGGGCCCAGCAAGTAAGCCGAATAGGCGTACTGAAAGCGGAAATCGTTCACGACCGTGGCGCTAGGAGTCCAGGTATGTCCAATCACCAGCGAGTGGCGGGGAATCAGGCCGTTGTAGCAATATGCCTCTGAACTTCCGCTGCAACCCTGATAGGTCAACTTGTTCCATTCCTGCCCATAGCGCACAAAGACGTTTTGTGTATTGCTGATTTGATGGTCGGCGCGGGCGGTGATCATCTGGTCGTAACTGGGTTGCCCGAATGTCCCCTGTAAGGCGCTGTAATCCTGCAGCAGCGGCGTGAAGATGGTGTAGGAAGCTTTAGTTTGCGTGCGTTCGTAGGAAAGGTAGAAGTGAGTGCGGTCTTTTACGATCGGGCCGCCAATATCCGCGCCGAACTGGTTCCGGTTGAAGGGATTGCCGGTGTGTTCCCGTGTCTCGGTTGCCTGCTGAAAGCTATTGTCGTGGTTGAGAGCTTCGTTGCGCCAGTATTCGAATACCTCACCGTGAAAATTATTGGTTCCGCTCTTGGTGGCGATCGTCACCAGACCGCCCATGTAGAGACCGAATTCGGCGGGATATTGCGCGACATACACCTTGAACTCCTGCACCGCGCCTTCGGGAAAGTTTTGCCGTGGCTCGCCCTGCTCCGCCCAGGTGTTGCGCACTCCGTCAATCATGAAGCCGTTGGCGTAAAAGTAACCACCACCGCCGACTTGAACGTTGTTGTAGAAGGTGCGGGAAGCGTCCTGGCTGGTACCTGGCTCAAGAAGCGCCAGATTCAAGTACTGACGAGTATTAACCGGCAAGGTGGTGATCTGGCGTTGATCGATCACGCCCGCTACATCCTCTGAGGCGGTATCGATCACGGGCACCTCCGCGGCCACGTTGACGACCTGCTGTGAATTGCCCAGCCGCAGCGCCACGTTCTGAGTCACGTGCACGCCGAGGTTGATGAGAAGGTGCTCGATGTTCTGGGTCTGAAAGCTGCTCGACTGGACTTCGATGTTGTAAGTGCCGGGGGCAACGGGCGAGAAGCGGTAGTGGCCTTCGTTATCGGCGTTGACCGTGCGGGCCACGCCACTGTCGATGTTGGTCAGCTTCACCTGCGCGCCCGCGACCGAAGCGCCCGAAGCATCGGTTACCGCACCTTCGATTTCAGCATCGCCGGTCTGCGCGACGGTAGGCACTGGAGCAAGCAGCAAAAAACAGAGTGACATCAGAACTATTGAAAACCATTGGTTCAGCCTCATATTGTTTCGGAGTATACGATTCCTACAACGGCCTGTCAACGAGCACAGCTCGAATAGGCTGTAATCATCTGAATTCAAAAGTCCGATATTTTAAACGAGGGTGTCTAACGTCCAAAAAAGAGAATCCTGTTTACAAACTGTCGACAATCGGTACACTGACTGGAGAGTCTACGTCGACCGCCTATGACAGAATCCATGCGCATCTACACCGCCTTCAAGCGGGACATCATTCTTTGTGAAATCAGCCCAGGGACGTCGGTTTCCGAAGCGGAACTGTGCAGCCGGTATGGGACCGGCCGGACGCCGGTGCGTGAAGCGTGCCGTCGGCTACACGAAGAAGCGTTGCTTCAGATTATTCCGTTCCGCGGCTACTTTATTGCGCCTTTGACCATTGAGGAGTATCGCAACCTGAACGAGGCTCAGCTTGTGATTGAGCCCGCAACGGCGGCGCTTGCTGCCGAACGGGCCAGCAATGAGCAGATTAAGCGCATTGAAACTCTCGCTGAATACGAATACTATCCGGGAATGAAGACCAGTTACAGCACTTTCCTGGAACGCAACTACAATCTTCATACTGAGATCGCGGCGGCCAGCGGCAATCGGGTTTTCGAGGAAAGCGTGGCCAATCTCCAGGTCCGCCTGATGCGCTATTTCTATCTGGTTATTTCGATGGATAGCTACGGGCCGGAACTGGTGGAAGAGCACCGCCAACTGGCGCGGGCGATCAAGCGCCGGGATCCTGAGCTGGCGCGCCAAAGGGCGACTGAGCACCAACAGCGCACAATTGAGAGAAGCGCGAAATTAAGTCTTGGCAGCATGTATCTGCAGTCGCCCACTCATGCAAACGGCGGCGTGGTGCGGCACGCCAGCCGTCAATCGGCAGCCTCGCGGCGCCGCACTGCAGCGGCGGCTCGCTCGTGAAGAGGAGCTATATAGCCGGTGCAAATCGCGATTGATACCGGCGGAACTTTCACGGACTGCGTTTATCTTGAGGATGGAACCGTTCATGTATTGAAGATTTTTTCCACTCCCCAGGATCCGGGTCTGGCGGTTGCGCAAGGAGTCCAGACCATTTCAGGGGACAGTGTTGCATGGGTCCGGCATGGCACGACGGTAGGCACGAACGCTGTTCTGGAGCGCAAGGGCGCACGCGTGGCCTTCATTACCACTGCGGGCTTTGAAGACACCATTTCGATTGGGCGCCAGGCGCGCGCCAATCTCTATGACTGGTTTGCTCCGGCGCTCCCTGGCGTTGTGCCTTCTGCACTCTGCTTCGGTGTGCATGAGCGCATCACTTCAACGGGTGAAGTTCTTTTTGAACCTAGCGCGAAAGAACTGGACGAACTCGCTGAAAAAGTGCGCGCTAGCGGCGCGGAAGCAATTGCAATCTCGCTGCTGTTCTCGTTTGCGAATCCGGAAAACGAGCTGAAAGTGGCGAGTGCCTTGAGTGGGCTGAAGCTCCCCATTTCCGTGTCGCACCGCATCCTGCCGGAGTTTCGCGAATACGAACGCGGATCGACGGTCTCTGTAAACGCTTATCTAGCACCCAAGATGGGAACTTATCTGCGAGCGCTTGAAACCGGTCTGCGCAAGATCGCCAAGGATTCCCGCTTCGAGGTGATGCAGTCTTCGGGAGGCATTGTCGCGGCCAGTTTCGCCGCCGAGCAACCAGTACGCACCGTGCTCTCCGGGCCGGCGGGTGGTGTCATGGGCGCATATTTCGTTTCGGGTCTGGCGGGGTTTGACAAGATCATCGCCTTCGATATGGGAGGAACATCCACGGACGTTTCACTCATTGACGCGAGGGAGGGCGGCCCTAGTATCACGAATGAGTCGGTGGTCTCTAACATGCCCATTGGCGTTCCGATGCTGGACATCCATACTGTGGGCGCCGGTGGAGGATCGCTCGCTCATTTCGATGAAGCGGGATTCTTGCATGTGGGTCCGCAGTCGGCCGGCTCGAATCCGGGACCTATCTGTTATGGACGCGGGACGCAGCCTACTGTCAGCGATGCGAACCTGATTCTGGGGCGATTGAATCCGAACCATTTTTTGGGCGGCAAAGTACGGCTGGATTACGACCGCACTCACAGCTGCATGGAGCGCGCGCGCCAAGCGATGCCCACTGTGGAAGCGTTCGCGGCCGGAATTGTGTCGTTGGCCGAAACGGCCATGGAGCGGGCGATCCGCGTGATCTCGGTGGAACGCGGTTACGATCCTCGTGAGTTCGCGCTGGTCGCTTTCGGCGGCGCCGGTCCTTTGCATGCCTGCGCGCTGGCCAAGGCGCTTCGTATTCCGCGTGTTCTGGTGCCCAATTTGCCGGGTGCACTTTCGGCTGTTGGCATTTTGCTAGCCGATACAGTCCGGGACTATTCGAAGACTGTGATGCTAGCCGCCGATGCCGATATGGAGCCACACTTCCGCGACTTAGAATCGAGCGGAAAGGCGGAGTTCTGCGCGGAAAACATGCATGCCGTCGCCAGCCGGTCTGTCGATCTTCGCTACGCGGGCCAGGGCTATGAGCTGAACGTACCTGCCGGACCCGAAGCGGTAGCAAGCTTCCACTCGGCTCATCGGCGGCGCTATGGCTATGCCGATGAATCGCGTCCCGTCGAGGTGGTGAATGTACGTCTGCGAATGGCTGTAGCCGGAGAAACTATGGACTTCCCAAAGAGCGCTCTGGCGGAAGGCGACGGGGGGCAGGCCATTATCGAGACGCGCGCCGTGATCTTTGACGCCATGACTTTCGAGACGCCGGTTTACGATCGCGATCTGCTGCGCGCAGGCGACCGGTTCCCGGGCCCGGCCGTTATTGTTGAATACAGTGCCACCACGGTGGTTCCGCCTGGCTGCGCGACGATGTTAGACACTTACAAGAATTTGGTGATTGAGGTAGCGTAAATGGCCGCGGATCCTGTTGAGCTGGCAATCTTCAAGAGCACCATCCACTCGGCGGCCGAGGAGATGGGCGCTGCGCTACGCCGCACTTCCTTCTCGCCCAACATCAAGGAGCGCCGCGATTACTCCTGCGCTGTTTTCGATGCGGCGGGACAGGCCATTGCCATGGGCGATCACATGCCGGTGCATCTCGGCTCCATGCCGATGTCAGTCCGCACCGCCATTGATCGTGTGGACCTGGGACCGGGCGATGTAGCTATCTTGAACGATCCTTACGCGGGCGGAACCCACTTGCCGGACATCACCATGGTGCTTCCGGTATTTGATGATGACCTCAAAGATCCGGTGTTTTACGTGGCAGCCCGCGCGCATCACGCCGATGTAGGCGGACTTTATCCAGGATCCATGGGACCCTGCAGCGAGATCTATCAGGAAGGGATTCGCATCCCTCCGATTAAGATCGTGCAGAACGGCAGAGTCGTCAGCGACGTGCTCAGCCTTCTCCTTTACAACGTGCGCACACCGGTGGAGCGCGAAGGCGATCTCACCTCGCAAATCGGCGCTTGCCGCGTAGGTGAGGCACGCCTGCACGAAGTGATCGCGAAGTATGGGCGGGATGCGATTGTGCGGCTCAGCGGGGAGCTGCTTGATTACTCCGCGCGGCTGGTGAAAAGCGAGCTGGCCCGCATGCCGGCCGGGACCTTCGAAGCCGAGGATTTTCTGGACAGTGACGGAGTTTCCGATGTGCCGATCCGTATCCGCGTTTCTATCGAACTCGATCCGGATCGGCAAAGCGCGCGTGTCGACTTCACTGGATCGAGCGGCCAGGTGAACAGCAGCATTAACGCCGTGTTCGCTATTACCTTCTCGGCCGTCTATTATGTCTTTCGTTGTCTTCTGCCTGACGAATCGCCGGCCACATCGGGCATTATGCGACCGATAGAAGTGGTCGCTCCCGAAGGCAGCATCGTGAATGCGCTTGCTCCCGCTCCGGTGGCGGGCGGCAATGTCGAAACGTCGCAACGCATCGTAGATGTCGTGATGCGTGCCCTGGCCAAGGCTATCCCAGCCCGCATTCCTGCCGCCAGTTCGGGAACAATGAACAATTTGACGATCGGCGGAATTGACAATAAGAATACGCCCTTCGCTTACTACGAAACGATCGCCGGCGGAATGGGGGCGCGCCCTGTGGCGGATGGCATTTCGGGCGTCCACACGCACATGACGAATTCTCTCAACACTCCGGTAGAAGCTTTGGAGTACGCGTATCCCCTTCGAGTAACTCGCTATAGTTACCGGCCCAGTTCGGGAGGATCCGGCAAATATCGAGGGGGCGACGGCCTGATTCGCGAGATACAGCTTCTAAGTGATGCCCGCGTTACGCTGTTGACAGACCGGCGGCGATTTCACCCGTACGGACTGGCCGGAGGAGAGCCAGGTGAAGTAGGCCGGACCACTCTTATAAGCAAAACGGCCGCTACCGAGTTACCGGGGAAATGTAGTATCAGTGCCTCCGAAGGAGATGTCATCCGCATAGAGACTCCGGGCGGTGGGGGTTGGGGAACTCCCAGTGAGTAACTTGGGTTAGTAAATTCCGGCGAGCGCACGATAAAGGATCAAACGTGAAGAGTAACAAGTTACTGGGTGTTGCCGCCGCACTGGGACTATGGTTCGGAACTGTTGCCGTAATGAAAGGATCCGGGGACTTAAGCCAGCAAGAGGCAGGCACAAACACAAGTTTCAAGCTGAATGCGTTTATAAAAGCGCTGCCCGATGCCGCCGTTCCTGAGTTTAGCGAGGAGCAAGCGTTGGCGATCGTCGCCATGCCGCTTTCCTGTGTAGACCATCCGGAAGACCGTCCGCCCGATCCAATCTATCTCTACACTTACGACACTAAGCCTCGGCTGGTTGAGGATTACCAGAAGCATCGCGCCTTCTACGGCTGCTACGATTGGCACTCGGCCGTTAACTCCATATGGACGATGGCGGTTGTTCTCCGCCGCTTTCCGCACTTACCTATTGGCAGCCTTGTCCGCGAAAAACTAAACGACCATCTGACGAAAGAGACCATCGAAGGCGAGACAACATTCTTCAAGACTGCGAAGGATTTCGAACAGCCGTACGGGCGTGCCTGGGTTCTAAAGCTTTACGCCGACCTTCTGCAATGGGATGATGCGGACGCGCGCAAATGGGCGATGAATCTGGCGCCGCTGGCCGAACAGTTTTCGGCCGGCCTCACGCAGTATATGAAAGACTTGCCGTTCGTCACTCGTGCCGGCGTTCATCCGAACACAGCGTTCTCCATGAGCTTATTGATGGATTATGCGGATGCGGCTAAGGATGAGGCTCTGCGCCAGGCGGTAGTGAATACCGCTCGCCACGTTTATCTGTCCGACGCCAGTTGCCCCACGGCTTACGAGCCGTCGGGACCTGATTTTCTCTCGCCTTGTCTGGAGGAAGCGAAAATTATGAGCCGCGTTCTTTCGCAACAGGAGTTTCTCCCGTGGTTCAACCAATTTGTGCCGCCGCCCGACTCGCCCCAGTTCAGACCGCTGCTGAAATCCTTCGACACGACGGGGATCACGAGAGAGGGTGAGATGGCGAGTAAGTCGCATCTTATCGGGCTAGCGTTCGACCGGGCAGAAGCGATGTTACGCATTGCGACGGCTTTACCGCCAGAGGACCAACGGGCCGTGGCCTATCGCAGAATAGCGGCCATGAATGCCCAGCAAGGATTTAAAGACTTGGCGGGCGCCGGATATTTAGGGTCGCATTGGCTAGGCACAGCTGCGCTCCGGTACGAACTGGCGCGGCCAAGCCCCCAGAAGTAAGTCGCGGGCGGACATGTCTTCAGAAGCAAGGAAGAGTTTACAAATGGGATTGGACTTCGACCTACTGGTAGCAAACAAAATAATCCGCAAGCGTATCGCCTCTCCTATGGGGGCGGCCCTTCTGGTGTCGATCGCCGTCAGTCCCATCTTCGGCAGCGCTCCCGCCGGCATCCCGCGGCAGTTAGCGCGCGAGCGGGCGAACCAGGTCTCGGATGTACGCTACCGGCTCGACTACAAGTTGGCGCCTCATGCGAATGACACATCCGGCCACGAAGAACTCGGTTTCAGGTTGAAGACGGTCGACTGGCTGCTGATCGACTTTCGCGAAGGAACCGCTTCGAATCTATGGGTGAACGGCACGCCGCTTCCGGTTAACGCGGAGAACGGTCACATCGCGCTGCCCGCGAGTGAGACAAAGATGACGGTAGCGAATATATCTACACTCTGTTTGTTCCCATGGACGCAAGCATGGCTTTCCCATGCTTCGACCAGCCCGATCTCAAAGCGCGCTTCACGCTTGCCTTGACGGCTCCCGCCGACTGGACCGTCATCTCTAATTCGGCTGCGGAGGGCAGGGAAAACGCGGGTGCAAACAAGCGGACGCTGTTCGGGGAAACACGGCCCATCAGCACTTATCTGTTTGCGTTCGCCGCCGGGCCCTTTCGAAGCATTGCTCGCTTCAGTAACTTACATGCCTTTGTTGTTTGCCTTCTTGATGTTTGATAACTCTCGTTGGACCTTACGCTAACGCGCCGGGTTCGTTTATCCTATTGAAGGAATATACTCCAAATCTCAGCATCGCATGCAAGTCCCCATGGACGGGAGCGCTTGAGTCGGCCTAAGCACCTTAACTCCGGGGGCCAACTCTCCTGTCGTTCCCCACTAACATCAGCAATCAGGCCTTAACGGCTGGTCTCTACAGAAATCCTCAAAGGACAGAAGCGGCACGCGTCCGGTGTTTTCGAGCTCTCAGCGCGGCATACATGATCTGAAGACTTACGTGATCAACCCGAACGTACCCGAAACTCTTCTCACCACAATTGCCCAAGACGCTTCTCGTTGCAAGCAGATCTATGTCACGGCCTTTATTACCGTCGCCGCCAACCGCGGTAGCGTTGCCCTCGAAGGCGGACTCACCTCCTTCCTGAATACCGTCGTGCACAGTCCTGCGCCTGTAGCGCTCATCTCGCTGGGCAACCCCTATCTGCTGCGCGATTTTCCCGATGTGTCGTCTTACGCCGCCACATTCAGCACGTCCACCACGTCTGAAACCGCCGCCGCCAAAGCCATCCTCGGAGAGATTCCCATTACCGGCAAATTGCCTGTTTCCATTCCCGGCATCGCAAAAGTCGGTGACGGTATAGATGTACCAGCCAAAGCCAAGTCTGCATCTAACGGAACGGAATGATTCAGATTACTTGGCTTGGCCATTCGACCTTTGAGCTTCGTTTCCCCTCTGGAGAAGTTCTGGTGCTGGACCCCTGGATTGAGGGAAACCCCGCGTATCCGAAAGGTTACAAGATCAAAAAAGTGGACGCCATCGCCGCCTCGCACGCCCATTACGATCACGTGAATGACTTAATTCCTCTCGCCAAAGAGTTCAGCCCCAAAGTGGTCGCCATCTTCGAGACGGCGTCCTGGTTCGAGAAAAAGGGCGTGAAGAACACCATCGGCATGAACAAAGGCGGCACCGTCGACCTGGGCTTCGTCAGCCTCACTATGACTCACGCGCTTCACAGCTGTTCCATCAAGGACGGTGATGAACTGATATACGGCGGTGAAGCTGCCGGTTACGTTCTCACTCTCCCGGATGGACGACGAGCTTATTTCGCCGGCGACACGGCTCTGTTTTCCGATATGGCCCTGATCGCCGAACTATACGCTCCGGAGCTTGCGTTCCTTCCCATTGGAGATCACTTCACAATGGGGCCCCATCAGGCTGCGCACGCGGCCCGCTTGCTCAAAGTGAAGCGCGTCATTCCCATGCACTACGGCACCTTTCCAGCGCTCACCGGCCAGCCCGAAAAACTGGCGCAAAAGCTGCAAAAGGATGCCATTAAGGTCTGGACATTGCAGCAGGGAGAGCCCGTCGAGTGGTAGTCTACCGCGAGATTGCCTCTTAGTATCGCTGAAGAATCACTTCTCGAAACCCATTGTGCATGAGCGCCTCGCGCGTGGAAGATAGTTCAGCGGTATCGCGTATGGGGCCAATGATCACACGGTAGATCTTTGGGTTTCCAGGCTTCGGGACCGCATGTGCCCGGAAGCCTTTCTTATGCAGAACGTCAGCGAGTGTCTGAGCTTCATCTCTGCTCACTGCCACGACTTGTAAGAACTGTTCGCCCACCTGTGGAGCGAACCCGTCACCTGCGGCCGGCTCCGCTTCCTGCGATTCGGCGCGCGCGGATGCTTTGCGCTTCCCTAGCGGCTCCTCAGCGCGCCTCGATTTCGCCGCTGCTGTCTTCTCCGGAACACCGTTCTGCTCATCGGAGGCGCCCGAGCCCGCCGGCACCACGTGAGTCTCGCGCCCACCAGTGGAGGAAGGAGCGGCTGCCGCTTCTTCTTCGGTCTTACTGGCCGCTATCGACTTTCTTGTGCTTCCGCCCCGGCCCACCATATAGCCGCCGTAGAAAGCGACGGCGAGCAGCAGCGCAACTACCAAGAAAATGCCGACAAGTTGCTTGTTACCCAGCAGAATCTCGGTTTCGCTCTCGCTTGTCCGCAACATTTCCTCCTAAAATTGTACTGATGTTCAAGACCGCTGACTTCGGAACATCGACGAGTTACCCTACTTATAAGCTATGCGTTTTCCCTACAGATTGGTAGCGGCTTGCGGAGTATTTTTACTTGGAGCCGCTTCGCTGCTGGTCCAGCAGTCCGGTGGTTCTCCCGCGACGGGCGTTGTTTACGCTGCGTCGGGCGCCGCGAGTCTCAATCTTATTCCCGGCATGCCACCCGTCTTGGATCCCGGAAACCTCTATTCAGCTTCCGCGGCCGGGATGCTCTCGTCCGCTGTGAAGAATTTTCCAGCGCGCGTCTACGTTCCCAATTCCAAAAGCGACACGGTCGATATCATCGATCCTTCCACTTACAAGATCATCGGACATTTCGCGCTTCCTAAGCACACCAAAGGGCTTCTCGAACCGCAGCACGTTGTCCCGTCGTGGGATCTCAAAAAGCTTTGGGTAGCGCAGGATCTCGGTGATCAACTCACCATGATCGATCCCGCTACCGGTCAACAGGGCGAGACCATTCACGTCGACGACCCGTACAACATGTACTACACTCCCGACGGCAAGTATGCCATCGTCATGGCCGAGCGCGAAAAACGCCTGGACTTCCGCGATGCTCAAACCATGCAGGTCGTCAACCGCGTTCCCGTCAACTGCCGGGGTGTGAATCATGCCGACTTCTCCATCGACGGCCGCTACATGATCGCCACCTGTGAGTTCTCAAGCGAGATCATCAAGGTAGACGTAGCCGCTCAAAAGATCCTCGGCCATCTCCAGTTGGAGCCCAAGGGCATGCCGCAGGACTGCAGAATTTCACCCGACGGAAAGGTCTTCTACATCGCCGACATGGAGGCGAATGGAGTGCACGTTATCGATGGTGAGTCCTTCAAGCAGGTCGATTTTCTTCACACCGGCAAGGGCGCGCATGGCGTCTACTTCAGCCGTGATGCCAAATACATGTACGTTTCGAATCGCGATGAGGGGTCTATCTCTCTCGTGGATGTTGCCACGCGGAAGATCGCGACCAGGTGGGTCATTCCGAACGGCGGAAGCCCTGACATGGGCGACGTCTCCGCGGATGGGAAGAAACTTTGGCTGTCGGGACGCTACAACAGCGAGGTATATGTGTTCGACACGTCCAACGGTAGCCTGCTCGCCCGCATCAAAGTCGGGGAGCAACCGCACGGACTCTGCGTCTACCCGCAGCCGGGGCGTTACTCTCTAGGGCACACTGGAAACATGCGCTAGCATCGGGCCTCGTTATCGCAATGGGGGAGGTCTCTAAATCTTAGTGGCAAATGCTGCGGTGGCAAATACGGCGCCTGAACCTTGGCTGCGCGGCCCCGTCGCGGGCGTGAATCCATATGTGATGCCAGTCTTCTTTACTTTTGCCCAGGTTCGGGAAGATCTCGCAACCCATACGGCTGGACTCACCCGCGAACAGGTCTGGCGCAAGATAGGCCCCACGCCCTTGGGGTTTCACCTGAAGCACATTGCGGGAAGCGTCGACCGGCTGACTACTTATTTGTTTGGTCGCCAGCTCAGCCCCCAGCAACTAGCGAGCCTCGCAGAAGAGCCGCGCGGGAGTGAAGACTTGTCTGCGTTGCTCGGGCTAATTGAAGAGAATCTTCAAAACAGCGAAGAGATGTTGCGAGCTCTCCATCCGGACGCGCTCCATGAACCGCGCGCCGTCGGCCGACAGGCGCTTCCCACAACCGTCATCGGCTTGATTGTGCACCTGGCGGAACATACGCAGCGGCATCTGGGACAGGCAATTATCATCTCCCAGGTTCTGCGCCAGCTGAGCTGATGCCCAGCTTCCTGCAGCTTCTTCAACGCAACCGCAACTATCGCAACGCCTGGACGGGGCAGATCGTCAGCGAAGTTGGGGATCATTTCAACAATATTGCCGTTCTGAGCCTGGCGATGATGGAGACCCACAGCGGCGGCGTTATCGCGGGCCTCATGCTTTCACGGGCAATCCCCGCGGTGCTCGCCGGACCTGTCGCCGGCGTCCTGCTCGATCGCTTCGATCGCAAAAAGATCATGATCGCGAGCGACTTGGTGCGTGGAGTGATCGCCTTGGGGTTCATCCTTGCGATTGGTTACCGGCAAACCTGGTTGCTCTACTTACTCAGCGCATTGCTCATGATCGCTTCGCCCTTCTTCACCAGCGGACGATCGGCGATCTTACCCTCCATCGCCACTGAAGATGAATTGCATACCGCCAACTCGCTGACGCAAACCACCGGCTGGATGACGCTTACCATAGGCGCGTTTCTCGGCGGCACAACGGTGGCGCACTTCGGCTATCAGCTGGCTTTCGTCTTCAACTCGTTATCGTTCTTCTTCTCCGCCCTTTGCATTGCGAGGCTCTCTTCCGTTCGCGGGCACTTTCGCGCGGAGAATCGGACTCTGAACGAGACACGGGTTGCGCGTCCTTGGCACGAGTACCGCGAAGGACTGGCCTACATGGTCCAAAGCCCTCTCATTCTGGGCATCGGACTGATCGCGGTAGGTTGGGCAAGCGGGGGAGGCGCCGCTCAGGTCCTCTTTACCTTGTTCAGCGAAATGGTTTTTCGCCGGGGGCCGGAGGGGCTCGGTCAACTTTGGGGCACCGCCGGAATCGGGCTTCTGGTGGGCGGCATGATCGGCAACCGCCTCGGCAAGACGATTCGCTTTGAAGCTTACAAACGAACTGTATTCTTCTGCTATCTGCTACACGGCGGCGCTTATATCGTATTCAGCCAGATGCGGCACTGGGGCTGGGCGCTGTTCTTCATGGCGCTGTCGCGGGCCTCTGTCGCGGTCAGCTCCGTCTTGAACTGGTCGAACCTGCTGAAACACGTCGACGATCGCTTTCGCGGCCGCGTGTTCTCAACCATCGAAACTCTGAATTGGTCCACCATGATGCTGTCCATGATGGGCGCCGGCATCGCTTCCCAGCATTTCAGCATACGCGCCATTGGAGCGGCATCGGGTCTATTCAGCTCTTCCACCGCGGCCTTTTGGGGCTGGGCAAACTGGACGGGAAAGCTCCCGGAGCCGGCGCTCGCCGAAGATCGTGAGGCGGTCGAGATTCACGGCGATCCAACCACCTGACCAATCAGAGAATGGTGATGTTGCCGACCCTGATGGTGTTGCCCTGAAGATCTCCCCGCACAAGTACTTTCAGGTTGTCCTTATCATGGCTGTTACCTAGTAGCTCGATAATGTGCTGATTGCCCGGATCTTCAAGCTTGTAGAACTTCTTGCTGTCCGTGATCAGGCCGTACCCTTGGCGCTTGTACTTCTTCATCAGAGAGCAGCTGCGGTTTTGCTTCAACGTTTTCTCGCGGCCATCCTGAACCATCCCCTTCACGCAATTCCAATCCGCAACCACGCCTTGAATTTCGACCGCCTGCGCTACGCAGGTAAACGCCAGTGCAAAGGCTAGGGGGGAGAGTATTCTTCGCATGTGTTTATAGATGCGGCCCAGAGCGAAAGCGCAAAAATAATTAGGAACTTTACCATCTCGCTTGAATCCAAGTGTTGTGCCGGAAGACCGTCGCGAGTCCTACTACCACGGGTGTCTGCGGGAATCGGGTTCCAGGTATCCCGGCTTCGACCCGCTGAATTTTCAGGTCTTCTTATCGCTGCTTTACACCTACGACGTGTACCACCAGACGGTTGCCCGCTACATGGCGGATTTCGGGCTCTCGAAATCCACTCTGAATATCTTGATGTTGCTTCGGCACGGTCCCGCCGCAGGAATGCAGTTACATGACCTCGGCGAACTACTGCTGGTGAGCCGAGCCAACATAACGGGACTGATTGATCACCTGGAAGAGAAGGGCTATGTGACGCGCATGGTAGATACGAACGACCGCCGCGCGCGCTACGCTCGAATTACAAAGACGGCTGAAACGTTGCTGGACGAGTTCGTTCCGGTTCACCAAGGGAACATTCATCTGCTCATGGGGAATCTAACAACCGGAGAAAAGGAAATGCTGGTGACGCTGCTGAAGAAGACTCGGTCAAGTGTGATGGCGCATTCTGAAGAGTGCGCCACAAGAGCTTGTGACGTAGCGAATGGTTGACGGGAAGGAATGTTAAGACATGGCAGTCGATCAGCAAGAAGAGAAGCAGCAGGGTCAAGAGCAGCAGGACGGGAAGGAACAGAAGGAGCCGAAGGATGACCAGAAGGCTGAGGACGCTGACGCCAAGAAAAAGGCCGATCCTCGCCGCAAGCGAACGATTCGCTTCATTATTCTGGCGCTGATCGTTGTTGCCGCCATTGTTGCCATCCCGGTTTACGCGTATTACTCCGTTCGCGAGTCCACTGACGACGCGCAGGTAGACGGGCACGTCATTCCGATCAGCCCTCGCGTGAGCGGCACGGTGCTGGATGTTCTAGTGAACGACAATCAGCCGGTGAGAGCGGGACAGGAGCTAATCAAACTGGATCCGGCGGACTTCCAGGTTTCCCTACAACAGGCACAAGCCCAACTGGCAGGTTCGCAGGCGTCGACAACGGAATCTCAGCAAAACGTTCCGATCACCAGGGTCACCACTACCAGCCAGGTGAGCAGCAGTTCAACGCAGCTGCAAGAGGCGCAGGCGGGGGCTGCATCGGCGCAGCAGTCCATCAATGCGGCGCGTGCGGCTCTAGACTCGGCGCGCGGCACGGTAGCCGAAAGGGAAGCGAATTATGTGAAGGCACTGAAGGATCTGGCGCGCATGAAAGATCTTGTGGATAAGGATGAGATCTCCCGGCAAGAATACGATGCCGCGGTGGCTGCCTCCGAAGCGAATCGAGCGCAGGTAGAGTCCGCGAAAGCGGAGGTGGTTCAAGCCGAGCGCAACATTGACGTGTCGATCGCGGAGCTGGATCAGGCGAAGGCGCGAGTAGCTACGGCCATGGTCCAGCGCCGGCAAAGTGAGCAGGTTCGCGCGGCTCAGCAGGCTGTCACCGCGGCCCGTTATAAGCAGGCTCAAGCGACCGTGCAGCAACGCCAGGCCGATTTGAGTCAGGCAAAGTTGAACATTCAGTACACATTTCTCAAGGCTCCTGTCGACGGCGTGGTCAGCCGAAAATCAGCTGAACCCGGTATGCAGCTTACAGCCGGCCAGCAGGTTATGGCGCTGATACCGCTGGACGACATTTGGATCACGGCTAACTTTAAAGAGACGCAGCTGAAACAGATGCGCGTTGGGCAGAAGGTTGAGGTCGAGGTTGACACGTATGGAAGCAGCCATATCTACCGAGCTCATGTGGACAGCATCTCGGCTGCCTCAGGCGCCAAGTTCAGTCTGCTGCCGCCTGAGAACGCTACCGGCAACTTCGTCAAAGTGGTCCAGCGCGTGCCGGTGAAGATTGTGCTGGAGCCAGGCGAAAACCGCGAGCATCTTCTGCTGCCGGGCATGTCTGTGAATCCCACTGTTCTTTTGAACAGCGGCAGCAACAACGCGTCTTAGCGGGAGAGGCTGAGCTATTGTGCTTGGGCTGCCGCTCTTGGAGCTGCCTCGGCGTCCGTCGATACACGCGAAACCTCAAGGCTTACGGGCAGGCTGAAATAGAAGGTGGAGCCAACGCCTTCTTTGCCTTCCGCCCAGATTCGGCCGCCATGGCGCTCGACGATTTTGCGGGCAATGGCAAGCCCCATACCGGTGCCTTCCACGTCGCGGCCATGTAAGCGTTGAAAGAGCCCGAAGATGCGTTCGGCGAACTGCTGATTGAAGCCTCGACCGTTATCCGCTACCGAGAAAAGCCAATTGCTGATGTCGCGTTTCGCTTCGAGGTGAACACGAGGAGCCTGTTCACGGCGGTATTTGATAGCGTTCGAAATCAGATTCTGCAACACCTGAGAGAATTGCACCTGATCAACGACAAGCGCCGGAAGTGGCCCGTGCTGAATCTCAGTTTGGCTCTCGCGGATCAAGGCCTGGAGGCTGATCTCGGCATCTTCGAGTAGCTTTTCAAACGAAACAGGAACGGTCTGATACCCCGTCTTGCGAAGCCGGACAAGCGCCAGCAGTCCATTGATCAGGTCGGTCATGCGGCGTGAGGAGTTCACGATGTAGCCCATGAACTCATCCGCGTCTTCATCGAGTTTGCCCCTATATCTTGTCGATAGTAGTTGGGTGAAGCTGGTGATGGTACGCAGCGGTTCCTGCAGATCGTGGCTCGCTACATAGGCGAATTGCTGCAGCTCCTCATTAGCTTGTGTCAGATCGCGGGTGCGCTCATCCACGCGTGCTTCCAACTCGGAATTGAGCGTTGCAAGTTCGCTATTGGCATCCTGCAGCTGGCCGAGGGCGCTGTCCCGGCCATGCAGGTAGGTGAGCAGCTGGTTGTAGAGCCATACCATCACGCCGATCATGATGAGAGTGCCGACGGTGAACGAAATGAATGCCCAATGGTTGAGGCTGCGTTGGCTGTCTATGTAATCCGACTGGGCGTAAGCCAATCCTGTCTCGAGGTCACCGGCTGCCATGCGTACGCGATTCATGGTCTCCTCAGAGCCGTCCGACTTGGCAAGATCCACAGCGGGAGCGAATCCCTGGGCCTGCTGAACTTTCAGCACCTTCATGGCCTGCTCGTTTCTGCGCTGGACCGACGAGATAAACGCTTCAATTTTGTTGCGAAGGGCGCCTGGCTGGTTTTTCACATAGCTTCGGCAGGACTCGATCTCAGTGGGTAGCGCAGCGTCGGCGTGCTCTAACGGTGCGAGGTAATGCTCATCACCCGTTAAGAGGAAGCCGCGCTCGCCGGATTCAAGATCGTTCGCTAACGACCGAAGCTGAAGAACGGCGGACGAGAGATTCTCGATACGGAGAAGACCAATGTCGGTGTGTTCTGTCTCAAGACTCACGAGAAAGAACAGAACACTGAACGCGAGTGGAACGGAAAAGAGTAGAGCCAAGCGCCGTCTGGTATTTCCATGAACTAGCGAAGTCACCCTCATCATCCCTTTCACTCATTTGGATCATTAGTTAGCCCGATTGGTTTCAGACGCAGGTCATTCGGATACAGGTCATTCGAATACAGGTCATGCAGACGCAGGTCATGTTCAAGCCGCGCATGACGAAACCTTCGGAGACGAACCCACGGGTGTTAGATGCCTGCTTTGCGGCTCAGGCGGTTGCAAGTTCAGGGCCTTGTGATGTAACTGACTCAGCAGCGTGCGTTCAAAGACAAAGACAGGAAGAAGTTTTGGAAAGGCGTACTGTGCGCGCGATACCTCTGCCAGACACTCTGGGACATTGGCCATTGTGAGATAGTACGCGGCGCGCGAACGGTGCATCAGCCACGAGGGGGAGAGTGTTTGCCAATCGACTTCAGCAAACTTGCCGCGGGCGTGCAGCGGATTGTTTCGCACAAGCACGTCGAGGCAGGCCGAATTGGCTAGGGCAAGATTGCGCGAGGCAGGTTGGCACTTCTCACTTAGCTCAAGGCACCGTTGGTCCCAGGCGTCAGCGGTCGAGAGTTGGCCGAGATCGAGCGCCCATAGGACGATCTTGTGGGCGTTGAACAGCATTAGATCAGGGCGGCCTTGCGTTTGAGCCAACTCAGCCATCAGTTGCTCGGGATAGTCCCGGGGTCGCACGCCGGCTAGTTCGAACTGGGTGAGGCGGTGATAGAGAAGGATTTCACGAGCTTCTCGAGAATCGTGGCGCAGTACTGAGAGGAGCCTTGCATCGTTTCGTATGCGTGCGTTGCGGCTGTTCGGAATCAGACCCAGTACGAAGATGAACGCGCTGAGCTGGGTTACGGCCGCGAGGAAGGCATGAGCCCATTCAGTATGAGTCCATCCAGTATGGGCCCATCCAGTCAGTCCATTAGCAGGTGGGTTGGTCAGAAGTAGCGCTGCCGCGAGGACGCCGGTGGCGAGAGTGGCAAGAGGTCCGCCGGCAACTACGGCCATCATTCTCCGGCGCCAAGCGTCGGTGGTGCGTGGGAGAGCGGAGACAGATCCTGAGAAGAGGGTGCGAGGAGTGAATCGAAGCTGCCATGCGCCGTTCAAGCGCGCCACACGAAAAGGCCCGAGGGCGAGGCCCAGGATTTCGAAGTTCATCAGGATGGCGGCTGCGAGATGCCCTGCTTCATGCAATACGATGACGGCAGCCATAGCGGCAAAGAGAGTGGCTGCTCCGCTGAGAGTCCAAATGTCGGGACCTTGCAATTCGGCATGAATGCGCGCCGGCATCGCGTACTTTGCCGCGATTCCCAAGGCGATGGCCAGCAGGAAGAGCGACAGAAAAGCTCCTGAGCCTGGTCTTGGCTTGTCTCGAAGCTCAAGCGCGGGCAGCGGTGGCGCAATTTTTTCAAACTGGCTTACGAAGCTAGATGACGGCATGAGGCGAGGGGTCCATGGGGCCCAGTATGCGGAGGCTTAGTTCGAACAGCCAGCGAGTTACGTACGCGCCAGAGCCGCCCTATCCCGGTACCCCTTATGACAGCCATGATGGAGTATGGCTTGATCCGCGGGCGTGGCAGCTAAACTCAAAGTGAAGAGTACGCGGCACTTATTGGCGCGACCAATTTAGAAATGGCGATTCAGACCCTTTTTGGTTCCGTTCCAACCGAACCCAATCTCCTTGACCGGCTGAAGGCTGGGATTCAGAAGACGCGTTCCGGATTGGTGGACCGGATTGAGGACGTGCTATCCGGCAAGAAGGAGATTGACGCCGATCTTCTAGAGGAACTGGAGTACACCTTGATCACGGCGGATCTGGGTGTGCGCACGGTGGACGAGATTCTGACGGACATTCAGCAGCGAGTGGATCGCAGCAGGACGAGTGACGCGAGCGAGATCAAGAACCTGATTCGCGAACACTTGCTTGAAGTCCTTAGGGGGTCGGAGATTCCGATCCGCGTGGTGACGGCGCCTCCGGCAGTGGTGATGGTGGTGGGGATCAACGGGGCGGGGAAGACCACGACGATCGGGAAACTCGCACACCGCTTCATTGAGGAAGGGCGGAAGGTGCTGTTGTGCGCTGCCGATACGTTTCGCGCGGCGGCCATTGAACAGTTGGAAGTGTGGGCGCAGCGGGCGGGCGTAAGAATGATACGTCAGAACACGGGAGCAGATCCGAGTGCGGTGGTGTTCGACGCGCTGCAGGCGGCAAAGGCCGGCGGTTTCGACTACGTGATTGTGGATACGGCGGGCCGTTTGCATACCAAAGAGAACCTGATGGCGGAGCTTGAAAAGATGCGGAGGATCTGCCAGCGGGTGGTGCCGGGATCTCCGCACGAGGTTTGGCTGGTTCTGGACGCGACGACGGGACAGAACGGTTTGGAGCAGGCCCGCAAGTTTACAGAGCTGGCGGGTGTGACCGGCATTGTGCTCACCAAGCTGGACGGCACTGCCAAGGGAGGAGTGGTTGTGGCCATTGCGCGGGAGCTGAATCTGCCGATTCGGTTCATTGGAGTAGGCGAGAAGATAGAGGATCTTCTGCCGTTCGAACCGGACAAGTTCGTGCAATCGCTTTTTGACTAAGCTTCGGGACTGAGCTTCATGGGTACATCTGTCAAAACACAATCGGAGATTGGCGCTGCTTCCCAGATGGAGGAAGCGCTGGAACTGGCGCGGCAAGGCCGTGGCCTGACAAGCCCCAATCCGACGGTGGGTGCAGTGGTGTCGCGCAACGGGCAAGTGGTGGGCCGCGGATTCCATACCTGGGTGGGGCGTGATCATGCAGAGATTGTGGCGCTGGGTGAAGCGGGTGAGGGGGCGCGGGGCGCCACGCTGTTTGTGACGCTGGAGCCGTGCTCGCATCAGGGGCGAACCGCTCCTTGCGTGAATGCCATTATCGCGGCGGGTGTGACACGCGTGGTGGCGGCGATGCAGGATCCCAATCCGCTGGTGAGCGGGCAGGGTTTCGCCAAGCTTCGGGAAGCCGGCATTGAGGTAGAGGTGGATGACGCCCATACGGCGGAAGCCGAATGGCTGAATGAGCCGTTCCATCACTTCATGAAGACGGGGCGGCCGCTTGTGACGATTAAGGCAGCGCTGACCCTGGACGGCAAGATTGCGGCGGCGCAAGACAACGTGGGCTGGATCACGAGTGAAGTGGCCAGGGCGAACGTTCAGCAGGTGCGGCACTATTCGGACGCGATCCTGACAGGTTTAGGCACGGTGCGTGAAGACGATTGCCTGCTGACGGACCGTTCGGGACGCGAGCGCAGCAGGCCTTTGCTACGCATTGTTCTGGACTCACAGCTGCGCATTCCGCTTACCTCGAAGATGGTCACCAGCGCGAACGGCGATGTGATGGTAGTGGGGACGTCGGTGGCGCCTGTAGAGCGGCGTAAGGCTCTTGAAGCAGCAGGGATTCGGGTTTTGATCGCGGACGGGGCGGGCGGGCGGACGGATCCGCAGAAGGTGCTCGATTACCTGGCCAAAGAACGGTACCTCTCGCTGATGGTGGAGGCGGGGAGCAAAGTGAATTGGACCATGCTGGACTCGGGTATTGCGGACAAGGTGCTGTTTTATTACGCGCCGAAGGTGCTGGGGGGGCTGAGCAGCTTGCCGGTAGCGGGTGGGCAGGGACGCATGCGGCGCGCCGACGCGATTCTGCTGGACCGGCTGACGATTCACCCTGTGTCGAAGAACGAGTTTGCGGTGGAAGCTTACGTGGTGAAGGAGTAGATGTTCACGGGCATTGTGGAGGAGTTGGGCCGGGTGGTGGAGGTGCAGCCGGGGGTGACTGGAGCTCGAATGACGGTGGAGTGCACACGGATACTGGACGATGCAACAGTGGGCGCGAGTATTGCCGTGAATGGAGCGTGCGTGACGGCGGTGGAGCTGAGGACAGACCGCTTTTCCGCGGACCTGGCGCCTGAAACGTTGAAGCGCACAAATCTGGGGGCGCTGCGCGCGGGAGCAGCTGTGAACCTGGAACGTCCGCTGCGCGCACAAGGGCGGCTGGATGGTCACTTTGTGTTGGGACATGTGGACGGCGCCGCGGAGATTGTTTCGCTGGAGGCGCTTGGGGATGACAACTGGTGGTTGCGGGTGCGTGTACCGCGGGAGCTGATGCGCTATATCGTGAGCAAAGGATCTGTGGCAGTAGACGGCATCAGCCTGACGGTGGCGGAAGTCAGTGAGGATGTGGTTAGTTTTACGGTTATTCCGCATACATACGATCACACGACACTTAGCGGGTACACATCGGGTTCGCGGGTGAATATCGAGGTGGATATTCTGGCGAAGCATCTGGAAAAGTTGGTCGGGTCGCGGGCTGATTGAGTGGTTTGGCGTGCCGGGCATGCCCGCCCCTAGGGAGACGTCCATACACTAAGCGGTTTTTGAGCCGGTGCGGCTGCTTGCTAGGGACTCCACCGGTTGAGTTTGCGAAACGAACCCAGGTTCGAGGTTAGATAGGGGCTCGTTTTGCCGAACGAGCCCACGCTTGACGGAATTCTTCACCACGCTTTGCGAAACGAACCCACGCTCCGCGTTGCGGCGTTCCTTCTGGAGGCGATGTAGGTCGGCGAGGGCTTTGTGGAAGGCGCGATTGTGGGTGGCGCCGTAGCGCAGGAATAACGACAGGCGCTTCTCATCCACGCCGGTCTCGCTGAAGCATTCGTTTTGGAGGCGGATGGCGCGCTGCTCTAGCCAATAGGACTGAGCCATTTGTTTCACCAGCAGTTCTTCGGTGACGGTGGCGGGCTGATGATCGTTCAGCAAGCCGGCGCAGAGCGATTCGAAGGCGGCTGGATCTTCGCCGGCAATGATGGGCTGGCCGGAGGCTAGGCCGTGCTTGAACGAGTTGCGAGACGAAGCCAATTTTCCTTCGATTGTTCGCGGCCCCGAGGAGAGTTGGCTGTTAGCGCGGTTGATGGCGGCGCGGCCGGCGGGCGGGGGGTCATTTTGCGAAACGAAGTCCAGCCCGGGCTGTGCGGACCCGGGGAGCCCGTTGGGGAAGTTGCGCTTGCGGGCGCGTTCAAGCCAGTCACCCAAGACAATGGTTTGCGGGACCACATCGAGACCGGAAACGGGGGCCGTGCTCGTTTGCGAAACGAAGCCATCTTCCGCGGCGTGGTCGTGAGCAAGGGTGATGTCGTCTTCTGGAAGGCCGGCTTTGGTTCTTCTGATTTCTGCTTTTTTGGTTTGGCGCTCGGCAGCGCGGCGCTCTCTTCGGGCCTGGCGAGGTGTCATGGCGATGGTTCCTCCTGCTTTGGGAAGGGCAGGGGACGGTGAAAAAGCGTTCCTGCCTGATGGGAAGCTAGCACCTGGCGTAAAAGGGGCAGAGCGGATTTGGGTGGTAAGCGGTTGGGAAGAGGCGAAGAGGAAAATTATTTCGAGTTGTGACCGAGCCGTGGGCCGGGCGGAGATACGATCTGTGCTGAAAGTTCGAAGTATTGGCTCGATTGTCCGGAGGCTGCATGGACCCCCTCTCACTGGATGGACCCCCTCTCAGATGTGTTGTCGTTGCTGAAACCTCGCAGTTACGTGGCGGGCGGCTTCGAGGTGGGTTGCGATCCGGCCATCCAATTTGCAAAACATCAAGGCATAAAATGCTATGCCATGGTCGCTGGCCAATGCTGGCTGTCGGTCGAAGGCGTTCCCGATGCGGTGCTCCTTACGGCGGGGGACTGTTTCCTGTTGCCGCGTGGGCTGGCTTTCTGCCTGGCAACCGATCTGTCAGTCACGCCTGTCGACGCCGACACGTTTCGCTCAGCGCGGAGGTCGGCCGGCGCGGTCTCAAGCAATGAAGGTGGGGACCGCTATATTGTCGGCGGGCCTTCGTCCTTACAGGCTGTCACGCCGATATTCTGCTGAGGCTTCTGCCGCCGATCGTGCATATCCGGAAAGACTCGGATAAGGCGGCGATGCGCTGGTCATTGGAACGCATGAGGGAGGAGTTGCGCGATCCGCAGCTGGGCGGCTCTCCGATCGCACAGCAACTCGCCTACATGATGCTGGTCCAGGCTCTTCGGCTGCATCTGGCGGATGCGGCGACTGGTGGCGTCGCTTGGCTCTTCGCCCTGGCCGATAAACAGATGAACGCGGCGATCACCTGAATGCACGACGACGCGGCGCATCGCTGGACTTTACAGGAACTGGCGGAGTGCGTTGGCACGTCGCGATCAATCTTCGCGCTGAGGTTCAAAGAGACGGTTGGATCGACACCCATGGATCGACACCCATGGATCGACACCCATGGAGTACCTGACACGTTGGCCGATGTTGCCGGCAGGGGACAGGCTGAAGAAATTCCGACGACGATTCCATTTCTGCAATCGGCTTATCGCTGGGTTACGAATCCGAAAGCGCCTTTCGCAAGCGCCGCCAAGTGCCGCTTCACGGTGGGGCGCGACCGCGACTCCCCCGACTGCTGGATCCAAGCGGCCACATGGATCGGCTGCACGCGGGTGAGGTCCTGCGACCCATGCCGGGGTAATAGCCACATCCGAACGAAAACCGCCGTTAAGACATTGGCGGAAAGCGCAAGGCGCGTAAGTCGTTGATTTTGGAATCGACAATAGTGGACCTGCGGACTTTGGTCGTCTTCTAGTTACCAGCAATTCGGCTCCCATCATGAAGGGCTGCTTTCAAATAGAATCAATGACTTGGCCAGGCGTGTAAACGCTAACGGAGGGTTTCGTTTGGATGTGGCAACTACTCCAAGACCTGCGTTGGATCGCGCCCATATCGGCGTGCCGAATGTACTGCTATTACGCACCACCCAACTTGCAGCAGAAGCGTGCCTATCAGAAGAAATTGAATGGCGACAAATACGATGTATGCCCTGCGGGCACTGTGACGACCGCATAAGGTCAGCCAACGAGCCAGCGATGTCGCTGATTCTTCGGGGATGCTGTACGTACCGAGGTGTAGGTCGATGAGAAGCCTCACGCATGCGCCGATCACAAGATCGACAGGCATGCCAGAAGAACATCGACCGCAGTGAGGGTGGCAGATCTGAGGTGTTTGATGTCTCTCAACGTTCAGTCTCCGGCTGCCATGCTGATGGGCATGTCTTTCTGTCGTTCCGGCAAGGTGGGGCAAAAGAGTTTCCCAAATATCGGAAGTTGGACCGAGAAAAAGGCAGCGTGCGTTCCGCGCTTACTCATCCGCCCGAAGTTGTCCCGGCTCTCGCATTGCCTCTATACGGTACTTCCTCGTAATTTCTTCGCGGTGCGAGGGTCCTGGATCAGCAGAGTAAAGGCGCCGCACTTCTGCCAATCCGGATCGTTCACAGTGAAATTGTCCGGCGCCAAATTATCGAAGGCGTTAGTTAGAGCGGCTAACAGCACGAAAGCGGCGACGGGTTTTCAGCACGTCGACTGAGCCAATCCAAATCTCCCCTTCTCTACCCTTCAACCAACTGTGATGCCGTGTCATGATGATTGGGCATGGCGACACCTGTTTTAGTGCCCGCAAGGGAAGCCACGCTCCCGGAAGAGATGTACTTAGAGTTGTTGAAGCGGGCCTTGATTAGGGCGCTAGTGGCAGAATCGTTTGAGCGCCATACGTTCCAGCCAACACGTCCGTTGTTCAAGTCACTCTATGCCGGGATGAAGAGATTGCTGGCGTTGCGCAGCCTCGAACTTGTGCGCGTAACTCCATCAACTGCGGACGGGTATCTGGAATCCGGCCATGAAGCAAAGAATCGTGTCGAGACAGCGGAAACGATGATTGGGCTGCGCCAGCTCGACAATTTAGAGTTCTGCGCCCAAGATGTTCTTCGGAATAACGTGCCAGGTGACTTCCTTGAAGCTGGCGTATGGCGGGGTGGTGTACCAATCTTCATGCGCGGCATCCTCAAAGCCTACAAAGACGAACAGTGGTGCGTATGGGTAGTCGATTCGTTTGAAGGGCTGCCAGGCCCAGATCCCGGAAAGGACTCGTTCGGCTGGACGGCCGGTGAAATGGCGGTCTCTATCCAGGAGGTGAAACAGAACTTTGCAAGGTATAGCCTACTTGACGACAAAGTGAAATTTGTCAAGGGATTTTTCAAAGACACCCTTCCTGGCCCAATTACCCGCTTGTCGATTCTACGTGTTGACGCCGACCTTTACGAGTCCACAATCGACGTTCTGAACGCGCTTTATTCCAAGCTATCTGTGGGCGGCTATGCGATCTTCGACGACTATCAGAATCTACCGGATTGTCGCAGAGCGATTCATGAATACCGCGAGCTTCACGGCGTCCACCATCCAATCGTACCCATCGATCGCCGGGCCGTTTATTGGCAGAAAACATGCTGACAAGTGCAGATTTGTTATCGGTAATCCTTAAGCGACGGGGGACCGCTCTTCCTCTTCGGAAAGCTTCTCTTCGGGCATTTTGTCTTCGCGTTTCTCTTCGTGGTATTCCTGCTCGGTATTGAGGGCCCACAGGTGTCGCGGCTGCGCACGCCATCGATGATGTTGTCCACGGCCGTCATCGCCGTCAGCATGGAGTGGTCCTGGTTGTTGTACTTGTGCATGCCGTTGCGCCCCCTACTGGCCGATTCTGGGTATCCATGCGGACGATTGCAGCGATAATACGGACTCTAGGACGTGGCTAGTATTGCGTCGATCCCTTATCTTAAGAATCACAGGCCGCGAATCAGGTCACGGTCACACAAAGAGGTAAGGAGATGTGACCCATGCAGGAATTCGTCACCAGTGCCCCAGGCTCTACCGGTCAGCCTTTGTTCAGGAATTTGATCTTCCTATTTCCTTCAACGCCCTCGCCATCGAACAAGCTGGTGGGCCTATCAGCATGCAACAGAAGAGCATCGCGTCCTTGAACGACCATGAGGTGCTCATCCGTGTCAGCTACGCTTCGATCAACAAGATGGATCCAGGCCTCGCGCGTATGAACATCTTCAAGCTCCCCGAACCTTATGTGCTGGGTTTTGACTTCAGCGGTGAGGTTGTTCGGGTGGGAGGCGAGGGCAAGGACGCGGGCAACGATGCACTCAGGGTGGCGATCAGGTCTTTGGCAGGACCGGCAACGGCGGCTGCTTCGCAGAGTACGTCGTCACGAAGCGGGAGAATGTCGTGCTGAGAGGCGCGGCGCCTGCACCGGAGGCGAGCACGTACGGGATCGCTTACCTGACCGCGTACGAGTCGCTTGTGCTCACCGCCAATATTCAGCAGCACGCAGGTAAGTGGATCTACGTTGCAGGGGCCGCCGGCGGGGTGGGACATTTTGCCGCGCAGATCGCCAAGCTTTATGGACTCAAGGTCATAGGCACTGCAGGCAAGGCAGCATCGCTCCAACTCCTCCGTGAGCTCCACCTCGACTGCGTCATCGATTACTCCAAACAAGACGTCCTCAAGGAGATCATGAGGCTTACCGGCGGCAAGGGCGCGGACGTTGTCTACGACTCCACCTACACGCAGTCGTCCTACACTCAGTCTGCTGGGGTCCTAGCGTGTAGCGGTGAATACATCCGGCTTGGAACTGATATGCAGATGAAACTAACTGGAGCGGAGGACATGAGAAGGGTAGTAGAAGGCCGCGGGGCCAAGTGGGTTATTGGAGACCTTGGCAGGTACAGCGTGGACGCACAGTACAAAGCTCAGATGTCGAAGGTCATCGATGGACAGAAGCAGGCGGTGTCATGGTCCGAAGAGGGGAAGGTGAGGCCTGTCATCACCGAGACCGTGCCTTCGACGCGGCGGCTTTGCAGCAGGCGTTTGAACCTTCACGAAGGCATAAACAACGTCGGCAAGTGGTCCCAAGCCCTCACGTTCGACTCCTCCTAACTCCACGCCCAGAAAAAAAATAGCCATGTTCAAATTCAGCCGCTATCCAGCAATCGATTCCAACTCCCCAGGCTTCAATACGAACTATTAGGACGTTTATCAATTTAGGATTCCATTAAGTCGGCTGAGCTGTGTCTGAATGCACGCGCAAGCAGGCAAGTCGGCTAGCTGCGAATAACGATACGGCGTCGGCTTGGAACGCGGTGTTGTCGATCGATTATCATCTCGGCGGGAAGTACTTTCTTGTGTGGCAGCCCTACTTATTCTCCGATTCGCGAGGAAACTTCCATGGTGAGCCAACGTCTACGGAGCGAAACACCTCGGAGCTAAGGCACGAGAGCGTTGTGGTGGTGGTAAGAAGTGCTTCCCCTCGATCTATCGAGACAGAGCGCATCGGACCTGTAACAGCAAGAGAGGGCAAAAATATGGCAAAAAGGACGAAATCGGACGATCCCGAATCGATGACAACCATGGGAAACGACAGTACAGCTTCAACGGTATCAGGCGTGGTGGACAGCGCCAAGCAAGCTGCGAGCCAGGCGAAAGACGCGGCCAGCCAGGTCCTTGACCAGGCGAAGGACAAGGCGACATCGCGGGCAGATGAGCAGCGGCTGAGCGCTGCGACCGGCTTTACAGCAGTGGCACAGGCCTTCAAAGGCATGGGCGAAGATCTGCGTAATAAAGACCAAGGACCAGTCGCTGGGTATGCCGCCGAGATTGGGCAGGCGATGGGCGGGCAGGTGGAGCGCCTTGCGAATTACTTACGTGAGCGGGATGTGCGTGGACTCGTAGACGATACAGAGAAGTTTGCGCGCAGCTCGCCAGCCGTGTTTTTGGGCAGCGCGTTTGTACTGGGACTGCTGGCCAGCCGCTTTCTGAAAAGCTCGCGCCCAGCGCCGGATTTCATTAAGAACATGCCTGACCCTCAGAAAGCATTGCCGCCGGCGTCAACGCCGCCAATGCTGACAGGCGCAGGCCAGCAGACGTCAAGCGCCCCTTCGACCGCACCGCCTTTTTGGGCTACGCCGTCCAACTCCCCTTCTGAAGGCATTCGCCCAAGCAAACCAGCGACCGGGCTTGTGGGCAGCGATCCGGCGGGGAAATAGTGACTCGAGGGTGGAGGTAATCAATGCCCGATAAGCAGGACCGTTCGATCGGCGAGTTGTTCTCAGAGCTGGCGGGCGAAACCAGCACTTTAATTCGCCAGGAAATTGACTTGGCGAAAGTCGAGTTCACTCAGAAGGCGAAGACTGTTGGTCAGAGTGTCGGGTTTCTGGTGCTGGGAGGAGCAATTGCGTACGCCGCGCTTCTGGCATTGTTGGCGGCGATTATAATTCTGCTGGCGAATGTCATGCCGTGGTGGGCTGCAGCGCTGGTGGTGGCTGTGGTGGTCGGAATTGTCGCGGCAGTGCTGGTGTCGAAGACGCTGGCTTCCTTGAAGAAAATGGAAGTGGCGCCGCGGCAAACGGTAGAGACATTGAAGGAGGACGCACAATGGGCGAAGCAACAGATGAAATAAGATCCATCGAAGAGTTCAATCGCAGGCAAGCGGCGAAGTTGGGTAGCGCGCCGGTAGCGACGACGCCAGGGGACGAAAGCGATGGGAGCGCGGAGGCAACGGAAATTCGTTCAGGTATCGAGAAAACGCGGGCGAATTTGAGTTCCACGATCGATGCCCTTCAGGATAAACTCGACCCTACGCGAATTGCGGAGCAAGTGAAGGATCAGATCCGGGAGAAGGCCACGGAGGCGTACGAAACCGCCAAAGATGCAGTGAAAGAAGCAACTATAGGGAAGGCAGAAAAGATCATGTCAAGCGTGAGTGAAGCAGTGACCGATATGACAGGGCGCGCGGGGACGGCTGTAAGCGATACGAGTTCCTCCGTTGTGCAATACATTCGTGAGAATCCAGTTCCGTTTGCGCTGGTGGGTATCGGGTTGGGCATGCTGGCGATGAATAAGCGCCGCAGCGAGCAATCCTCCTACGGGCCGAGCAGTTATGTTGCGGCTACCACTTCAGGCACTTCGGGTAGTGGCGAGCCGTCGTTGACCGATCGTGCGCGTGATGCGGTGAGCGGCGCGGCTGATAGCGCCCGTGGAGCTGCTACCAGCGTGGCCGATAGCGCGCGTGCAGCGGCCGAGCGGACAAGCAGCGCAGTGAGTTCGGCTGCAACCACGGTGCGCGATGCGGCGGGTAATGCTGCAGACAGCACGCGCCGGCAGTTCCACGACGTAAGCGATCAAGCACGGCAGGGTGCGCGGGTTGCCGGCGATTGGACTAAGAGCACGATGCAGGATAATCCCATGATCATGGGATTGGCGGCGTTGGCTGTAGGGGCCGTGGTTGGCGCCAGTTTGCCGACGACGCAAGTGGAAGGCGAGTATATGGGGGAAGCGCGCGACAAGGTAGTGGGTCAAGCAAAGTCCGTCGCACACGATGCTGCGGAAAAAGTGCAGCGCGTGACTGAAGAGGCTGGCCGCACCTTTAAAGATGCGGCGCAAAAAGAGGGTCTGGTTTCCGGCTGAACGCAGGTGACTGAGGCTTAGACTAAATGCTTTCGGGGGCGGAGTAACTTCCGCCCACGAGGGCGAACTTATGCCGATGCCCTGAAAGTTCAATCAACTTCCGGGGTGGTAGTCCCGCTCGGTGTGTCCTTTCAGTTGGGATTTGTAGAAGTAGACGTCGCGTAAGTTGCCGGTGCTGTAGCGGTTTGCTTCGTCGTCGAAGTGGGGGGAGTCTGGATGGCCGCTCTCTCCGCCTGCTGTGACGGCTTTGGCTCGGACAGTTTTGCCGAACTCCACTACTGCTACGAAGCTATTGCCGCTCGTGCCATACCATTTCTTGGTTCCCGGGTAGGCGCGTGCACCGAAGGAAGCAAGTGACCCCCACATAGACGAAGTGAATCCGACGGGGATGCTGGGAGCGGTGTCGTTGAAGGGCTGGACGATGTCGCCGGTGAGGCGCTGGAAGCGGTTGATGCTGCCCCACGGAGTCTTCCAAGTTCCGAATTCCGCATTGAGCTGGTTAGAAGCTGCTGCGAGTGATTCCAGAAGCTGCCGGGGAGGGACTCTGGCGCTGACGTAATCCTCAGCAGGTATGTTCAGCTTCTTGGCCTCAGGGGCCGCGTGCTTGCGAATGTCCTCGCCCCAAAACACTGCTAGCGATGTGGGGATGGACGTAACGGACCAGCGCAGATCCCAGCTACGCAAGGCTTCGATCTGACCGGCTAGTTCCGTTTTGAGGGGATCGCCGGCAGGCATGCCGTCCCACGCCTTAGCAAGTGCGGGAAGGGTCTTTTCAAACCAGGGGAGATAACTGTCGTAAGCGGCAGTCATTAATGAGTCAAGCGTGAAATCCTTGGTATCGTGCAGGACGCGGATGGCGTGAAGTCCACGAGCGGACTCTATGCCGGATTCTACATAGGCGGGATAATCTGCTTGTTTCAAGCTGCTGGGGCCGGCGCCGGACCACGGCCAGTTATTGACGTTGTATAGCCAACCGCCGGCGGGGTTGAGTAAGTGCGGTGTCTCGTCGACGGAAAGCAGTCCGCGCCAGTCGGTGGCGGGGTTGCTGCCATCCACAGGCTTGGTGAAATCGAAGCTGGTATCGCGGCGGGGAATGAAGTTGCCGTGGAAGTAGGCGATGTCGCCGTCGGCATCGGCAAAGATCGTGTTGTTGGATGAGTTGGCCTTCAGCTCCATGAGTTGCCGGTAGGAGTTGTAGTTGCGCGCCTTTGTGCGCAGGTAAGACTGCATGAGCGCCTTGATGGGTTCCTGCATCAGCTGGATGCTGACCCACTTGCCGCCGGCTTCGCGGATGATGGGCCCGTGATGGGTGCGGTAGACAGTGAACTTCTTTTCGGTTATGCCGGTGGGGGTTTTATAGGGCACGGTGATCTCGGTCGCGCGCAGCGGACGCTCTTCATTACCGTATTTGTAAGAGAAGCCGGCGCCTCTCTTCTGCACGGTTTCGAGGTACTCGTCCACTGCGTCGACGCCGCTTGAGGTGTGCATCCACCCGGCGCGATCGTTGAAACCCTGATAGATGAAGAACTGGCCCCAGGTGACGGCGCCATAGGCATTCAGGCCTTCGTCGCTGACCATTTGCAGTTCGGAGCGGAAGAAGAAGGAAGTGTGGGGATTGATGAGCAGTAGGGCGTGGTGGGCGGCGGTGTTGGAGGGCGCAATGGCGATGCCGTTCGAACCGCTGGGCTCCGGCTCATTCCCGTCAGCCTCGATGCGGTTGACAGATGCGGTGTGCGCCATGACTGCTTTGCCGTAGAAGGCCTGGAGCTGGTCGAGATTGATGCGCTCAATGTCGCCGCCGATGCTGCCTTCGGTGAAGGAGAGGGCCATCCAGGGCTCGAAGCGCTGGATGACGCGCGGTTTGACTTCGGGGTGCTTCAACAGATAGAAGTTCAGGCCGTCGGCGAAGGCGTTCATGAGCGTCTTTAACCAGGCTGGGCTAACGGCGTATTGGGTCTTCAGCGCGTTGGGATCAATGAAGAGTTTCTGGCGGAGGTCCTGGTAAATTTTTGACTGGCCTTCCGCTTCAGCCAGGCGTCCGAGGGAATTCAGATAGTTCGTCTCGACGCGGTTGAAGTCGTCCTCAGCCTGAGCATAGATCATTCCGAAGACGGCGTCGGCGTCGGTTTTTCCATAGATGTGCGCGACGCCCCAATCGTCGCGGAGGATGGTGACGTGGCGGGCTTGCTGCTGCCAGCGGGTGAGGTCGGGGTCTGATTGATCCCGGCTGGGTGTGGGCGCCGCGGAGGCGAGAGAGGCGGATGCAGCGGCAAGGAGGAGGACGAACTTCTTCAGCGAGAGTTTGTTCTTCAAGGAGTGGCTCTTGTCCAGTTTGCCTTATGTGCCGCTTGGTTGCGGCGGATGCGGCAGGCTAACGGAGGTGAGCCTAACCCGGATATCTCACCAGCTTGATTGAAAGCGCGAACGGGGTGAAGCGGCAGGGTTTGTAAGAGGGACGCGGAGGTGGGGACGCATTGCCGGGAGAGAAAACAGCTTTTCAGGCATGCTCCGCCACGGACGGTGCGGGATGTGAAGTTGTCAAAGAGCTGTGTCGCTGAGGCGTTCAGCAGCGCAGCTGATAGTAGGCACGGGCGAAGGTGTGCCAATGCGGGTAACTACTGGCGATGGACACCCATACCTTACGCGCCGTGACACGCACCTGAGCGCCGATACGGAGTAGTTGCAAACGGATCGTTCCGCATTGCGCGCGCGCCCATTCGGTGGCACAAAGAGCGAGTCGCCGGAAGGCGCTCATCAGGACGTAAGCGGCAGCGGAGAGATATAGACGCAACTGGTTGGCTCGCAGCGTAGCCGCACTCACCCGGCCGGCAAACAACGAATACTGTTCCTTGATGCGATTCTCCATGTCGCCGCGGGCACAGTAGAGCTCTGCATAGAGCGTCTGCGCAGGCCAGCTTGCTGCGCCCAGCGAGGTGACCACATACCGTGGATTTTCTTTACTCGCAATCTGCTCTGCTTTGGCGATGACCCGGCGTGCACAACTCCAGCTTCCGTGAGTTTCGTACGCAAACTCGGTAAATACACGAGCTGCCTTGCCGGTTTCCCCATGTATCGCTGCTGCCTGTTGCATCTGCGGCTCAATGATCCGCCGCAAACGCTCGTTCCGCGCGAAGCCGAAAGCATAGTCCACCTGATTGCTTTCGCACCAACTCATCAGCGCGTCACGGCAGAAGCCGGAGTCGGCGCGCAGAATGATCTTTACCTGCGGCCAGCTTCGCCGGATCTGCCGCACGATCCCTTCGATCTCCTCCAGCGAGCCCGCGCTGGCATCGATGTTGGCGGGGCGCAATCGTACACCCAGCAGATGATCGCCGCAAACAATGTATAGCGGCAGATGCAGTAGTGGTTGTAATAACCGTGGAAGAAGCGCTGCTCTTGATGGCCGTGCACCGGCAGATCGGTCGCATCCACGTCGATCACGATCTCGTCAGGCGCCGCAGCGTGCGCTTCCAGAAAAACATTCACCAGTAACTCGTCTAGCGCTTCGGCATCGTAGTGAATCTTCTTGTAGCGGTCTTCGACGCCAGGCTCTCCGGCCAGTTCCAGACGGTTCAGCGTGCTCTTGCCCGCCAACGCGTTCTCTGGCTCTCTGCTCTCCGCCAGCAACATCAGCAACGGATCTTCTCGCAGTTGCTCATGATCATTCAGATCTTCGTAACCCAACGCCAGAGCATACACGCGCTGCGACACCATCTCGCGCACGCTGTGCTGAACGCGCCGCTGGTCGCGACCGTCGCGAAAGCAGTTACTCAAACGTCCTAACAAGCCGATGCGCCCATCCACTTCGCGCAACAGCAGAGCGCCCCCATGCGAAGTCATTCTGCCCCCATCCAAACGCGCCGTCACTGAACGCGACCATGCGCCTGCAAACTCGAACCTTGATTGGGTACACTCTGTAGCAAGCATAGGGCCGTTCTCTTCTCCGCAAACTGTTGTGTCGAAACTCAGTTATGCCAGAAGTGACGGCCCTTTGCCATCTCTTTGTGAGATATCCGGGTTAATCCAGGTGGACAATGCCGCGCTGCAAAGCTACTGTGGCGGCTTGGGTGCGGTCACTGACGTTGAGCTTTTGGAAGAGATGGCTGACATGCTGTTTGATCGTGACCTCCGCGACATGGAGGAGAGCTCCAATTTCCTTGTTGCTGAGGCCCTTCAGTAGCATTCCGAGCACCTCAAGCTCTCGCGAAGTGAGGGTTGGATGCGTCATGCGCTCGGCGAGAGACTGGGCGACCACTGGATCGACGTGCCGCTTGCCGGCATGTACCTCGCGGATAGCGAGAAGTAACTCTTCGCGAACGGCGCTTTTCAGCACGTATCCGCGGGCGCCGGCCTGGAGCGAGCGATAAATTTCCTCCTCGCCGGCGTGGGTGGAGAGCATCAGGACTTTTGCGTCCGGGAACTGCTTCAGGATGGCGGCGGTAGTGTCGATGCCGCTGAGACCAGGTAGACGGACGTCCATGATGGTGACTTCGGGCCGGTGTTCGCGATAGAGGTCGATGGCCGTCTCGCCGTTGCTGGCTTCGGCTATGACTTCCATGTCGGGCTCGACATTCAAAGATGCCGAGAGGCCCATTCGAACCATGAAATGATCGTCAACGACGAGAATATGAATCGGCTTTGAACTCGCCATGGGCTGCTTTCGAGACACCTAAAGGTATTTCCACATCAATGCGCGTGCCGCGTCCGGGCGTGCTGCTGATTTCAAACCTGGAGCCGAGGCCGTGGGCGCGTTCTTTCATGTCGAGCAGTCCGAAGTGTCCGCCGTAGGCCATCGCCTCTGTGTGTTCGTCGAAACCACAGCCATCGTCAGTTACGGAAAGGCGTAGACTGCTCGATTTGTATTCCAGATCGACCTGAATGATGGTGGCGCGTGCATGCTTAATGGCGTTACTGATGGCCTCCTGTCCAATGCGCAAGGCATTCATCTCGACGGCTGAGTTGAGACGTGCCGCGTTGCCCTTCACATTGACATTGATTTTGACACGGCTGCGGGCAGCCAGCGGTTCCACGGCTTGTGCGATGGCGGAGCTAAGGGCGCCATTCTCGAGCAAGTGCGAACGCAAGTCCCAGACGGAGCGCCGGGCCTCGATCATGCTGCGCCGGCTCATGCGGCGGGCGGTTTGCAGCGCTTGCTGCGATAGCTCAGGGGCTTGTTGAAAGCGGTCGGCAGCGAGATCCAGATGGAGCGTAATGCCGGCCAAATCCTGCTCAAGCGTATCGTGCAACTCGCGCGCGATGCGGTTGCGTTCTTCAAGCACTGCTCCACGGCGAAGCTTCTGGCGAATGAATTCCATTTGCTCTCGCACACGGCGCCGGAGAAGCAAGGTCCATGTCAGGACGGCGAAGAGAACTCCCACTGTCAGTTCGAGCAGCCAAGCGGTGTGCCGCAGGTTCCACCAAGAAGGTTTTTGCAGGATTTGAACATCGCGATCGGAACGCAAGAGCAAGCGGATGGACTGCGGGACGCGCCAAATGCCGCCATTCCGGACGAGGCAAATACCGGTGACCCGCAGTTCGCTGGCGAGCGGGATAGAGAGAATTTGGCGACCGGCGGATCTCGCGGGCAGTGCGGCACTGAATACGATTCCGGCATGTTGAAGCAGCAAAGCCGGTCCGTCCGGGCGCTGTTCGTAGTGAAGGAGTTTGGCGTCTAGTTTGACTAAGGCGCCGTCGTAGCGTTCCCAGTTCAGGGCAGGATTGAAAGCGACTGCCACTGGGGCCCGCTGACGGCGGACGCGAGTAAAGATTGCGTCTTCCAGTACCGGGGCGGATTCACCGATGGCGGGAAACCCCACGACGTCCACGACATCACCGGGCGAGAGCGCCGTGTCCTGCTGAGTGAGCACGCGCAGCCCTCTATCGCGCGCCAGGAGGAAAAGGGCGTTCCCGGGGTCCTGATAAGAGACGACTCCCCGGACTCGCATCCTTCTGCCGCTATTCTGTTGCGGTGAGAAGCGCAGCAAGTCGATGACGGAGGCATCGTTTACCGATCCTTCCACGTGGATAAAACTGAGGTGCGGCACATAGAGCAGGAGGCCCACGAACTGCCGCTCTGCATTGGACAGACTGCCGCAAACACCGCTGATCAAGGCTTCATTGCCCACCCAGGAGGAGAAATCCTCGTCATGGGTGATGGGGACCCTTAGCCTGAGCTGCCCTGTGCCTGAACTTAGCGTCATGGCAAGCGTGGGCTCGCGCCAGGACTGGCTATCGAGAGAGACGGAACGAATGATTCCCCGGATTTGCACCCATTGACTATCGTATTGGCCATGGGCGAGTTCCGGAAAACTGTACAGTCGCGTCTTCGGCAGGGCACTGGCGCCCACCACACGCGAACTGGTTTCCCGGACGACGGGAGCAAAGCGTCCGGGGCCTGTTGTGCCGTCGAGCTCGATAACGTCGCCTAACCGGTGGAGATACCGGCGGGACTGGTTCCCCTCGACATAAATGCCGGCGCTCTTATCCTGGATGAAGAAGTCCGGCGCCGGGACGGCGTCGGTAATTACGCCCCGAATGTGTACCGGATAACCGGCGGCAGCTTCATCCGGCGTGAGCGCCCGCACTTGACGTGCCTCGACAAGCAGCAAAGGCGCTTTTTCCGTAGGTGGGTGAGAGGCACGGACAAGGAGCGGCAGTAGAACACTACCCATCGCGCGCAGGTAATACGTTCGTATAGGTTTGAGAGTACCCATAAGAAGCAAGATTACTCCATACTTATAGTCAGCAGACTTTGGAGACAAAAGTGATGGAAACTCAACTAAGCTACAAGTAAGGCTTCAGGAGTTAACCATGTCGTATTTTATTACGCGCCAAGTCTCGCGCAAGAGCAAAGCTTGGCGTCCAGCTACAAAAAGTCATCTTTTTCAGTGCGCCGGTATACCGTTTTCCGTAGCGGCGCTGCTTCTGGGTCTCTGCTGCATTCCGCAGCCTTCCTTCTCACAAAACACAAACTCCGGTGAAATCCGGGGCGTGGTAACCGACCAGTCCGGAGCGACGGTTCCCGGCACGACTGTCACGATTCTGAATACGCAAACGGGTATTACCCGCGACTTGGTTGCGAACGGTTCCGGCGTTTATGACGCGGTTTCGATTGTGCCCGGTACGTACACAGTGACGTTCAGCAAACCGGGCTTCAACAAGCTGGTACGCAGCGGTATCGATATCACGGTTAATCCAATCGCCGTAGACGGGCAGCTGAGCGTCGGAACGGCCCAGCAGGAAGTGCAAGTCAACGAGCAAGCGGCCCTGTTGCAGACTGAAAACGCCGAACAATCGACAACGTTTGAGGCGAAGACCATGCAGACCCTGCCGAATGTGGGACAGGATTGGCAGAACTTCACGAGACTTCTGCCCGGCGCTGCCGGCTCGGGTGGTGGCGTGGCGGTGAACGGGAATATGCCTTATTATTCCAACTTCCTGGCTGATGGGGCTAATGTGTCCCTCCCTCACAGTGCCAACTTCGACTCCATGGTGTTTGAAACCGTCGCGGAAGTTCAGATGGAAACCTCGACGTTCTCCGCGCAATATGGTGTGGGCGGCATCGTCCTCAATCAGATCAGTAAGAGCGGAACGAACCAGTTTCACGGTTCTGCGTACGAGTATTTGCAAAACGACTTCTTAAACGCGGGTAACACCTTTACTCACACGGTGCCTCATCTGCGCTACGACAACTTCGGTGGATCCGTTGGTGGCCCGATCATCAAGAACAAGGCCTTTTTTTATTTCAATGCCGACAAGATCATCAACAACGGCACAACATTCTTCACTAGCAGCTATCCCACGGCGAATATGAAGGCAGGTGACTTCACGGGTTTGCCTACAATTTACGATCCCGCTACGCCCGTGAACCCCGCCACCGGGACGCGTACGCCCTTCGTAAATAACCAAATTCCCATTGGCAGGCAGGATCCTCTGGCGCTGAGATTTCAAACTCTCTTTCCGAACCCTACCCGGCCCGGCTTTCAAAATAATTTGGTGGAGAACGTTTCGTCACCCAATCCATTTATGAAATATTTTGGGCGCGCGGACTACACCGTTTCGGACAAGAACCGGGTGACGATGTCTGTTACTTACCGTGATAATCCGGCTTTCACTCCGGCTCCGGATTACCCCTTGGACACGACTAGTTCCGACATCGTAAGCGTCAACGCACAAATTTCCGACGTGTGGACTCCGTCGGCGAACACCGTCAACGAATTTCGTTTCGGATATACGCGTCAAAGCAACCTCTTTGCTCCCGCTTCCTTAAACAGGAACATTCCGCAGAACTTAGGTTGGAATTACGCAGAGGCGAACATTGCGCCAACCATCAATATCACGGGCACGTGTTGCTCTACATCGCCAGGCAATCCGGCTCTGGGCGCCGGCACGAACGCCATTTACATTGAGAACAGCTTTGAACCTTCCGATGTAGTGACGTTGATTCGCGGCAAGCACATTTTAAAGTTTGGTGGCGAGGTGTTAATGTACCAGGACAACTCTACGCCGTGGGGCAATGTGAATGCCGGGACCTTCTCCTTTAGCGGAGTGTTCACACAGGCATCGCCCACAAACGGCACGGGCGGACTCGGCTATGCAGACTTCTTGTTGGGTTATGTACAAAGCTGGAGCGCGGCCAATACTCCCATTGTCGGTTTCCGTCAGAAGAGTCCCCAGATGTTTGTGCAAGACGATTGGAAACTTACTCCCAAGTTAACGGTGAACCTTGGTCTGCGCTACGAAATCCAGGGCGCCTGGAGCGAGGTTCATAACCGTTTGGGCATCTTTGACCCGAACCTTCTTAATCCGGCTACCAACACTTTGGGGGCTATGCGGTTCGGAGGCAACCTGGAAGCGCCTGACTATAAGGTAATTCTTCCACGGGCAGGCTTTGCTTACTCGCCCAAGAGCGGCACAGTGGTTCGCGGCGGGTTCGGTATCTACGCCTACGGCTGGAGCATAGATAAGTACAGCGGCAACTCAGAAGGCGTGGGCACCAACAGCCAGGGCTCTCTGACTGCCAACGGCAACGGCAGTCCGCCAGTGTTTATTTTGGGACAGGCTACTTATGCCAACCTCAACTATGTAGGCCCGTCACGTTCGCCCTCAGTGTATAACGGTCAGAGCGTCAACTACGTCCCTTACCACACTCCGGTAGCCCGGAATACTCAATACAATTTCAGTATCGAGCAGCAGTTTGGCGGCATGGTGATCCAGGCGGCGTATGTAGGGAGCCATGGAACCAACTTGTCTTACCCGGCTGACATCAATCAGGTACCAACCAATCTTCTGGCTCAAAGCGCAGCTGCGCCCAACACTGCTGCGCAGGCTTTCCGTCCCTATCCGCAGTTCACGCAAATTAACGGCGACACCTTCGATGCGATTTCGTGGTACAACTCGGCACAGTTCAGTTTTTCCAAGCGAATGAGTCGCGGGCTGCAGTTCGATGCGAACTACACTTGGTCCCGACTGTTAGACGAACAGGACTCCTCTGGGTGGGGGAGCCGAGATGGTGGCCAGGTTTACCAGAATGCACATAACCCGAGAGCCAACTACGGCCCGTCCAACTTTGACATTCCCCATATGTTCAAGGGTGACTTCACGTATCAGCTCCCATTCGGAAAAGGAAGGACCTATATGAACCGAAGCGGTGTCTTAGATGCCGTCTTGGGCGGATGGCAACTTTCCACTATTTTCGTATTTGAGTCAGGACGTCCGTTTACTTTCGTAACCGGAACGGCGAACACCACTGGATCTTTGTCAGGGGGCAATGGCTATCAAACATACCCGAATGTAGTGGCAGATCCCACCTTGTCGAACCAGACGGTGAGAAATTGGTTCAACACCTGCGTTGTCGGCACTGCCTGCGCCAATCCGGCGTTCGCCCTTCCGGCGGCCGGTACGTTCGGTAACTCAGGACGAAATACATTCCGCGGTCCCGGCATTGAAGACGTCGACTTTTCAATAGGCAAAAATTTTGCCATTCCTCTACCTCGCGAAACGGGTGATCTTCAGATTCGGTTTGATGCCGTAAATGGTCTCAACCATCCGAACTACGACATCCCGAATGCCCAAGTTGGTAACACGGCATCGGCTGGCATCATCTCTGGTCTGACCGGGAACTATAATTCCAACCTCAATCCTTTCGGATCGCGCAGATTGCAACTCGGAGCTCGGTTCTCCTTCTAAACATAACCAGGGTAGGTCTACAAACCGGCCGGATGGCGAAGCTGCTATCTGGCCGGTTTGTATTTCCCGAAGGTCGTTCTTAACGGTAGTCCTATGATCAGACAAACGATCATGCAGTTCAGCCTTGTCCTCCTGATTGCCGCCGCTCTTCTCAGTCAATCAAACGCTAGCAAGCAGGACCAGATCCAGTTACGTTCCCAGCGAGCTCAGCAATACCTCCAGAGCAAGCAGCCTGATCTCGCTGTCAAAGAATATGAAGGCATTCTCGCTCTCGACCCGGACAACCTGGATGCGCGGGCGAATCTTGGCGTAATCGGTTACTTTCAAGGCGATTACCCCAGGGCGGTGGAACAGCTCCGGGCAGCCTTGAAGCTTAAGCCGGATATTCCTAAGCTTGAAGCCTTGCTGGGTATGAGCGAAAAGAGAACGGGCGAGACGGCGAGCGCACAGACGGACCTTGAAACTGCGTTCCCCCGTCTTGAAGAAGAGAAGCTGCGGGTTGAAACCGGCATGGAGCTGATCGAAGTCGATTACGCGTTGAACGATTTGGGAAAGGCAGCGACAACGGTGAACGCTCTGCGCCAGCTGAGGCCCGCCGACGTCGACATTCTCTACACGGCACACCGGATTTATGCGGACCTGTCGGACGAAACCACGCTGAGTCTCGCGATGGTCGCTCCTTACTCAGCACGAATGCATCAGTTGATGGCGCATGAGCTGGCCCGGCGCGCCGATAACGAGGGCGCTATCACGCATTACCGGGAAGCGTTGAAGCTGGAGCCGCACCGCTCAGACCTTCACTATGAGCTGGCGGAAATGCTGAATGGCTCTTCCGGCGCCAGCCAACAGGCGGAAGCGGAGAAAGAGTACAAGGCTGCGTTGGCGGAAAATCCGTTCGAGGAAAAGTCGGAGTGCCGCTTGGGCGACATTGCATCGCGCCGGTCTGATCTCAAGGGAGCTCTCGAACATTACTCGCGTGCGCTTCAGTTGCAGCCGAATGACGCAGACGCCAACCTCGGTTTAGCGAAGGTGTTGATGGGAATGCACCAACCGCAGAAAGCAGAGCCTCCCTTGCGGCACGCGGTGGAACTGGAGCCGTTTAATCCGGCTACGCACTACCGGCTTGGGGTACTGTACCGCGAGCTGGGTCAAACGGCCGATTCACGGCGGGAGTTGGCAGAATTCGAGCGGCTCAAGAAGGAAAAGAACAAGCTGCAAAGCCTATATCAAGACATGCGGTTGCAGCCTGGCAAACAACAGCGCCCGGACACCGACGTGCCCTAGTGCTTGACGACATTCGACGGCGGGGGCAGGTTGCGATTTTTGAACCATTCGATGCCAATGTCTTGCGGGGCGCTGCTTGCGGGAATATCGCGCCGGTCGGGCATGAAGATTTGCAAGCCGGCTTGCGGTGTCATACGGGTGTAGCCGTTGACCAATTGTGCCTGATAGTTGGTGAGGTCGAGATCGAACCAGGGGTCTTTCGAGATGTCGATCATGATGAGATCGACGTGATGCATGGTGAGCTTGCCGAAGTCGATAGTGCCGTCGCTGAGGCGGAGAAAATTGCGCCATTGCTCGACGCGCGTGACATCGCCGGCGGCATTTCCGTAGATGAGTTCAAGATCGGGATTCACAACATGCACAGTGGTCAGCTGTCCGCGGATGTGGGGAGGCGGCAAGAGCTTGAGCGTGTCAAAGAAGACATCGTTGCCGGAGACTTGAATGGCGGGAATGCCCTGCGGATGGAAGAGGTCGGCGAGGGTGACATGGAAGCCGCCTAGAAGCCCCTTGAATGGAATTTTCAAGACATCCAGTTTCGTGACATGTATCTGAATGCGGCCATCGGGGACGGAGGCAAGGGTGCCGCTCATCTCGACTGGGAGTGGAATGATCTTGTGCAGGGTTGCGTGGAGCTTGATCTGATTTCCGTCACCTGTGAACGTGATGTTTTTGAGCGGCGAGTTGGGAATTGCTCCGGAGTTGAGGAAGTGATTGATGTCACCGACGTTGGCGCGCAGAACGCCGGTTTTAATATCGAGGAAAAACGAATCGGGGTCATCGAACGAGGGGTTGACGTTGCGGTGAGCGCGAGTCAGTTGGCCGCGTAGCCAGCGGACGTAGACTCGGAAGCTGGGACCTTTGCGCAGCATTAAGTTATGGGCGTAGACGTTGGTGGGGGCGGAGTTGGGTGTGGTTGGGGCAGGCTTGGTAGCGGGTGCTGCCGGCGTGACCGCGTCGGACGCAGTTGATTCCGCGACTGGTCTCCGCGATTGGGTCGCCCAGATCAGCAGGACGACCAAGAGGGCGGCGGCCGAGATTAGAAGGAGCAGGCGGGGACGCATAAGAAATCGACTAACTGAGAGACTCGTACCGTTTAAGCGGAAGGCGCCGAAGACGAACGCGGCCTGGTGACACGGTTAGCGCTGAGCCCGCTAAGAGGTCCGATTCGTAGTTCTGAAGAATACTGAGGAATTTCTCGTAGGTCTCTCGTGCTTTCAGGTGTTGGAACCGGAAGAAAACGACGGAGGGAAACCTCAAACCGCTGAGCGCTAACATGCTGTGCAAATCATGGTCGAGTGTGAAGACGATCCGATTTTCATCAAGAGCAATCTTCATAACTGCGGAATCCGGCGCTGAGAGTAGACCGATGTCGTGGACGTGGACAGCATCCACCCCTTCCGCCTTCAACAGATTTACAGATAAGCGCGAAAGACCCTCGTCGAGAATAACTTTGGCCATGAGAACTCCTATATCTCACGCCTGGGGGTGCGCTCCCCAAACAATAACACAGACTTATCTACGATGCGAGATCGATACGATCGTCGAGAGTGGCGGCAGCGAAGCTTAGTGCTTGTTGAATGTCAGCCTCTTCCAATTCCGGGTACTCCGCAAACAATTCGTCGCGCTTCCGATATGCCGCAAGTAGATTAAGAACGCGACGTACAGTGAGTCTCATTCCGCGAATGCATGGTTGGCCACCCATCTTGTCCGGCTCGATCGTAATGCGTTCGAAGGGCGGCTGCAACTGCATTGGATTCAGCATAACGCAATATGGCAGGCGTTAGTTCTTTAGCTCCTCGCGGATTTCAGCGGCGGCTTTGCGGGCTTCGACGAGTGCGCCGGTGGGGAAGCTGATGGCGCCTACTTTGGGGTGGCCGCCGCCGCCGTAGCGCTCGCAAATTGTGGCCAGGTTGTGACGCAGCGGTTCGCGCACCCAGGGGTTCGAACCGACCGACACCTTGGTCCGGAAGCTGGATGTGGAGACGGAGACGGTGTAAGCCGAGTCGGGAAACAGATAGTAGGGAATGAATTTGTTGTAGCCTTCGATGCCGTAGTTGACCAGATCGAAATAGATGACGCCACGATCGCAGGACCCGGCTTCGCGGATGATGTCGATGTTGCGAAGGTGATTGCGATGGAGACGCTCATACTCGGCCTGGATGTCGGGCTGAGCGATGATTTCGGCCAGTGACTGATGCTGCATGGCGCCGATAATTTGCCGTACCATCTTCGCCCCCTTGCTTCCTTCGATGACAAGAGTAAGCTTCATAGCCGGAGCATCCATCTCGACGGCGGCCTGCGCGCTCCTGTATAAGGCGCCATCGACGATGTCGGCCCAGGTGACAAGCTCCTCCAGATCCGGCGCTTCGAAGCCGTATTGATCTTTCACCACTGTCGAGATGAACTTGGTGCAGGAGCGATAACTGGGGTCGAGCAGCTTGCGGCCGGAGGTATCGTGGCGGAAATGCTCGGCGTCTTCCGGGCTCAGGAAGGCGCTCTGGTGGTGATCGAAATACCACGTCAATTTGGGCGTGGGTGCATATTTGAAATCGACGATGACGTTGGCATCGCCGTCGAAAAGGCTGTCTTCAAACAGCTGATCGGCGCGGTGCGCGAGGCCGGTATATTGGAACTCGGCGCCGGAATAAAATCGGCTTTGTAAAAAACGGGTGACAAATGCCGCTGATGCTGCCCCATCAAAGCAGTGGTCATGAAAGAGGACTCGCACCTTCATCTATAAGAGTTGTTCTCCGAAAACCTTTTAGATTGCACTACGAAGTGAGGAAAAGCAAGCGATAGGCGATAATTATCTGGAGCCGAGGCGTTTCCCGGCTCAGACGGCGATTAAAATGAGCCGCAGCGACACCTGTTCGCGACGAATGATTGCGTGTGCGGACTCGGGAGACGTATTGTTAGATTTTACGCACGGACGATGCTGAAAACTAAAGAAGAGCGCCAGACGGACCTGAACCCACAGGAAACTTCCGAATGGCTGGAAGCCTTAGAGCAGGTGGTGGATGAGGCCGGACCCGACCGCGCCGCTTACCTACTGGGACAACTGCTGGATCGAGCCTCCGATTTCGGAGTTTCGACGCCGCAGAAGATAACGACGCCGTATGTCAACACGATTCCGGCGCATGAAGAGGCGCCGTATCCGGGCGACCGCGCTTTGGAGCGCCGCTTGAAGAGCCTGATCCGGTGGAACGCGGCGGCGATGGTGGTGCGCGCCAACAAGTACGATCCCAACATTGGCGGACACATCTCCACCTACGCCTCGCTGGCCACGCTAAGTGAAGTCGGCTTTAACCACTTCTTTCGCGGCGGCATCGAGGGGCAGGCGGGCGACTTGGTCTACTACCAGGGCCACGCTTCACCGGGTGTGTATTCGCGCGCCTATCTCGAAGGACGTTTGAGCGAGCAGCACCTGCTGAATTTCCGGCATGAGTTGCGCGACCATCCGGGCTTGTCATCGTACCCGCATCCCTGGCTGATGCCGCACTTCTGGCAATTTCCGACGGTTTCCATGGGACTTGGGCCAATTAATTCGATTTACAACGCCCGCTTTCTTCGTTACCTGGAGAACCGCGAGATTATCCCGAGGGTGGGACGGCGGGTATTCGCGTTTCTGGGTGACGGCGAGATGGACGAGCCGGAATCGACGGGCGCGCTGCATATTGCGTCGCGAGAGAAGCTGGATAATCTGACGTTCATCATCAACTGCAATCTGCAGCGGCTGGATGGACCGGTGCGCGGCAACGGCAGCGTGATTCGGGAGATGGAAGGGATCTTCCGGGGCGCAGGGTGGAACGTGATCAAGGTGCTGTGGGGCGGCGATTGGGACGAGCTGTTCGCGCGCGACACCAGCGGCCTGCTGCTGAAGCGCATGGAAGAGTGCGTGGATGGGGAGTACCAGAATTTCAAGGCGCGCGGCGGCGCGTATGTGCGTAAGGAATTCTTCGGCAAGTATCCCGAACTGTTGAAGCTGGTGGAGGATAAGAGTGACGAAGACCTGGGGCGGTTGCGTCGCGGCGGTCATGATCCGGTAAAGGTCTATAACGCGTTCAAGCGCGCCATTGAGCACACCGGGCAGCCCACCGTGATTCTGGCGAAGACGGTGAAAGGCTATGGATTGGGTGAGGCGGGTGAAGGCAAGAACATCACTCACCAGCAGAAGAAGCTGAATGAGGAGGAGTTGTTCTACCTCTCAAATCGTTTCGACCTCAATCTTCCGAAAGAGACCATCCAGTCAATCGCATTTATCCGGCCGGCAGATGACGACCCGGAGATGAAGTATCTCAGGGAGCGGCGGGAAGCGCTGGGTGGATATCTGCCGAACCGCGCTGCGAAGAAGATTGAAATCAAGGCGCCGCCGCTTGAGACCTTCCACGAATCGATGGCGGGGTCACGCGGCCGCGAGGCTTCTACAACCAGCGCGTTTGTGGCGGTGTTGAAGGCGCTGCTGAAGCTGCCGGATATCGGCAAGTACGTGGTGCCGATTATTCCGGATGAGGCGCGGACGTTCGGCATGGAATCGATGTTCCGGGAACGCGGCATTTACGCGGCGGGCGGACAGCTGTACAAGCCTGTGGACAGCGACGTTCTGATGTACTACAAGGAATCGCAGAACGGGCAGATTTTAGAAGAAGGGATCACGGAAGCCGGAGGGCTGGCTTCATTTACGGCGGCGGGAACGGCTTACGCGAACGTAGGCGTGCCCATGATTCCGTTCTTCATTTACTACTCGATGTTCGGGTTCCAGCGCGTAGGCGATCTGATCTGGGCTTTTGCCGATTCGCGTGGAAAGGGCTTCCTGGTGGGTGGGACCGCGGGCCGAACCACCTTGCTGGGTGAGGGCCTGCAGCACGACGATGGACACAGCCTTGTTCTGTCGAGTGTTGTGCCCACGTGCAAGAGCTACGACCCTGCCTTCGCTTATGAGATTGCGGTGATTGTGCAAGACGGCATCCGCCGTATGTACGAGAACAACGAAGATCACTTCTACTATTTGGCGGTTTGCAACGAAAACTACGTGCAGCCGGCGGCGCCCGATGTGGAAGGCCTGCAGGAAGCAATTCTGCGCGGGATGTACCTGTACAAGGGTGCCGAGGGCGGAGCCGCGCACGTGACGCTTTTCGGCAGCGGGCCTATTTTGAACGAGGCTCTGAAAGCACAGACCATTCTGGCGGAGAGCTACGGCGTAGGCGCGGATGTTTGGAGCGTGACGAGCTATACCGAGCTGCGGCGGGATGCGCTGACGGTGGATCGCTGGAACCGGTTGCACCCCGACCAGCCGGCGCGTAAGCCTTACGTGCACGAAGCTCTGGGTACGATTGACACGCCGATTGTGGCGGCGACGGATTATATGAAGATTGTGCCCGATCAGATATCGCCTTGGCTGCCGGGCCGGCTGACGGCGCTGGGTACGGATGGTTTCGGACGCAGTGATAATCGCGAACACCTGCGGCGATTTTTCGAAGTGGATGCGGCGAGCATCGCGGCGGCGGCTTTAGCGCGGCTGGCGCAGTGGGGCCGCTATGATGTAACACGGGCCAAGCAGGCCATCATCGAACTTGGATTGAACCCTGAGAGCGTCGATCCGGCTCGGATGTAACTTACCTTGCCCCAGGTGGATGCGCACTACGTGAACAACTTCTTCCAGTTCGGCCAGAATTGGGCGCCTGAATATAGCGGTTCGGTTGGCTGGAGTTTCGGCGAGCACTAAAAAGAAGAGTAAGACCCAACAATATTCAACGGCCCCGGAAATTATCCCGGGGCTTTTTGTTTTAGTACAGCCGTAACGGCGTCTAACCTGCGGCTATGAAGCGTCGGCGACTAAGTTGGGCGGCAGTAGGAAGTACAGTTCTGATTGCTGTTTTATGTGTAAGTGTCTGGGGTGAGACGGGAAGCTTACCAGCCGCCAACATTGCCATTAAGGTGGACCAAGCAGGTTATCTTCAGAGTGCGCGCAAGCTCGCGATGGTGGTTCCCGATGCGGGAACGGTGCGGAGTGCCCAAACATTTACCGTGCGGCGCGTGAAGGACGATTCAATTGCTTTTCGGGGTGAGCTGACGTCGCCGGTTCGGGATGTCGACTCAGGGGAGCAAGTGCAGATTGCGGATTTCAGCAAAGTGAAGGAGAGCGGGCAATTTTATCTGGAGATTGGCGGGGTGGGGAAAAGCTGGCGCTTCGGAATCGCGGGCGATGTGTTCAACCGTGTTTACTACCTGGCAATGCGAGCCTATTACGGGCAGCGCTGTGGAACGGCAGTGGATATGGGGTCCGAGTTTCCCGGAATAAAGCACGGGGCGTGTCATCTGAGCGGTGGTTACAACCCGTCCTCCGGCAAAGAAGGTTCGCGAGTTTCTTCAAACGGATGGCACGACGCAGGCGATTACGGCCGGTATGTTGTGAACTCCGGCATCTCAACCGGCACGCTGCTGTGGACCTGGGAGCTGTTTCCGGAGCGAGTGAAGAACGTCGGGCTGCAACTGCCGGAATCGGGCAACCGAGTTCCCGACATTTTGAATGAGATCCGCTGGAATTTGGATTGGATGCTCACGATGCAGGATAGAGATGGTGGCGTGTGGCAGAAGCAAACCAGCGATCACTTCTGCGCATTCATCCTGCCTGAGCAGGACAGGCTGGTGAGCAATGTGGTGGGGACGGGTAAGTCGCCGTACAAGAGTTCCTGCGCGACGGCGGATTTTGCGGCAGTGATGGCCATCGCGGCGCGTGCATACAAGCCTTTCGATGCGGCTTACGCACAAAAGTGCCTGGCGGCGGCGAAACGAGCCTGGAGCTGGGTTTCCGAGAACCCGGATGTGGTGTTCCACAATCCCAGCGGCGTCACGACAGGCGAATACGGAGATCCGCACTGCGGCGATGAACATCTGTGGGCGGCAGCAGAGTTATCGCGAACGACAGGGGAGAGCGTTTATGAGGCCTACTTTCTGGCCCACTACGCGGAGTATCTGGACACGATTCGAGCGGTGGGTCCACCGTCATGGAATATGGTTGCACCGCTGGCGTTGTGGACCTATGTACTGGGGCAAGGCGAGAATGCCGCTGCTGTAGAAGCGGTGCGCCGACGCTCGGTGGCGGCTGCGGACGCGATTGTCCAGCGTAGCGCGCAAAGTCCCTACCGGATCGCGCTTACGACCAAAGATTACATTTGGGGCTCAAACGGAGTTGCGGGCAGTTACAGCATGCAACTGCTGATCGCGAACCGCTTCAGCGCGAACCCGCGTTATGTGGAGGCGGCGATGGAGAATGTGCATTATCTGCTGGGCAGGAATACGTTCTCTTTGTCGTGGGTGACGCAAGTGGGCGAGAACTCTGTCAAGCATCCGCACCACAGGCCAAGCGAGGCGGACGGCGTGGCTGAGCCGTATCCTGGCTTGCTGGCGGGAGGTCCGAACGCTGGGCGGCAGGATGCCTTTATGAAGCGCTTGCTACCAGCTACCCTCGCTCCAGCGAAGAACTACGTAGATGTGGCGGGCGCGTACGCCTGCAATGAAGTGGCCATCAACTGGAACGCACCCTTGGTGTTCACGCTGGCGAGCATGGCCGCGGAGTAGGGTGAGGGAGGCGCAGAGATGAGGCAGGGTCGGCTACAATGCTCTGAATGCCGTCGAAAGGCCCGCTACGAATTGTCATTCCCGGCGGCACTGGCCAGATCGGCCAAATATTGGCTCGCCACTTCCATGGACAGGGCCACTGTGTGACGGTGATTGCGCGCCACCCCAGCGTTTCAGAATGGCCGACGCTGATCTGGGACGCTCGGGAGCTTGGGGATTGGCGGCGTGCGCTCGAAGGCGCTGACCTGGTGATCAACCTGGCAGGCCGAAGCGTGAACTGCCGGTACGACGCTGCGAATCGGCGTGAGATCAAGAATTCGCGCACCATCTCGACGGCCTTGGTGGGAAGAGCCATTGCCGAGGCTGCGCAGCCACCGCGGCTGTGGCTTAATGCGAGCACGGCGACGATTTACCGGCATGCGCTGGACCGTGCGATGGATGAGACCACGGGCGAATTGGGCGGCAACGAGGTGGATGTGCCTGCCAAGTGGCGCTTCAGCACAGATGTAGCGACGAGCTGGGAACGGGCATTCTTCGCGGCCGAGACGCCGGGGACGCGCAAGGTGGCGCTGCGAAGCGCGATGACGATGAGCCCGGATCGGGGCGGAGTTTTCGATCACCTGCTGCGGCTGGTGCGCTGGGGTTTGGGCGGTCCGTCGGGCTCCGGAAAGCAGTACATCTCGTGGATTCACGATGTGGATTTTGTTCGCGCCGTGGATTTTCTGATTGCGCATGAGGAGATAAGCGGGCCGGTGAATGTGTGTGCGCCGTCGCCCGTACCGAACGGCGAATTTATGTGCTGTTTGCGGCGCGCTTGGTGCACCAGCTACATCGGATTACCGGCGCCGAAGTGGATGCTGTCGCTGGGCGCCGTGTTCCTGGGAACGGAGACGGAATTGGTGCTGAAGAGCCGGCGCGTTGTGCCAGGGCGTTTGAGCGATGCCGGCTTCCAGTTTCATTTTCCGAATTGGCGCGGGACCTGCCGGGACCTAGTCCACCGCTGGCGCGAATTGAACAGCGATCAGGGGTGAGACGCAGCCGATGGGTTGGGGATGTCGCTTGGGAGTTCACCGGCGAACGCCATCCGCAGAATGAGCGGAAGAATTTGCGGTACGATCTGCTCCGCCGGCGGATGGTCTGGAGTATAGAACCATTCCTTCACCGCTCCATAGATGGCGCAGCTGGTGGCGTTGGCGATTATTTCCGGGGTAAGAAAGGACTTGGAGGCACTTGCCTGCTGACGTACCCCGGGCAAGAGGATACGTTTTATGGAGGTCGTAACAGCCGCTTCTAAGAGCGGCTCAAACGCGCTCTGGCCAAGGCAGTTTGTGGATTGGGCGTGAGTCTCTGTCAGGTAGTCGCAAACGGCAAGGATGACTGCCGACAACGCGAAGAGACAGGTGCCGTCAAATGTCACGTTGCGCTCTTGCAGCAGCTTGTGGAACTCTCCTGCTACCGTCGCTTCGAAAAGAGCGAATTTATCATTGTAGTGATCGTAGAAGGTAGCGCGATTCACGGTGGCGGCGCCGGTGATGTCCTGCACCGAAATTTCGTCCAGGCTTTGAGCGTGCATGAGATTCCGGAGAGCGTTTTGCAGAAGCTGCCGAGTGCGCCGGATGCGTGGGTCACGAACTTCACAGTCGGAGATCGGCATATCTCATTGTTAGACGCCCGCCGACAGATAAAAGAATCTAATTCGCAACAGGTGTCGTCTAGGACAACAGGTGTTGTTTAAAATCGCTTGTAGCAAGGATGAACTATGCGGATTGCCACATTAATTGCACGTATTCTGTTAGGGCTAGTGTTCCTGGTCTTCGGACTTAATGGATTTCTGAACTTCATTCCCATGCCCCCGCCAACGGGTTTAGCAGGGCAGTACGTGGGCGCTCTGGTCGCGTCTCACTATATGGTTCTGGTGTTCGTGGTGGAGGTGATTGGAGGCTTGCTCTTGTTAGCAAATCGTTATGTGCCGCTGGCGCTAACTCTTCTTGCGCCGGTGCTGGTGAATATTCTGTTGTTCCATCTAACGATGGCGCCTGCGGGTTTGCCCATGGCGCTGATTGTTACAGTGCTTTGGCTGCTGGTGTTCTCCGGAGTTCGCGGGGCGTTTGCCGGTTTGTTTGCGCAGCGCGCAGGCGAAGCGCGATTAGCCGGGTAGCGGGAACTTCGCGCGCCGTTTTGCGTCTATGCCTCCACAGGAGAGAGCTACGCCCCGGAGCAGCCGGAGCGTGCGCCATCAAACATGGAAGCGTTCCTAAAAGACGTAAAGCATTCGCTGCGGATGTTCCTCAACAGCCCTGGGTTTACGATCGCGGCGGTGGCGGCACTGGCGCTGGGCATCGCCGCCAATACGGCCATTTTCTCTGTGGTGAATACGGTGTTGTTGAAACCGTTGACCTACCCGGACCCGGATCGAATCGTGCAGTTTCTGCTGACGTCTCCAGAGGGTTCCGGACCGGGCGCATCGATTCCGAAGTTTGCCCTGTGGCGCGAACAGACCAGCGTCTTTCAGGACGTAACGGGCTATAATTTCGGCGGTACCGGTTTGAACTTGACCGGCGGCGCCTATCCTGAGCAGATCAAGGGCGTTCACGTGACGGAGGCCTATTTCCGTCTCTTCGGGGCGCCGCTTGAACAAGGCCGGACGTTTACTGAGCAGGAAGACCGTCCGCAAGGTCCGCATGTGGCTGTGATGAGCGACGGCCTCTGGCGGCGGCGCTTCGGCGCCGATCCAAAGATGGTTGGCAAGGCGATTTCGCTCGGCGGTGAGCCTTACACGGTAATTGGAATCGTGGGTCCTGGATTTAACGTCGATCCCGCGCCCGACGTGTGGCTGCCCTTCCAGTTCGATCTGAATACAACGAGTCAGGCGCACTATTTTTTGGCTGCGGGCCGGCTGAAGCCCGGAGTCACTGTGGCACAGGCAAACGCGCGGTTAAAGCTCAGCGCCGATGAGTTTCGCCGCAAATTTCCGGGCGGGATCATAGGACCCAAAGACGGATTTGCCGTTCAGCCCTTGCGTGACGCTATTGTCAGCGATGTGCGCTCCTCGTTATTCGTGTTGATTGTGGCCGTAGCATTTGTGCTGCTGATAGCTTGCGCCAATGTGGCGAATCTGCTGCTGATTCGGGCAACGTGCCGGAAACGGGAAATTGCGATTCGGGCTGCTGTCGGGGCCAGCCGCGGCCGCATGATCCGGCAACTGCTGACCGAAAGCGTATTGCTGTCTTTGACAGGCGGCGTGATCGGGTTAGGCCTGGGCGTTGTTGCGGTACGCGTACTGCTGGCGATTAATCCGGGAAATATTCCACGCATCGGCGAGCATGGCGCGGCCGTGAGCCTGGATTGGCGCGTTCTCGCGTTTACTCTGGGGGTCTCGCTTTTCACTGGAATCCTGTTCGGGCTGATTCCGGCGCTCGACGCATCGCGCGCGGATCTCAGCTCGACGCTCAAAGAAGGCGGCGGGCGCACCGGCAGCGGCTTTCGCCAGAATAAAGCTCGCAGCATCCTTGTGTTGACGGAGGTATCGGTGGCGATCGTTCTGCTGATTGGGGCAGCGTTGCTGATCCGCTCCTTTATTGCGTTGCGCAGCGTGAATCCGGGGTTCAACGCCCATAATGTGCTGACTCTGCAGATGTCTTTGGACGGCCCGCGTTTCCTAAAAACGGCCGGGGTTGCTCAACTGTCTCGAAATGCAGTGGATCAGCTGGAGACGGTTCCAGGCGTCGTGGCGGCGGGGAGCAGTTGCTGTATGCCGCTCGAAGGCGGCTTCGGGCTGCCGTTTAATATCGTGGGACGGCCTCTGACGAAAGGGCCTTATGACGGCGGAGGTGGCTGGGCTACCGCTTCCGCTCATTATTTCGATGTGTATAGGATCCCGCTTTTGAAAGGGCGTTTCTTTACTGTTCGCGATGATGCAGGGTCGGCGCCGGTGGCGATTATTAGCCAAACCATGGCACGCCGATTCTGGCCTAAGAGCGACCCGCTCAAGGACCGCATCATCATCGGAAAGGGTGTAGGGCCGGCATTTGACGAATCGGCTCGTCAGATTGTGGGCGTCGTGGCTGATATTCGGGATGGCGGCTTGAACCGCGATCCCGAGCCAAAGATGTACATCCCGAATGGGCAGGTGACGGATGGGATGACGGCGCTGAACAGTCAGCTTGGCCCCATCAACTGGGTGGTCCGTACCAACGGAGATCCTCACGCGGTGAGCGCCGCGGTTCAAAACGAGCTGCGTAAGGCAAGCGGCGGCTTACCGGTGGCGCGGGTGCGCTCCATGGACGAAGTGGTGGTGCAATCGACGGCGCGGGCCGACTTCAACATGCAGCTGCTGACGATTTTCGGTGGTTCCGCGCTGCTGCTGGCGGCAATCGGTATCTACGGCCTGATGGCGTACTCTGTGCAGCAACGCACGCAGGAGCTCGGCATTCGCATGGCGTTGGGAGCGAAGGCGGAAGACGTGCGTAACCTGGTCATCGTGCAAGGCATGCGTCTGGCGTTCATCGGCGTAGTGCTGGGCACGGCGGCAGCGTTCGGGCTTACGCGACTGATCGCAAGCCTGTTGTATGGAGTAAAGGCTTTTGATCCGGCGGTCTTTGTGAGCGTACCCATTCTCCTGTCGCTGGTAGCGCTATTTGCTGTGTGGCTGCCCGCGCGGCGAGCCACCCGGATAGATCCGTTGGACGCGCTGCGATACGAGTAGTTCGCCCCAGTCTCGGCTGACGGTGTATCTCATTCCTTGAGGAGTAACTGGCGAGCAGCATCCAGTTCCTTGCGCCTGGCCGCATCTATCCGCGGATAGGTCAAACGGAGTTCTTCCAGTGCTTCAACGATGACGGAAGAAACTATGAGATGTGTAAACCACTTCTTGTCGGCCGGGACGACGTACCAGGGTGCGTGTTCAGTGGACGTATGCGCAATCATGTCCTCATAAGCTGCCATGTAGCCGTCCCAGTGCTCGCGCTCACGAACGTCCGATTCCGAAAATTTCCAATTCTTTTCGGGTTCATCCAGTCTCTTCAGGAAGCGGGATCGCTGCTCCTGCTTTGAGACGTTCAGGTAGAACTTGCGAATGATGACGCCGTTACGGGCGAGAGTACGCTCGAAGGCGTTGATATCTTCGAAGCGCTCTTTCCAGATGCTCTTGGTCACCAGTGATGGTGGGACCCGCTCCTGTTGAAGCACTTGTGAGTGAACCCGCACGATCAGAACTTCCTCGTAGTAGGAGCGATTAAAGATCCCAATGCGGCCCCGCTGCGGCAGGCTCTTCGACGCCCGCCAGAGATAATCGTGGCTTAATTCCTCGGCGGAAGGCTGCTTAAAAGAGAACACCTGGCACCCTTGTGGGTTCACCCCGGACATGACGTGGCGAATAGCACTGTCTTTGCCGGCGGCATCCATGGCTTGAAAAACCAGGAGTATGGACCAGCAGTCCTGCGCATACAACCTCTGCTGCATGTCACTGAGCCGTTGAATGTTCTTGTCGAGATACACCTGGGCCTCTGCCTTTAGGTCGAATCCCTGGGTGTCGCCCGGATCGAAGTCCTTCAGCCGGAAGCCCTTGGAGCGTGACACGGCGTAGGGGCTGATGAGCTTGGAGATTTTGGGAAAGTGTTTCTTCATCGGCCTTCTAAAAACCGCATGTTATTTGCGGCCGCTACTCCGCCGCTTCCACCAGGACGGCCGTGCCATAGGCAAGCACTTCCGTCACTCCCTGCATCACTTCATTGGCGTCGTACCGCATCCCGATAATCGCGTTCGCTCCCATGCTTGCGCCATGCTGCAACATGAGTTCGTATGCTTCTTCACGCGCTTTCTCGCAAAGGTTCGTGAAGGCTGTGATGTTTCCTCCGATCACAGTCTGCAACGATCCGCCGATTGTGCCCAGGATCGACCGTGACCGAACGGTGATCCCCCTCACGATACCCAGATTCCGTTTCACTTTGAAGTTGTTCAGCTCAAACGCGGTAGTAACCATGGATTGCGCGATCATTTGTATCACTGTATCGAACGTATGCCTGATGAGTGAGTGGATGGTCTACGCTAACTTGGGACACGATGCCCGGATTGACCCGCTACCTTTGCCACCTAGCGCGAATCATTTGGCTGGCCGGAGTCTTGGTTCCAATCAACGGCGCCGGCGCGGCTCCTGTCAGCGGCTATAAGATCGTCGCGAAGTACCCACATTCGACAGGAAACTACACAGAAGGACTTTTCTATCTCGACGGACTTTTCTATGAGGGTACAGGCCTCAGGGGACTCTCAGCTGTTATCGTCACTGAGCCTGCAACAGGCAAGGTCCTTCAGCGGGTGACTCTACCAGAGCAGTACTTCGGCGAAGGAGTAGTCGATTGGGGTCCCGACATCTTGAGTGGACCTGGCAATCGCACGTCTGCTTCGTTTACGACCGCTTCAGCCTGCGGCCCATCAAGCAGTTCGCCTATAGCGGTGAGGGCTGGGGTATGACCCGGACCGCGACCGAGATCGTTACGAGTGACGGAACAGCCACGCTTCGTTTCCGAAATCCAAACACGTTCGACGAAACTCATCACATTGTTGTGAAGGACGACGGGAAGACTATTGACCGGCTCAACGAGCTGGAATACGTCAAGGGTGAGATCTATGCGAACGTCTGGCACTCGGACCGCATTGCACGAATTTCGCCCCGAGATGGGCATGTGATTAGTTGGGTCGATCTCACCGGCCTCCTGGCTGACAACCAGAAGCTAAACGAAGAATCGGTGCTGAACGGTATTGCCTACGATGCTCAGCACGACCGGCTGTTCGTCACGGGCAAGCAATGGCCGTCGATCTTTGAGATCAAAATTATTGAAATCAAAATCATTCGTCATGTTCCGAAGCGCTAGCGCATTGACCCTTTCGAGGCGAAAAGGCCCGCCGGACCTGGGCTGCCCGACATGAGCTGCCGGACATGAGCGAGCTTTGGGGTCGCTCTCCGTGTGTGGAAAGCGATAGCGGACGCTTTCTGGAAGAGGACCGCTTAAGGGCGCCAGGCATTCTAGTCATCTGAGAAGCGGGTTATATAGAATCAAAGGCGGGAGAAACAAGAGTCCATGGCGACGGCTGGTGCGGGTCTTGAAGGCATAGTTGCCACTACGTCCAAGATCTGCTACATCGACGGCAACACAGGTGTTCTAAGCTACTTCGGATACAACATCCACACTCTGGCTGAGAACGCAACGTTTGAAGAAGTCATATACCTGCTGTGGAACGGCACTCTGCCGAGCCAAAAGCAACTGCGCGAGTTGAAGTCGTCGTTAGCCGGGGAACGTGATCTGCCTGCGGAGGTCACCCAGTTTTTGAAGAACGTTCCGAAAGGCGCGCAGCCGATGGACGTTCTGCGAACAGCAGTCTCGATGCTGAGCCTGTACGATCCACTGGCGCGTGATAACTCGCTTGAAGCGAATGTGACGAAAGCAGTCAAGTTGATGTCCCGCGTGGCGACTATCGTGACAAGCTTTGACCGGCTGCGCAATGGGAAAGAAGTTGTCAAGGGCGACTCAGGCCTGGGATACGCTGCGAATTTCCTCTACACGTTAACCGGCAACAAGCCGGACGAAGTGATGGAGCGCGTCTTCGATCTGGCGCTGATTTTGCATGCCGATCACGAGCTGAATGCATCCACGTTTGCCGGGCGCGTGACGGCGGCCACGCTGTCGGATATCTATTCGGCGGTGACCTCCGCGATTGGTGCGCTAAAGGGCCCGTTGCACGGAGGCGCGAATGAGGATGTGATCCGGATGCTGCTCGAAACCAAGTCCGCCGATGACGCGGTAGAGAAGGTGAAGGCGAACCTGGAGAATAAGGTGAAGGTTGCTGGCTTTGGTCATCGTGTATACAAGGTTCTGGATCCGAGGGCGATTCACCTGAAGAAGATGAGCGAAGAGCTGGGCAAGCGCACTGGCCATACGGACCTTTACGAAAAGTCTTCGCGAGTAGAGCAGACGGTTTGCGACATGAAAGGCCTGAACGCGAATGTGGACTTCTACTCGGCCTCGACATACTATTCGCTGGGGATACCAGTCGATTTGTTTACGCCGATTTTTGCGGTGAGCCGCATGTCAGGCTGGACGGCTCACATTCTGGAGCAGTACAGGAACAATCGTTTGATCCGGCCGCGTGCAGACTACACGGGTGCTCCGGACGGGCAGAAGTGGGTCGCACTGAATGAGCGTTCTTGACAGGTTGCTGAAAAGACTCGGCGGGTTCGCTCGTTGACGGTCGCGGGGCGGTAGCGCGGTAGCCGCTGTGAACACGTGGGCACGGTTTGTTTTTCGGCGTCCTTCGGCAAGCTGCTGAAGCACGACAGCCGCGCGGCGCAAATTACATAGGAATGCACGACCTTACTTTCTTTCGCAATAACCTGGAGCAGCTTCGGGAGCGGCTGGCAACGCGCGGGTACCAGCTGGATGTGGGCGCCTTCCAGGATCTGGACCGGCGCCGTCGACAATGCGTCACCGAAACGGAACAGCTGAAAGCGGAGCGCAATCAGGCCACGGCCGATATCGGCAAGCTGCGCAAGCAGGGCGAGGATACAGCGGAGCGGCAGCAACAGGTTCGGGCTATGGGTGAAAAGATCACTCAGCTGGATGAGAAGGTGACGCAGCTGGACGCTGAATTCCGCGAATTTCTTTCAGGCGTTCCGAATGTGCCGCATCCCAGCGTTCCGGTGGGCAAGAGCGAACACGACAATGTCGAAATACGGCGTTGGGGCGCGCCTACAGAGTTTGCGTTTGCCCCCAAAGCTCATTGGGACTTAGGGGCCGAGCTGGGCATTCTTGACCTGGAGCGCGCGGCGAAGGTGACGGGGGCGCGATTCGCGGTGTATTGGGGCTTGGGCGCACGGCTGGAACGGGCGCTGATTAACTTCATGCTGGATGTGCACACAAAGGAGCACGGTTACCAGGAAGTGTTGCCGCCCTTCCTGATCAATTCAGCGAGCCTGTATGGAACGGGTCAACTGCCGAAGTTTGCCGAGGACCTGTTCAAGTGTGAGAACCACGATTTGTGGCTGGCCCCGACGGCCGAGGTTCCAGTCACGAACCTGTTTCGCGATGAGACGCTCGACGCGGAGTCGCTGCCGATTTCGTTGTGCGCCTACACGCCCTGCTTCCGGAGCGAAGCGGGATCTTACGGCCGCGATGTCCGTGGGATTATTCGCGTGCATCAGTTTCAGAAGGTGGAACTGGTGAAGTTTACGCGGCCTGAGCAGAGCGAGGAGGAGCACGAGAAGCTCACGCGCGACGCGGAAGAGATTTTGGAAAAGCTGGAGCTACCATATCGCCGAATGCTGCTCTCAACCGGCGACACGGGATTCAGCTCGGCTAAAACCTACGATCTTGAAGTCTGGCTACCCGGGCAAAATGGGTACAAAGAGATCTCGTCCTGCTCAAATTTTGAGGGCTTTCAAGCGCGCCGCGCCCAGATTCGCTCAAAAGGCGGCAAGGCTAAGGCTGAGTTCGTGCACACGCTAAACGGTAGTGGCTTGGCGGTAGGTCGAACCTGGGTAGCGATTCTTGAGAACTATCAGCAGGAAGATGGGAGCATCGCAGTGCCCAAGGTTCTGCAGCCTTATCTCGGCGCCGAGCGCATTGACCGCGGCGGCGGCCGATTGCTGTAGCGTTCTCGGAGCCGTGTTTCGCAGCGGTCACAGGCTTCGCAAGTTTGTGGCAACATCGTATAACTTAATCCGGGTGAGTCGCTTACGACGAAACGGCGTCGTCGTAGACTTCGAAACGGCCCCATGCTTAGCTGCGCTCGCGTGCTTGACTTAAGTCGCGCCGATCCTCGCTATTACGCCTAGCCAGTTGAATAACTATTGCGTGCGGGGAGAAGCAACGCTGACTTGTACATGAGGCAAAATGCTTAGACTGCGCCCGCTGCTATCTTTATTCCTATTCTGTTCGATCGTTCTTGTGCCGTGTGCACTTGCGCAATCAACTCTGACACAGATTCAGGACACCGTGTATAACACGGACGGTTCCTTGTTTAATGGAACGCTGGTTGTCGCCTGGACTGGTACGACAGTGTCGGCCGCCAGCAGTCCGACACCTTCTACCACATCGGTGAAGATTTACAATGGCGCACTCTCTATCTCATTGCTACCTACGACCACGAGTCCCTCAGCCGCGCCCTACGCAGCGGTCTTCACCAGCAGCAACGGCCTGGTTACCTGGACAGAAAGCTGGCAAGTGCCGCCCGCTTCGAGCCCTTTGAATTTGAGTGAAGTACGTGTATCAGCATCGAATGCGACGGGGCAGCAAGTTTCCATCAGCCAAGTTACTGGCTTAACGGCTAATCTGAACGCGATCAATGGGTCGCTCGTAGGACTTACTACGACTACCAATCGCATTAGCGCCAGCGTGACAAGTTTGAGCTCGGCGGTGACTACTTTGACAGCTTTAGTAAATGGTCTGTCGGCGGGAACCATCAACACCGCATTCGCCGATGGCGAGATGCCGTCAGGAACGGTGAACGGCGCCAACACGACCTTCACTCTGGTCAGTACGCCATCTTCTGCTTTGACGCTAACCGTGTATCGGAACGGCGTCTTACTGAGCAACGGCGTGGACTATAGCTTGAACGGAGCAACTATCACATTTGTGAGCAGCCAGGCGCCTCAGTCGGGTGACGTTCTGCAGGCCTACTACCGCCTCGCCGGATCGAGCTCGAGCCCATTGTTCATCGACGACCAGAGCCCTCAGGGTACGATTGACGGCGCCAACACTACCTTTGTATTAACCTCCGCTCCCACGCCGCTTCTAAGCTTAAAGCTTTATAAGAATGGCGATCTGCTGCAGCAGAATACGGACTACACGTTAAGTGGCACGACGATAAACTTCGTGAGCACAGCCGTTACCCCGAAGGTTGGTGACTCACTAGTTGCGTTCTACCGGACTACTTCGCATTAACAGTTGTTCAGCAGCCGGGCTCAACGATTGGCTGGACGCTCCGGGCGAATGGTGCACCTACGTCAAGAGTGAGATTCAAGCCGGACTGCTTCTTCCAATAGCGAAACGGTACTATAAGTACTAGAATTAAACGCTGGTTCAGCGCCGGCGCGGAGTTGCTTATGGAGACCGCCACTTCCTTCGGACGTCCGCCTCACTCGCTCAGCCGGGCAGCCCGTTTTGCTTTGGTGGTTGTCGCGACGGGGATAGCCTTGTTCGGCAGTAAGTTGCTGGAGCCGAACTTCGGTCTCGCGGGAGCTTACTTCCCGCTGCTGGGAGCGGTCTTCGTCAGTGCCCGTTACGGCGGCATCTGGTCGGGGATGCTTTCGCAAATCGGGGGAGGGGCCGCGGTCTTCGCCTTCTTGGCTCGGCCCTTACTCGCGCCTATACATTCTCTGGATGTATATAGCCTTCTGGCGTTTTTGCTGGTGGCGAAGCTCTTGATGCTGCTGACCGCGAATCTGCGCTGGACTGCACATCTGCGGCGGAACAGGGAACACCTGGAGATGATTGCTCATGCCACCCACGACAGCCTCTGGGAATGGGACCTGAAGACAGATGAAGTCTGGAGAGCGGGTAATCTGCAAGGCATCTTCGGATGCGTGGACGAAGAGACCGTTAGCAACATCGAATGGTGGCGGGAGCGGCTACATCCCGACGACGCGGATCGAGTTTGGGCGAATGTCCGGCACGTGATCGACGGGGGTGAGGTTCGTTGGGCGGAAGAATACCGGATCAGGCGCGCCAATGGCTCTTACATTCCGGTGTCCGACCGCGGGTTTGTGGTGAGAGATGGCCGCAACAAGGCCGTGCGCATGGTGGGCGGAATGGCGGATGTGTCGGCTCGAAGAAAGGCCGAAGAACAGCTGCTCCACACGGCCTATCATGACGGCTTGACGGCCCTGCCCAATCGTGAGCTTTTCTTGGACCTTCTGGAACGGGCAGTGGCGCGGCGGCGGTTTGATGGGGCATGCAAGCTGGCCGTTTTGTTTCTCGATCTGGACCGGTTCAAAGTGGTGAACGATAGTCTTGGCCACGCTGTCGGGGATCAGCTCCTAGCCGCGGTGGGGCACCGCTTGGTGCAATGTTTGGGAACGGATGACATCGCGGCCCGCTTTGGAGGCGATGAGTTCACCGTTTTGCTTGAGCACGTAGGGACGGTAGCTGATGCCATTGAGGCTGCCGAACGAATTCAAGAAGGGCTTGCCGCTCCTTTTGAGGTGAGTGGAAGCAGTATTGTCGTGACCGCCAGCATTGGTATCGCTCTGACGGACATTGACAAGCCGGAGGAGGCGCTCCGTCACGCCGACATCGCGATGTATCGCGCCAAGAGCCTGGGCAAAGCTCGTTACGTTGTGTTTGAGCATTCGCTCGACAGGCGCGCCATGGATGTTCTGCAACTGGAAACTGACATCCGGCAAAGCATACAGAATCGCACCTTCCAACTCTGCTATCAGCCGATCGTTTGCCTGACGACGGGTCGCGTCCTCAGCTTCGAAGCTCTATTGCGGTGGAATCACCCGCGGCGCGGCGTACTTCGCCCGGCGGAATTTCTGCCGGTGGCCGAGGAGGCCGGGCTGACCATACCGCTGGGCCATTGGGTGATAAGAGAAGCCTGTGAACGCCTTCAGACGTGGCGGCAACTGCGTTCCGGACTACGCTTGCTGAGTGTGAACGTGAACTTATCGGGCCGGGAGTTCATGCAGCCGGGATTGCTCGACGTGTTGCAGCGCATACTCAAAGAGACCGGGCTGCCGGGCGATCTTCTGACGATTGAGCTGACTGAAAGCATGATCATGGAGAATGACGAAGTGGCCGCGCAGAGGCTGGGCTACCTGCGCGATCTTGGCATTCGTCTCGCGATAGACGATTTTGGCAGGGGTTACTCGTCGCTGGTTCGTTTGCAGGAGTTTCCAATTTCCATTCTGAAGGTAGATGGCGCCTTCGTGAGCCGGATCAGTGAAGGCAAGTCACAGATCTTCGACGCCATCATGGCGCTGGCAACGGAGTTGAAACTGGACGTGACGGCTGAGGGCGTAGAGAGGGCCGATCAGTTTGCTCACCTGACGAAATCGGGCGCCGCTATGGGTCAGGGCCTCTTCTTTTCAGACGTGCTCACTTCCGACCATGCGGCAAGAATTCTCAGCAGTCAAGATCCGGCGCCTTGGGCCGAGCGTTTTAACCAAATGGCAGGGCCATTGCGTGCAACAGGCATCGCGGCGGGATAGATCCGGCCACTTTCCGAGCGAGGTCGAGTGACCAGCATCGGGTTGATTTCGGATACTCACGGATTGCTACGGGAAGAGGCGCTTCTTGCACTGAGTGGGTCCGACCTGATTATTCACGCGGGTGATATAGGGCGGCAGGAGATCCTCGAGAAACTGTCGGAGCTAGCGCCGACGGTGGCGATTCGAGGCAATATAGACGGGGCAGCGTGGGCGTCAGCTCTTCCCGCCACCGCGGTGGCCGAAACGGCGCACGGGTTGATCTACGTTTTGCACGATGCGAATGAGCTTGACTTGGATCCGCGCGCGGCTGGGTTTCGTGCCGTGGTCTCCGGGCACTCGCACAAGCCGGGCCAGAAAGTGCGGCACGGTGTCATCTATGTGAACCCTGGAAGCGCAGGTCCACGTCGGTTTGACTTGCCGGTAACTATCGCACGGATTCATCTTGGAGAGACGGCCTGGACAGTTACATTTGTCGACGTGCTAACGGGTGCGATTCTGGATTGTTAGGGGCGCCGGACGAAGGCGGCCCTTGGTAAATGCAAAGTGACGGGCGTGTCCAGGTAATTTTCTGCTTCAAATTCGCGTTCAGGGCAGCTTTGTTACTCCTCGGTTGAGACACTTGACAGCGTTGCTAGACTGATGACTTGAGGGGCGAATTTCGTAGTTTCTAAAGATCGCCAATTGGTAGTACGATACGGAATTAAGTAATTACAACACGCTTATGGTCGGCCGCGACGACATCGATCCGCTGGCTCCGCAACGGGAGGCTGCCATTTTCTACGGCCTCTTCCTGCGAGGGCATTCAGCCGACGATTTGCGCCGCGACATCGACGTGCCGCGGCCTCTGCTGACCAAATGGCTGCAGCCGCAGCGCTATGAAGAGAATTTCCGGGATTCTTTATGGCGCATGTACAGCTATCGCAAAAAGGTGCTGGCAATTTTCGATGAGCTTGTGCACAAAGAAAAGCACCGGGTTCGCATCCACTAATTTCCTTCCGGCATCAGAGTTAGATGGATCTTCCCATTTACCAGGTCGATGCCTTTACCAGCGCAGTTTTCTCAGGCAACCCAGCCGCCATTTGTCCGCTTGAGAATTGGCTCAGCGACGAACATCTGCAGGCCATCGCCCGTGAAAACAATCTTTCGGAAACCGCTTTTTTTGTGCGCAGAGGCGACGGGTTTGATCTGCGCTGGTTTACGCCCGGTTGCGAAGTGGATCTCTGCGGCCATGCGACACTCGCTTCGGCTTACGTGTTGTTCCACGAGTTGAAAGAGCCAGGCGATACGCTGCGTTTCGGAACGAAGTCGGGCGAGTTGCTGGTTCGGCGCGACGGGGACCGGCTGGTAATGGATTTTCCGTCACGGCCCCCGCAAAGCGTGCAGGCGGATCCAGCGCTTGTCCCGGCGCTAGGCGGCACGCCCGTAGAGATTCTGGCGGCGCGCGATTATCTGGTGCGGTACAACTCCGCGGAAGAGGTAAGGGCGCTTGAGCCCAACATGGAAGCGCTAAAGAAGATCGACCGTTTCGCGTTCATCGTCACGGCGCCCGGAACGGATTGTGATTTTGTCTCGCGATTCTTTGCGCCTGCTAAAGGGGTGCCGGAAGACCCGGTAACCGGATCGTCGCATTGCACGTTGATTCCCTATTGGGCAAAAGAACTCGGCAAGACGACGTTGCACGCCCGGCAGATTGGGCCGCGCGGTGGCGAGCTATTTTGCAAGGCGGCCGGGGACCGGGTGGAAATTGCAGGGCATGCAGCGCTTTTCTTGCGGGGCTGCATTCAGGTTTAGCCGCCACAGATTTAGTCGCCACAGAATCGGCTGAAGTTCAGCCGGCTGAAGTTCAGCGACAATAAGAGGATCGTGGCTGAAACGCGAGCATTTTCCGTTTGTGCACTGGACTGCCCCGACACGTGCTCGCTCGTTCTCGATATAAACGAGGCGGGTCGGGCCACTAAGTTGCGCGGCGATCCCGCCCATCCAGTTACGCGCGGATTTCTGTGCGCCAAGGTCGCCAAGTACCTGGAGCTGGAGTATCACCCCGAACGCCTGCGGCATCCACTCCGCAGAATTGGCGCAAAGGGCCAGGGGCATTTCGAACGGGTGACTTGGGACCAGGCGTTGGACGAGATTGCGGCGCGCCTTCTGAAGGTGGCGGAGACCAACGGCCCGGAGGCAATCCTTCCTTATAGCTACGCGGGCACGTTGGGGCTGCTCAACGGCGCGGGGATGGATCGAAGATTTTTCCATCGGCTTGGCGCCAGCCGGCTGGATCGCACGATTTGCTCTGCGGCCGGCGGCGAGGCGCTGAGGTTGTCGCAAGGCATTCGCCTGGGCACGGAGCCGGAGCAGTTTGCTCACTCGAAGCTGATCATAGCTTGGGGCGCGAACATTCTCGGAACTAATGTTCACCTTTGGCCGTGGATCGTGGAGGCCCGCCGGAAGGGCGCGAAGTTCTACGTGATCGATCCGGTGAAGAACCGCACGGGTAAGGCGGCGGACCGGCACTTTGCCATCAACCCAGGATCCGATCTTGCACTCGCTCTCGGTTTGATACACGTCATCCTACGGGAATCTTTGCACCAGCGGGAATATGTCGATAACTACACAGATGGGTTCGATGAGCTAAAAAGGCTGGCCGAATCGTATCCCCCGGAGCGGGTTGCCGGGCTGACGGGGATTTCGGCTGCGGACGTAGAGAGCCTGGCGCGGCAGTACGCGACGGTTCGTCCCGCTGCGATACGCGTGAACTATGGCGTTCAAAGGAGTGACCGCGGGGGCAGTGCGGTGCGGGCCATTGCCGCGCTGCCTGTTTTGACGGGTTCGTGGCGTGAGGTGGGCGGCGGCCTGCAGCTTACGACATCGGGCGCCTTCGAGTTCAACAGGGCGGCGCTCGAACGCGCCGATCTGCAGAAAGTATCGCCGCTTGGGCGCCAAGCGCGAATCGTCAACATGTCGCGACTAGGCGAAGCCCTAACCGAATTGCAGGAGCCTCCCGTAAAGGGGATGGTTGTCTACAATTCGAATCCGGCGGCGATCGCGCCAAATCAGGGCAAGGTTCTTGAAGGCTTGCGGCGAGACGACTTGTTTACGGTGGTGCTGGAGCAATTTCAGACAGACACGGCGGACTACGCTGACTTCCTGCTTCCGGCAACTACATTTCTGGAGCACAGCGATCTCTACCTGGCGTACGGACATTATTACGTGCAACTCGCACGGCCCGCCGTGGCGCCGCCGGGCGAAGCGAAATCAAACGTCGAGATCTTCCGCATGTTGGCGCATCGCATGGGTTTCAAGGACACGTGCTTCGATGACACGGAAGACGACATGATCCGGACTCTGCTCGATACCAGCTCACCGCATTTCACCGGAATTACACTTGAGCGACTGGAGCGGGAGCGTTTCGTCCGGCTTACCGTTTCGCCACCTGGGCAACCTTTTTTACCGTTCGCACAGGGCGGGTTTCGGACTCCCTCGGGCCGCTTTGAGTTCGGAGCAGAGACGCTCGACTACACGCCGGCGGTCGAATCGCGCTTGGGAGATGCGGAGTTGAGGAAACGGTACCCGCTGGAACTGGTGTCGGCGAAGAACGACGATAGTATGAATTCCACTTTCGGATATCGTTCCGAAGTAGAGGCTCAAACAGCCGTGCTGACGATTCATCCTGATGACGCAGAGAGCCGCGGAATCGTGGATGGGATGCAGGTGCGCACTTACAACGACCGTGGTTTATGTTTTTTCACGGCCAGCGTATGTGCGGATGTGGCGCCCGGTGTGATTCGCGCACCGAGCGTCCGCTGGAACAAAAGCTCGCCCGCACGTTTGGGCGTGAATCAACTCACGTCAGAGCGATTGACTGACATTGGCGGCGGCCCGACCTTCTATAGCTGCTTAGTTGAAGTGGCCGCCGTTGAACGGTAACCAGTGCCCACTAGGCACTTGCCTTATGAGTACTCTATCTCTATTACGGCTACGGATTCTCCAGGTAGACTAACCAGAATCTCGACTTTACCTGCCTCCTTACTTTCTTTCCATGCGGCATGAGAGAAAGTTCCTCCTTCGCCGAACTAAAGTCATCAGAAGCACACAGAAGCTATTAAGCCAGGGCTTGCGGAAAGCTCGAAAATACACCGGGAAGTGCGGCTGTGAAGGCGCGTACCTGGGGTGGCGCAAAAAGTCGGGCGACACAACAGAGGCTTTCTTACGGGTTGAATAAGCCGCTCTATAAAGTTTTCCGGGCAGAAGTCGATAGGTGATTGACGGTGAGTTGAGAAGAGAGGGTGGCGCCGGACAGGCCCTTTGTGGGGGAGTCGTAAGGTAGCCGGCATAGGTCCAAAAGATGGTACTCAAATTGCTTACGAGCTGTGGTATGATTTTGAGATCCGAAAAGCGCCGCCTTCTCGGAATGGAAGCGTCGGGCACAAAAGCCGCTGAGTTAGGCCCTAGTATTTATACGGTTGCCCGCACGCTGTCTCATCCGTTCAGATTCAGTCCACGTACTACCTACCAAGGATATTTCGCGGGCGCGGGATCTGTGATAGCGTTGAACCCTTTTCAGATAGTCCAACGTCTAAACGGAAGACTTGGCAGCATTGGAATCTCAACTTTTGAGTGGGCGCGCTAGGCGTTATTGAAGGAGAAGAAAGAACATGACGAAGACTGAAGTAAACAAATTCAAAAAGATCCTGGAAACCAAGCAGGACGAATTAGAGCACGTGGTACGCAACCGCGATGCGATCACCATTGAGAAGAGCGCGGATGCCTTGGATGAAGTGCAGCACGCCGCAGAGCGTGAGTTGGCAATCCGCAATCTCGACCGCGAATCGAACCTGCTGCGGAACGTGCGATCCGCTCTTCGCCGGATTGAGGATGGTTCCTTTGGCACCTGCTTGCACTGTGAAGAGGAGATCAGTCCGAAGCGCATTGCGGCTGTGCCGTGGGCTCCGTACTGCATCCAGTGCCAGGAGCAAGCTGATCGCAATCACGACGACGGCAACGAGATGTTTGAAGATATGTTGGTCAACGCCGCTTAATTCTCCTTCACTCCAAGTCTCGAAAGGGCGCGTCTGGAAACAGAACGCGCCCTTTTTTCTATTCCAGGCCTTCTCGCGGTGCGATCGGTCGGGGCCTCCCTTTCTAAAGCTCAAAAGTCGCGGATTGCACCATGCAAGTAACGTCGACTAACAGGAAGTCGCCCTACATTACGAATAAGCGTCTTATCGTTGTTCTGAGTTCTGAGTTTTCCTATGTTAAAGACCTGTCGTATTTACGTGGCATTCTTATGCCTGTTCGCGTCGCCGGTACTGGCGCAGGAGCCCACCGCATCTCCCTCGCAGCCGTCGCAGCGGATTACAGGTGCGATTACGGCTGTGAATCCGGGTGCGCATACCGTGACAGTGAAAGAAGATAAGACCGGAACGGCCTACACGATCGAGCTTCAGAACACGAAAAGCCTGCGGAAAGTGGACCCCAGCACGCTCGAATTAAAGAAAGCCACTCGCATCACCGCGGACGATTTGATGGTTGGTGATCGCGTACAGGTTTTTGCCTTGAAGGCGGACGATAGTCCCAACGCGCTGGCAGCCAAAGGCGTCATTCTGATATCGGCGCGCGAGCTGCAGAGCGTGCATCAGGAGCAAGCCTCCGCCTGGCAACACAGCACCGGTGGAGTGGTGACGCAGGTGGATGCCGGGGGCGGAAAATTCTCTATCTCAGCCCGTACGCCGCAAGGTCCGAAGCCGCTGCTGGTGGACGCTCAGAAGGCGGAGTTTACCAGGTACGCGCCGGAAAATCCCAAGGCTCCGGCTGTTTCTAATCTGGGAGAGATTCAGGTGGGAGACCAGGTGCGAGTGATTGGCGACACAAGTACCGATGGGTCGGCGGTCGCCGCGCAGAAGATCTACTCGAGCGCCATGCGCATGCTGGTGTGTACTGTCAGCGCGGTATCTCCCGATGGCAAAAGCATTACAGTCAAAGATCTGCAAACCAAGCAAGCAGTTACTCTGGCGCTAAATGACGATTCGGCGGTTCGCAAGCTTCCTCCGATGGTGGCGTTTGGTTTGGCGCGAAGGCTGAATCCAGAGTTCAAGCCAGCCCCAGGCACGGGAGAGCGTGGCCCAGGCGCCGCTAGTGCCAACGCAGGATCAGGCATTGCAAGCAATGCGGGTGCGCCTCCGTCTGGCGCGAGACCGGGCGAAGCTTCTTTAGCGCCGAATCGCGGTCCAGATCGCGGTTCAGAAGGACCTGGCGCAAATGGGCCTGGTGGTGGAAGTGGTGGATTGCGGCCAGGGGGCGCGATGCGCAATGGTGACGTATCGCAAATGCTTGAAAGGCTGCCCAAAATCAGCGCGACCGATCTGAAACCGGGAGATGCCGTAGTGGTTTCGGGGACGCCAATCCATGACGATAAGTCGCACTTACTCGTAACGAACGTGATCGCGGGCGTTGAACCTATCTTCCAGTCGGCCTCGCCGCGCCAAATGCAATCGCTCGGTGATTGGGGACTCAGCTCGGGTGGCGTCGACGGCGTGCCGGCTCAATAGGTCGAGTTCAGCGGCAAACCGGTATCTAGCAAAATTGCGGCAGGAGCGGGATGAACAACAGAACTGAAAATGTACTTCTTCTAGCGATGGTATTAGCCACTGCGATGGGCGCTCAGAGCGTGGTTTCTCAAAGCGTGCCTGCTGCTCAGGCGGACACTCCACCCGCACGCCCGCAGGCGGAGAGACCGGGCGCGAGCGGAACGGTGCGGGGAACGATAAAAGACGGCACCGGCGGAGTGATCCCAAACGCTGTTGTGACCTTAGCTAATGAGAAGGGTACAGTGCAGACTGCAAAGTCGAGCCGGGACGGAAGTTACACTTTTCGAGCCGTAGCGCCTGGCGCCTACACGGTATCGGCGACTTACGGAGGGCTGCGGCAGGAGGGGTTGACGGCAGTGGTTGTTAGTGCCGGCGCAGCAGCATCCGGCAACATTGTGATGACGGTTCAAACACAACGGCAGGAAGTGACCGTTACCGACACCACAACGAATACGGTCAGCACCGACCCTTCCAACAACGCGAGCGCATTGGTGTTAAAGGACCAGGATCTGGACGCGCTACCTGACGATCCCGATGACATGCAAGCCGATTTGCAGGCGCTGGCGGGGCCGGGCGCCGGTCCGGGCGGGAATCAGATTTATATTGATGGATTCAGCGGGGGACAGCTTCCGCCGAAGAGCTCCATTCGCGAGATATGAATCAATTCCAATCCCTTCTCGGCGGAGTTTGACAAGCTGGGCTATGGGCGCATTCAGATCTTCACTAAACCGGGAACGGACAAGTTTCACGGGCAGGGTTACTACAACATCAGCGATGATATCTGGGATTCACGCAATCCCTTTTTGCTGGTCAACCCGCCGTTCAGAACACAGCTGTTTGGTGGGAATGTAAGTGGCCCCATCGGCAAGAAGGCGAGTTTCTTCATTGATGTGCAGCGGCGCAACATCGACGATAACGGGATTGTGACCGCCAGCATCCCGACGCCCGGCTTCCTGGGCAGCGAGTCCTTTCAGACCTACTTTTCTACACCGCAAACGCGTACCACCGTGAGTCCGCGGCTCGATTACCAGATCAACGCGAATAACACCTTGAGCTTTCGCTATAGCTGGCTTGAGAACGATCACAAGGTGACCGGTGTGAGCGGATTCAATGCGCCGCAGTTTACGGTAGACAACATCCTCTATCCCAACAGCGGCTATAGCCAGTCGGACAACGAGCAGGGAGTGCAGATTGTGGAAACATCCGTGCTCAGCCCGAAAGCCATCAATGAGACCCATTTCATCTTCAATCGGGAGTACCTGAGCGAGGCGAGCGTGAGCGATGCTCCGCGGCTCAATGTTTCGCAGTCCTTTGTGTCAGGCGGCTCGGGCTACAGCGCGCCCGGTTATCCGAACAACTACGACCTGAATAACTACTTGGAGCTCCAGAATTATACGTCTCTTACTTTAAGCACGCATACCGCGAAGTTCGGCATCAGGACCAGGCTTGACTATATAAACGATGTCAGCACGAAAGGCTTCAACGGGACTTATTCCTTCCTGGGTACACCTGGCGCGGCTGGCCTCAGTTCGATTGAGCAGTACCTGCTGACCGTGCACGCGCTGCAAAAGGGGACCAGTACAGCGGGTCTGGGACCGTCGAAGTACACAGTCACCAGCGGCAATCCATATGTCGCGCTGCATCAATGGGATTTCGGTCCGTTTGCTCAAGACGATTGGCGAGTCAAGCCCAACTTGACGTTGAGTTTCGGGGTGCGCTGGGAATCACAAACCAATATCAGCGGCCAGAATGATTGGGCCCCCAGATTCTCATTCGCATGGTCACCTGATTCGAAGCGCGGAGCGGGCAAAGGAAAGACCGTGATACGCGGCGGCTGGGGTATGTTCTATGACCGCTTTACTATCTCTCAGGTGGAAACGGCACTGCGCTACAGGAACGGTGATCTTACTTCCTATTCACTCGATAATCCGCCGTTTCCGAACGATCAATTCAATACGCAGTTGCCGCTGAATCTGCTGGCGGGGGGCAATAGTGCACAAAGCTATCAAATAGATAGTCATCTGCGAGCGCCTTATCTGATGCAGAGTGCACTTACAGTAGAGCGCCAGCTGCTTGCGCATACGACGTTGAACGTGAACTTAATCAACTCACGGGGCGTGCACGAGCTTTTGACGAACAATATCAACGCGCCCATTCCTACACCTGGGCAACTGCCGCCGCGCGATGCGGCGAATTCGAACAATGTGGGGCGCCGGCCGTATGGGCAGGTGGGAGACATTTACGATTACCAGTCGGTGGGAATCTTCAAGCAGACCATGTTGATTGTTGGTGTGAACAGCCAGGTAGGCAAATGGTTGACACTGTTCAGCCGGTATTCTTACACCAACGCGCACAGCAACACGGACGGCTTGGCGACAATGCCCGCGGATCCCTACGATATTGCGGCCGATTGGGGCCGGTCGTCATTGGATGTGGGACAGAACCTGTTTCTTCGCGGGTCCGTTGCGGCGCCCTGGGGCCTGCGATTGTCTCCGTTTCTGGTTGCTCATAGCGGAACGCCGTTCAATATCACGACCGGCACGGACCTCTTTCTTACCGGCTCAACCACGCCGACAGCGCGGCCTTTTGCGACGGATACATCAAGCCTCTACTACGGGGTGCCCGCTTCCAGGAGCCTTTATGCCGATCCGCTAGTTCCCACGCCAGGCGGCACATCGAACATGATAGAGCGAAACGCCGGCACCGGCCCCGGCTTTCTAGGACTCAACTTGCGTGTCAGCAAGACGTGGGGATTTGGAACGACGAAGTTTTCAGGACCTTCCGGCGGCGCCAGAGCCGGAGGGGGTGGCGGCGGTGGCGGGCGCGGTGGAGGTTTTGGCGGTTTCGGCGGCGGAGGTGGCGGGCCACGCGGCGGCGGTGAGAGCACCCAGCATCGCTACAACTTGACTGCGTCCGTCAACGCGCGCAACATCCTGAATCACGAGAACCTGAACACTCCAAACGGGGCGATTACCTCGCCATACTTCCTGCGATCGACTGGAATTTCAGGTGGGTTCGGCGCCGAAGCCACTGCCAGCAATCAACGCCGCCTAGAGCTGCAACTGCGGTTTTCATTCTAAGCAGTCGCGTGCTGCCGGGCCGGCAGACACGGCGAGAGCAGGCTACAATTCGTAGAAATGCTACGCAGGTTTGCACTCGCTTTGCTGGTTGTTTGTCCTTTGTACGCCGCCAAGCGGCCTCTGACACACGATGATTACGACGGTTGGCGGCACATCCAAAACCAGCAACTGTCAAACGACGGTCACTATTTAGCGTACGCAGAGTTTCCAGAGCAAGGCGACGGCGAATTAGTCGTGCGGGACCTAAGGACTGCGAAGGAGACGCGACAGCCGATTGGAGAGCTGCCCCCACCGCCGCCGCCGAACTATACGAGTCCACAGGCGGAGGAGGCGCCGCCGGCCCAGCCCGGCATCGCCATTAAGTTCTCCGCTGATGACAGGACGCTGGTGGCCTCCACGTTCCCCCGGCGAGCCGAGGTTCAGCAAGCCAAGCGAGAGAAGAGAAAGCCCGAAGACATGCCGAAAGGCGACGTGATTGTTCTTGATCTCGCGTCTGGCGCAGTCTTTCGCGCGCCGCGGGTGAAGAGTTTTCAGCTGCCGGAAAAGAGCAGCGATTACGTCGCGTATCTGCAAGTCCCAGAGAAGCCTCAACCCGGAGCGTCGGGCGCAACCAAGCCGGCTGAAGCGGTGAGCACGGCGCCTGCGGCGGGGACACGACCGAAGAAGACTGAAACGGGCGTGGTGGTGTTGCGGCAGATAAGCACCGGAACCGAGCGCAGCTTCTCCGATGTGGCCGAATACATTCTTACGAAAGATGGCGCCACTCTGGTGTACTCCGTCGAAGCCGATGTTGCTAGCCGCAGCGGCGTCTACGCTCTTAAGGCCGGTAGCACCGCTGAGGCGGCGGCACTTCTTTCAGGAAAGGGAAAGTACGAGAAGCTGGCGTTTGACGAAGCTCAGACGCGGCTCGCTTTTGTGAGCGATCGTGACGATGCTGCTTCCCGGCAGCCCAAGTTCAAGCTGTACGACTGGGATCTGGGGGCCGGTACGGCAATGGAAGCGGCTTCACCCGCCAGCGCCGGTTTCCGCGCGGGCTGGATTATCTCCGACAAGGCGACGATCAGGTTTTCAAAGGATGGCCAGCGCATCTTCTTCGGCACCGCGCCCGAGCCCGCGCCTGAGAAGGCGCCGGACACTACACCGGCGGACGAGCGCGTTTCTGTTGATTTATGGTCCTGGAAAGACGATTACATTCAGCCCATGCAGAAGGTGCGTGCCGGGGTAGAGCGGGCGCGATCTTACGTAGCGGAGTATGATTTGCGCACGCGAAAATTCACTCAGCTTGCCGACCTCACCATGCGGGAACTGGCGCCAAGCGAGAACGGCCGGTACGCGACCGGCGGAGACGACCGCGAGTATCGCCGCATGCAGGAATACGATGAGCGGTTCGAGGACGCCTATGTAGTGAATACCGAAACTGGCGAGCGAAAGCTGGTATTGACAAAGCATCCGGGCCGGCTTGTTCTGTCTCCGGATTCGAAGTATGCGGCCTATTTCAACGGGAAAGACTGGATCACTGTCTCTGTGCCCGATGGGAAGATCGCAAACCTGACAGGGAAACTGAGCGTGTCCTTTGGACGCGAAGAGAACGACCAGCCGAGCAACCCGAGCGCCTATGGCTTGGCGGGTTGGACCAAGGACGGGGGCTACCTGTTGCTCTACGACCGCTTTGATATCTGGCGCGCAAAGCCGGACGGCAGCGAGGCAGTGAACCTGACAACCGGGCTAGGGCGCAACGAGCACACGGCTTTCCGTGTGGTGCGTTTTCAATACGGCGAACCTTCGGACAAATGGATTGATCCGGCAAAGCCTCTGCTGTTAAGGGCGGAAAATGAACGCACTCGCGATAGCGGATTTTACCGGACCGGCGTGGAGGCAACAGGCAGTCCGCAGAAGCTGGTGATGGCTGCCAGAAATTTCGCGGTGCCCGTCAAGGCTCGCGATGCGGAAGTGTATGTGCTGGCCGCTTCCACCTTCAGCCAGTACCCCGACCTTCTCACCACCAATGGCGAGTTCCGGGAGTTTCGTAGGGTGAGCAATGCGAATCCTCAACTCGCGACGATTCTTTGGGGCACTGCGGAATTGATGCATTACAAGAGCGCCGATGGAGTGCCGCTCGACGGCATTCTCTACAAGCCTGAGAATTTCGACCCGAAGAAGAAGTATCCGCTGCTGGTCTACATTTATGAGCGTCTGACACAGGGGCTGAATAACTTCGTCGAGCCTCGGCCTAGTCACAACATCAACGTCAGCTATTACGTGAGCAATGGCTACGTGGTTCTGGAGCCGGACATTGCTTACAGGGTCGGCTATCCGGGCCAGAGCGCGCTGGATTGCGTGATGCCCGCGGTACAGGAGGCTGTCGACCGAGGCTTCATCGATGAAAAGGCGATTGGGATTCAAGGCCACAGTTGGGGCGGTTATCAGATTGCCTACATGGTGACGCGGACGAACCGCTTTCGGGCGGCGGCGGCGGGGGCGCCGGTTGCCGACATGATCAGCGCCTACGATGGCATTCGCTGGGGACCGGGTATCCCGCGGCAGTTTCAATATGAGCGAACGCAAAGCCGCATCGGTGGGACTATTTGGGAATACCCGCTGCGCTATATCGAGAATTCGCCCATTTTTGCCGCCGATCGCGTGAAGACGCCGCTGCTAATGATTCACAACGATGCGGACGATGCCGTGCCCTGGTACCAGGGAATTGAATACTACCTGGCCCTTCGACGCTTGAACAAAGAGGCCTACCTGTTTACTTACAACGGTGAGCCGCACGGCCTGAGGCGGCGAGCCGATCAGAAGGACTATACCCTCCGCTTGCAGCAGTTCTTCGATTACTATCTGAAGGGCGCTCCAGAGCCGGAGTGGATGGAGCGCGGCATTCCTTACTTAGATAAAGAGGGCGTTGTAAGTTCAGATTCGCAGTAGCCATTCTGCCCGGTAGTTTTGAAAGCACTTACTATTATTTTCGTCAGCGTGTTAGCAATTCTGAGCGCGTGTATCTTGATTCCAAGTCCGAATCTCGCGCTACTGCTACCAACCATAGCGGCTCCTGAGCTTTCGCCTTGGCTCGTCCTACTCAATCTGCTGGCCGGCCTTGCCGCGCTGCGTTTTTATCGACCGCTACTTCCCTTGGCCGCCGCGTCACTCTTGGTGTCAGGTTGGCCGCTTGTTCAGATACACAATGTAGCCGTGCAGTCCAGTAATAAGGGCGCTGAGCGAATGCAGGGAATCGGGGACAGCGCGTCTATCTTGCTCGACTGCTTCCGGAGTACAGTAAGCTGGAGTGTTCAGCCGCAGCGGCTGGCGATGAACATTCTCTACTATCCTCCGCCCAACGGTGGTCGGTTGCGACCGGCGTTGATCGACATCTATGGCGGCGCTTGGCAGCATGGTTCTCCGGCAGACCTGCATCGCTTCGATTCGTACCTGGCGCTTAAAGGCTTTCCGGTATTCGCTATTGATTACAGACACGCCCCGGAGTTCAAATTTCCGGTGCAGTTGAACGATGTCAATGCGGCTGTTTCATTCATCTACCAGAACGCAACGCGATACAACGTCGACCGGGACCGCTTGGTGCTGTGTGGGCGTTCGGCCGGGGCGCAACTCGCGCTACTGGCGGCGTATGAAACAGGACTCGTGCCGGTCCGCGGGGTTGTTAGTTACTACGGGCCCACTGATCTCATCAAGGGGTATTTCGATTTGCCCACGCCGGACCCGATCAACGTGCGCGCTGTTCTGGAGGCGTATCTGGGCGGTTCCCCCGCGCAAGTTCCGAATGCCTATCGAGATGCCTCGCCTGTAACTTACATGCGGCGCTCGCTACCTGCCACGCTGATTCTTCAAGGTGAACGCGATCACATTGTGAAAGAAGTGTTCGCACGGGAGTTGTATGCACGGCTGTCGGAGTCGGGCAACCGCGCTTACTTGGTTGAGATCCCGTGGTCCGAGCATGGATTCGACTTTGCGTTTCCCGGTCTGGGGAATCATGTGTCGCTGCGATATTTGGAACAGTTCTTGCATGAGACGGTGGGAAGTTGAATCAGTTCGCGCGCCTAGGCGAGAGAGAGAAAATGGTGAAGATGATGAAGATGTGGTTGTTGGCGATTGTTCTGTGCGCCCCGGCCTTGCATGCCCAGACAGACGGTCTGTGGCAAGGCTACGACGGAGAGTGGGACCATGTTTCCCGGCAACTGATCGCATTGGCCGAGACCACCCCGCCCGAAAAATTTGCATGGCGGCCGGCGCAGGGCGTGCGCTCAGTGAGCGAAGTCTACATGCACATCGCACTCGCGAATCTTTATCTATTGAATGCCACAGGCGCCAAATTGCCGGCGGACCTGAAGTCGTCCGACATGGAGAAGACCGTGACCGGAAAAGCAGAGGTGATCGAGTGGTTGAAGCGCTCCCTTAACGCTGTGAAAGTAGCTCACGCCGCGGCAACACCGGACGACCTGCAGCGTAAGGTGAAAATCTACGGCCGGGATGCCAAGGCGGACGGCATTTACCTTCGCATAATCGTGCACGCGAATGAGCACATGGGGCAACTGATTGCCTATGCCCGCATGAACGGTATTGTGCCGCCGTGGTCGAAAGGTGAGGGGAAGCAATAGCGCGTCCGCGTACAACTTCAGGTTGCTAAGGCGATTGATGGGCAGAGGTTTGGCTAGCGGCTACTGGGCATCCAGTTTCCGCCGGCATCGCTCCGCAAACTCATAGAGGCGTGGAACTTTCTTGCGTCCGTCTTCTCGCAGTGATTCTCGCCAGGTTGCGCTACGAGCCGAAAGCGCTGGTTCGCACTTATGTTTACGGCATCGCGCTGAATGCGACACTGCGGCTCCCGGCCGCGCAGCTGGATGCGGCACTTGCGCCGTTGCGGCGCCTGGGCCACGTCCACGACGAATCACAGCGTGGCGAGGAAGTGACACAGCGGCATGTGGACATTGAAGCTCGCCTGGCGAATGCACCCAACACCGAACAGCGGCTGACTGAAGAGTACCGGCAAGCGTTAGCAACTGAGCGATCGTCGCTACTCACTCGTATACGCAACGCACGCCGGCGTTGATGGTTTGAGGGTGGCAGGCGAAGGAGTGATGGAGATTGTGCTCTGGCTGCTGAAGGCTGGCCCGAGTCTGCTGCTGGTTGCGGCGGTGATCGCCGTACCGTTGCGTTTTCTCTGGCGTCGAAGCAGGCGCTGAGGGGTAATCGCCACCGGCTACCTCGTTCTCACTCGACAGCTTTAGCTGGTCTCGGAAGCGTGCATGTCATCATTTGCCAAGGCAGATTGGATGCAGCAGATAGTCCCGCTACGCGACGTCAGGTCACGCGATCAGCTGAAGAAAGCGGCACTCGGGTTCATCGTCTGCAGCTTGATTCTGGCTGCAGGCGTGTTCACGCGAACGGACAACTTTCAGCTGACGCTTGAGATGTCGTCACAGGTGGCCTCAACGGCACAAGTGTTTTACGACACCGGGTCGGGCTATAGCGAAAGCGAGTCGCGGACCGCAGAAGTGCGCAGCAATGTTAGCAATCAGTTCAGCACGCTGACGTTCAACTTGCCGGACGGAATCAGACGCTTGCGATTCGACCCGTTGACGACGGCGGGCAGTTTCACGGTGAGGAATTTTGAAGTGCACGGGCCAGGCGGTGTGTTGCGCATAGATCCTCAACAGATCAGGCCCTTGAACCAGATCGGGAGCCGGGTTGAGAAAAATAACGAGGTCGCGTTCACCACTATCTCGGGCGCCAACGACCCTAGCCTTGTGATCGCCGTGGATGTCGTCGGGCCGGGGCTGACGCACATGAAGCGGTGGCATGCGTTTCATTTGTTTCTGATGGGACTACCGGTGTTGGCCGCCGGCGCCATCGTCGTTCTTCTGCTGTACCGTCACATTTCTTCAGGTGGGATTCTCGGCCGGGCGTTTTGCAGCATTAACTCCAGCTTTAGGCGCGTGGCAAGACAGATTTCCGTGCCCGGCTTCATCCAATTTGATGCTTATGCGATTTGGTTCTACGCGGTGTGCGGGGCTGCATTTCTTGCCGGAGGCTTGGCAGACTTGAACGGATCGTCAGCGGGAATGTTCAGCTCCGTTTACGGACATGGCGCGAAGCAGCAAACATGGATCGGTGCGCCGCGTTCTATTCGATCGGATGAGTGGGCGTATGTGACTCCCAACATTTTCAATCAAAGTCTGCGGTCGGCCCCGTTTGAGGCACGAGATTCGGAGCTGGGAAGTCATTTCGCAGCGCTCACGGGCAACATTCCAGTTCGACACATTTCGACACTCTTCAGGCCACAACTCTGGCCCTTCTTCTTTTTACGCGTGGATTACGCCTATGCATTCAACTGGCAATCAAAGGCGCTCCTTCTCTTAACGGGGATGTTTACCTGGCTCCTGCTCATAACTGAGTCCACACGATGGGCGGCTACCGGCAGCTTATGGTTTTTCTTCTCGCCTTTCACTCAGTGGTCTTACTCATGGCCTTCGGCGCTGCCGGAAATGATCGGCTCGGTTTGCCTCGCCATGGTTCTTGGATGCTTCTTAACGGTGGGCAGGAACGCTGTTGCACTGACGCTCGCGGCAGCCGGGCTAACAGTTTGCTGCATCAACTTCGCGATGTGCGCTTACGTTCCGCATCTAGTGCCGCTGTTTTGGCTGGCTGTTTTCTTTTCCATGGACTGGTGTGTTGCTCATCGTAAGCAGATTTTCACCCGCAGTGCGCTTGTGCCGAGGGCGGGCGCATTGCTCGCAGCAGCTTTGATAGTTGGCGCAATCGGAACTTTGGTCTACAGCGATTTGCACGTGGCGATTGTTGCCCTTGCCCACACAGCCTATCCAGGAAGAAGAGCGTTTTCAGGCGGCGTTTATCCTGCTTACGCACTCGCGTCACACTTCCTGGAGTGGACAGAACGGGAGGACAGATTTCCTGCGATTCTAGTCAACATCTGCGAGGGAAGCGGCTTTTTGTGGCTGGCGCCGGTGACGTTGTTATGCATCCCGCGGATGCGCATGTCGGCGTCGCAAAAACTTTATTGCCTTGCACTCTGGACTACTTTCTGCTTTCTGCTGACATGGCTGATACTTCCGGTGCCCGCCCGATTCGGTGCTCTGTTCGGGTTGCAGGAAACAGCGGGCGCGCGCTTACTTCCCGCTCTGGGTTTAGCGAACGTCGCGATTGTAAGTTTATGCATGGCCTCTCTTCGAATGGAGGACGCGAGGAACAGCGTAGCGGAATGGCGGCGTTTTGCCGCCGGTACTGTTTTGGCCTCGGTGGCCATGCTGTTGATACTGCGGGCAACGAATGAGAAGCTGGGTTTCTTCTTTGCACGCTCGGAAGTGGTGTTCGCCGCGTTGGCTGCGGGCCTTCTCATTGTTCTGATGGTCACAGGACGCAAGTCCGCCTTTGCGCTCTGGTTGGTGTTGCCCCAGGCGGTTGTCTTCAGCGTGGTCAACCCGGTGCAACGGGGATTGCCGGTGTTTACTTCTTCCCAGTTGCTTGCCTTTGTGCGGCAGCATCCTGAACTGCGGGAAGGGAAGTGGATGGTGTTTTCAGATTCGGTTGTGAGCTCCGGATTCCTCGTTGCTACGGGATGTGAGGTCTATACGGGTACGCGGTACCTGCCTGACATTGACCACTTTGGATTATTTGCCGCGAACCATTACGATATGGAGCGTTTGAACAGGGGCGGGTACTTGACGGCACATTTACGTCTAGCAGGTGAACCCGCGCAAATGCAATTGCCGAACCATTCAGTTATGCAATGGGATGTCATGCCTTCGGACCCGATTGTCAAACAATTGGGAATTAGGTATGTGGCATTCGACCAGTCGCGTGCGCCCCTGGCGGGTTCGGAGTTGATTGCACTGGCGCCCGCTGCTGTAGATGGTTTTTGGCTGTATCGATTGCGGTAAATCAGCGCGGGCGCTTATTGTGCAGAAAATTGGTCAGCCTGATCTGCGCGATTTTTCTCCTGCAGAAAATCGGTCCAGAAAATCGGTCAGCCTGATCTGCGCGATTTTCTACGGATCTACTTTGCTGGAACCAACAGATTGCATGTCCTTCCATAATTCATTCCTCTTCTCTCCCCGTTTCAATCCTGAATTGGCCAACCGTCACAGCACGTTTCGCGTTTCCGAAATCGCGCCCGGGGCCGTTGAAATATCTTGGCAGAGCCAACTCTGGCCGGTCCGTCCGGTAAAGGTGCTGCACGTGTCGATTTGTGGCGATGTAGTACACATGGCTTGAGCCGTCGAATGGAGGAGATGAGTTGATTGCTGCCGTTATAGGCGGCCGGCGAAGTGGGCGTAGCCGCACTCAGTCCAATCCCGCCCGCGCTGCTAACCCACGTGTTTCCGTACGGATCGTAGCCGTAGTTGCGACCAGCCACCGGAGTCGCTTGCCGCTGTCAGGCGGTTGACGCCATCGTAGGAATAAGTGGCATTGAAGGTCGTCAGGGAGCTTTGAGGAGAAGGCCGCCCACTTGTTCTGTCATGCCGCGAAGATTGCCGTTGTTGTTGCCGATGCCCCACGACTGGTATGGTTGCAGGCGACTGTTCTAAGCGAACGTCGGCCAAAGTGTATTACCGAGGGCGTAATAGTTCGCTGCGCCGTGAGGTCGATGCGGCCTGGGAGTTCTTCGCCGAAGAGCCGCACGTGTTACGTTCTCTCACTGTCTTACGGGAAGTCGGCCTAGGCTATCTGCGGCTCGGCCAAGCGGCCACGGAACTCTCCGGCGGTGAAGCTCAGCGCATCAAGCTTGCTACTGAGCTGCAACGGACACAGCGCGGGGCCACCCTGTATATTCTCGATGAGCCCACCACGGGGCTGCACCCTTCCGATGTCGATAAGCTTATGACGCAACTCGACGCACTGGTCACTTCCGGGAACACCGTCATTGTGGTGGAGCACGATATGCGCGTCGTCGCGGGTAGCGACTGGGTCATCGATATTGGACCCGGCGCCGGAGAAGAAGGCGGCCGCTTGGTCGCATGCGGAATTCCCGCTGATGTGGCCAAAGTGTCACAAAGCCGTACAGCCCCCTATTTAGCGCGCTTCCTTGAACAATACTTCGAAAGCCCGTGAGACCAGCGCTTCTTCGCCCGATCTTAAACGCTTGCCGCGATGTTCCGCGATCCCGCGCTCATACTGCCGGTTACCAGCTTCGGTTGCAACCCCATCTTCGCCAGAACGACATACACCACAAATCCAGCTACGAAGCTGTACACCGCTGCAGGTTGTAGATAGGGCCCCGCGTCCCGTGCAATCGGCAGAAACGGCAAAATGCCAATGAAGAAGCCGACGGCCCAGGCCCCATATCCTGCGAAATTGATTCCCTCTCTAGGACCGGCCCACTTCCTGCCCGACAACCAATAGTCAGCTACCATCGCCCCGCAAATGGGCCCGAAAGAGGCACCGATTATCGTGAACAGATTCACTAGGTTCGCCGCCAACCCCGTGATCGCGAGCACTGCCGCTATTACCGCGCCTATCATCGTTGAAGTAGTTCGCGGCACTCCAGGAATCATCGTGGCCAGACTGTTCCCCGCGATGAATGAGGAGAAGCACATCGGCACGACGGAGGCGACCGCGAACAATAAAAATGCGATCGCCGCAAAGCTACCGGTTTGGGCAATCGCCGAATCGAAGTGGTAATCCTGAACACTGTATAAGACGTGTGCTCCGGCAATCGACAGCAGCGGAAGTCCTCCCGCGATCAGCACCGGAAGTAAAATTCCAATCAGGCCACCCCAACGAACGTCGCGCTCGTCCCTGCTGCTCATCCCGAAATCCACGCCGGCCGCACCCGCTGTGGCAAAGAAGCCCACCACAATCTGCACCAGCATCATGAATCCGACATAAGCATTCGGATGCTCCGGGACGTACTGCCCAATCCCGCCCGCGTTTTTCGCGAACACGATCAGGATCATCAACAGTGGAACCAGATTGAGATACAGAGCGAAGCGCGCGACATACTGGATTCCCTTCGCGCCGACATACCCCAGCCCTAGAGCCCACATCGCTGCAATGAGCCCAAACGGCAGGCTTCCCGGCCCGGCTTTCGAACCAAAAGCGGTCAGGATAAATGACGTGGCCACAAAGGCGTTCACTGACATCCAACCCACCTGCAGCACGCCCATTAGCAAGCCAGGCATTAGATACCCGCCTTGCGTGCCGAAAGTGGAACTGCCCACCACATACAGTGGATAGCCGGTCCGCATACCCATTAATGCCGGTATGTAATAGAACAAACCATAACTGATCAGGCCGGCCACCAATAAAGCCGCCATGCACAGCGCCGGACCCGCGCGGTCCAAGGTACCCGCTGCGATCTCCCGGTAGAAAACCACCCATAGAAAAACACCCGCGTAAGTGGGTGCTGTGTTCTTATACCAAGGTGCACGGTTCGAAGCCGCATTCGGTACAGCTTTTGAAATATAGTCTGGCAGCATAGTGCTTAGTGTTGACGGTCGGAGAGATGCTAATTATATCCCCGAGCCGGAGGTCGCCTGCATTCAAAGGTCTCTCAAGACAGCTGCCGGCGAAACGATAACTCTCTTCAACGGCTCCAATAGTGAGAATGAGGAGAAGGCAGTTCAACACGATGCTGGGTGCAGCAGGATTGGCTCTTTCACAAAAGGGTCACGCTGGCGAGGCTTCACCCGAAGTGATCCAACTCTCCCGAAATGGTTGGATGCCAAATAACGACCACTTGCCGGTTCTGCTGTATCGGAACGCGGTCAGATGCGAGGGTGGTGATCCGGCAGCCCTCTTCGAGGCGCGGTTCCAAGGGAATGGCTGGCCTCCGCAATGGCGCGACGGAGTATACAATTTCCACCACTATCACTCGACCGCTCATGAAGTGCTCGGGTTTGCGGGCGGCCACGCCAAGCTGATGTTAGGTGGTGAGAATGGACACCGGTTGGAAGTACATGCAGGAGACGTTGTCCTTCTGCCCGCCGGCACCGGTCACTGCAAGTTAGAGGCGAACTCCGATTTCCTGGTCATAGGCGCTTACCCGCCAGATCAGCATTGGGATATCTGCCGCAGTGCTCCTTTCCAAGAAGCGATAGGTCGTATGCTCCGCTTGCCCTTTCCAGCCTCCGATCCCGTTGCGGGAGCTAAAGGACCCTTGATAACCAAGTGGCGCCCGATCTAGCGACATGCGAAACGGGCTGCTCATCACTCTGTTGCTGCTCAACGGGTCGCCGTCCCCTTCGCAACCCTTTGCTGCCTTTAAGTCACTTAGCGTGAACTGTCCCGCGGTGAAGCCTGTGGCGTTAGCGTACTTTGAAGACCATCAATTCCAAGTTGCTCCGGACACCAGATGTTCAGAATGTTTTCACCTAAGACCACGCATCTCCGTGATGCTGATAACCACAAGCTTTTCAGCAGCAATGCCGTCATTCATAAATACATGGATACAAGCAAAGACGGGCGGGATGTCTTTGGATCTTGGTATGTCCATTCTGGGATGAGCATAGCTGGCGATCTTCGCCTTTACCCTGAATCCGGCGGGTGCAAAGCTCAATTGCTGTTCAAGTATTCGTGGTATGCGACAGAGTTTCTCGTTGCCATCCCGGTAGATGGCGATCCTGCCTCTAGACCTTCTAATCTGCGCTTAGAACACGAATACCTTAATGCTGTCGCGAAACATTTTGCCGAACATTCATCGCCGCCGTTGAAATCTCTCGCGCGTGATTAACGGCGAACGGATCCCGCTGTATTCGGGGCATGTCCATGGCTCACGACACCTCCAGTCCGAAAATTTCAGGCAGATCGTAACTTAAAGCAGTGGCATCGCGAATACGCGAGTAGCGAGAATTGACCGATGATCCTGTACACTCCAGGATCGAAAGTGAGATAGAGTCTTTGAACCATATCCTGATCTCTGCGTTTCTTTTTGCGGCTTCCCTACCGCTCCATGCAGCTGCGCCGCCTACCGTTGGCGACAAGCCCCCGGATTTCGCTCTATCCACTCCTGCGGGTAAGAGCGTCCGGCTGTCGGAAGTGATGTCGAAGGGCTCCGTGGTTCTGGTCGTGTTGCGGGGATACCCTGGATATCAGTGTCCATACTGCAACCGGCAGGTGCAGGACTTCATACAGAATTCGCAAGCCTTTGCCGACGCTGGTGCACGGATAGTGATGATCTACCCCGGTCCGCCGCAGGATCTCGGCGCCAAGGCAAACGAATTTCTGGCCGACAAGAAACTTCCGGATGATTTCGATTTGTTATTGGATCCTGGCTACGAGTTCACAAATCTCTACGGACTCCGGTGGGACGCTGAGCGCGAAACCGCCTACCCATCGACATTTCTTATTGATCGCCAGGGCATGATATTTTTCACTAAGATCGTGAAGGGGCACGGCGGCCGTACCACGGCTGCGGAAATCCTGAGCGCACTGCCCAAGCGCAAGGCGGCACAGTAATCCTCGCCGGGTTACGCCGGGAGACCGCGGTTCTCCTGCTTCCGCGAAACTCTTACCATAAGAGGAATGGCCCAAACAGAGCAGACACGCTCGTCTCCACAGGAGCCGCCAGGCTCGCCGGTCACCGATCTCCTGGTAATGAAGTTCGGCGGCACCAGCATGGGCAGCGCCGAGCGCATGCGTGTTGCCGCCGCCATCATCTCTGAACAGAACAAGCTGCGTCCCGTGGCCGTCGTGGTCTCGGCGATGTCGAAGGTGACAGACCTGCTTCTTGAAACCCTGCGCCGCGCGGAACTGGGCGACCGGGCCGCCGTGGATCTCAGCCTTCGCACCCTGCTCGACCGTCACGTAGAAGTATGTGAGGAACTGCTCGGCGGCCCCGGTGAGGCGTGCGCGTTTCGTGATGCCGCTCACGCCACCGTGCAATCCTTGGTCGCCGAGTTCCAGCGCATCGCCAACGGTGTTCTCATGCTCGGCGAGCGGCCGCCGCGCTCGCTCGATGAAGCTATTGCTATTGGGGAACGCCTTTCTTCCGTCTTACTCGCCCAATACCTCCAGTCGATCGGCATTCGAGCTAAAGCCGTGAATGGAAGCGACGTCATCGTCACCGATGCGGTGTTTGGAAACGCGTCGCCACAAATGGAACTCACTCGCAATAAGTGCGCCGAACAATTGCTGCCGCTTCTGAAGAATCATGCCGTACCGGTCATCACGGGATTCAACGGTGCAACGGCGGACGGCCGTCCAACTACGCTGGGCCGCGGCGGCTCAGACTTCTCGGCATCCATCGTTGCCGCCAGCCTGGACGCTCAGGAACTCTGGATCTGGACCGATGTTGACGGCATCATGACTGCCGATCCACGTCTCGTTTCTGACGTCGCCGTTCTCGATCAGGTCACTTACGCCGAGGCCGCAGAACTGGCCTATAACGGCGCCAAGATTCTTCATCCGCGCACTTTGGCCCCTCTGGTCGACAAGCAGATTCCCGTGTGGAGCAAGAATAGCTTCGCCCCGCACAAGCCCGGCACCAAAATCGTTTCGCACTTCGATGAGCCCAAAGGCGTGCGCGCGGTCACTTCCATGTCGAACGTGGCGCTCATCTCCATGGAGCCTTCAACCGCCGTGTTAAGCGGTACCCGGCTGATGGCACGCGCGCTCGATGCGCTTGCTTTGGCAAACGTCGAGATTCTAGTTTTTAGCAGCTCCAGCTATCGTCAGAGCTTTTGCTTTTTGATCCGCAAGCCTGACATCGACGCTGCGCTCGAAGCTCTTTCCGCTAACCTCTCAATCGAGCTCGCGCACGGGTATCTGAAGCCGATTGAAGTAGACGAAAACGTAGGATTGCTTGCGGTAGTAGGCGAAGGCATGCGTGGTATGCCCGGCCTTGCCGGACGGGTTTTCACCGCTATTTCACGCGAGCGTATCAACATCATCGCGATTGCTCAAGGCTCTAGCGAAATCACCATTGGCATCGTCGTGCGTCTGGACGGCCTCCATCGCGCTGTGCGCGCCGTCCACGAAGAATGTCAGCTAGGAAAGCCTGAGATGGCAGCCGCCCTGGGCTAACGCAGGCTCGTTTTGGTGCACTCGTAATCTGCGGATCTTGAACGGCAACCCAGTTGACCGGTACGTCTGCTCCAACAACTCTTCAACCTTGGCCAAGTTTCGCTCTGCCAGTGCCACAATCGACGGGCCCGCTCCGCTTAGGCATACTCCCAGCAGGTCCGGATGCTCCAGTGCCAAAGCCTGCTCTAATCCCGGCACCAGCTTCTGCCGGGACGGCTGATGAAGGCGATCGTTGATGGCCTCGCGTAAGAGCGAAAAATTTCCACTCTGAAGGGCCTGCAGAAGCAGTGCAACCCGCTGCAAGTTAAACACTGCATCTTCGCGAGTAACTCTCTCGGGAAGCACTTTGCGAGACTCCGTTGTAGGCAGCGCGTAATCGGGCGTCAACACCAGGAACTGCAGTTGCTGAGGCCATTCCAATCGCACAGCCACCACGGAGCGATCGGGTAACTGGCAGCTTACCGTCAAACCGCCCATCAGCGCCGCAGCCACGTTATCGGGATGATGTTCAAGCGCGCACGCCGCATTCAGCAGGCCCTGCGGCGGTAGCGGTCCGGCAATAGCTTCATACAAGCGCAGACCCGCTACTGTGGCGGCCGCGCTGCTGCCCAACCCCGACTTCATTGGAATGTCACTTTGCACCTCTACCAGCAGGGAAGGGAATGGCCCTCCGCGCTGATTGGCAACAAAGCGAAACGCCCGCTCAATGTAATTCTCGCCGTCGAGTTCGCCATCCGCGAAGTGAAATCGAAGCTCGTCTAACCCAGGCAACGATTTCACTGACAAATGCAGGTACAACTCGACCGCGACGCCCAAGGTATCGAATCCTGGGCCGAGATTTGCAATCGACGCCGGTACTCGAATCGTAAATGGAGAAAGCGCGGATGCGGAAAAGGTCAGTGGACTGGAACCTCGGAATGCTCTCGCGATTCCAGCTCTTGCTGGCTCTTGATGATGTAGTCGGTATCCTTCAACGCATGTCCGGTCAACACGGCCGTGATCGTCGCCTCGCGATCGATCGCCCCTGTGCTCACCAGCTTGCGAATTCCCGCCAGCGTTGTTGCCGAAGCCGGTTCACACCCGATTCCGTCCCGCCCGATCATTCGCTTCGCCTCGCCAATCTCTTCGTCCGTTACGTCCATCACAAGCCCGCCTGTCAACTCAATCGCTTGCAAGGCTTTCTTCCATGACCGCGGATTGCCTATCCGGATCGCAGTGGCGACTGTCTCTGGATATTCCACGGCTGCCAGCTCCTTCGCGCCAGATCGCCACAACCGCGCTAGCGGATTTGCCCCTTCCGCTTGCACAATGATCATGCGAGGCAATTTTTCGATGAAGCCGTGATTCTTCAACTCGCGAAGCGCCTTGCCAAAGGCAGACGAATTGCCCAGATTGCCGCCGGGAATAACCAGGTAATCCGGCGGTTGCCACGCCAACTGCTCCAGCAACTCAAACATGGCAGTCTTCTGGCCCTCAATGCGAAACGGATTGATCGAGTTGAGAAAATAAAGATCCGGGTCGCCCGCCGCCAGCAGCGAGTTTAGTGCATCGTCGAAGCTGCCTGTAACTTGCACCACCGCCGCGCCAAAATCGAGTGCCTGCGCCAGCTTGTTTGCTGAGGCTTGGCCAACTGGCAGATATACCCGCGCTGTCATGCCACCCCGCGCTGCATACGCGGCGAGTGATGCCGCAGTATTACCTGTCGACGCGCACGCAACCGTCTTAGCGCCGAGGAATTTCGCTTCCGTCATCCCGGCCGTCATCCCTAGGTCTTTGAAAGATCCCGTCGGATTCCAGCCTAGATGCTTAAACCACAAGTTCCGAACTCCTGCCCAGGCGGTGGTTGTCTGACCGCGTACCAGCGCCCCATTGCCCTCACCCAGAGTGACAAGATCCTCTTCCGCGTAATCAGGCAGAAACTCCCGAAACCGCCACACACCGCTTGAATAGCGCGAACTCATGGACAACCGCCGCTCCAGCCAAAGGTTCTTCAGAACGGAGGGTTCGTGCTGACTCGCATCCACCACTACCTCAAGCAAGTCTCCACACTTCGGACACGCCAGCCCACGGTCATGTAAGTCTAACGTCGTTCCGCAATCGGGAACACTACAGCGAAGATGAGTCATGCAAATCGAATGCTAGTTCTCCCCAACGTAGCATTTGAGCATGTTGTGACAGGTTCGCAGGTTGCCCCTCACAACCAGCTTCGCGCCTGCAAGTTGTTAAGCTTTAGCGATACGCTTCTTTGCGGTTTCTTACGCTGTGCTGTGGGATTGCACGGATGTCAGCTTTGGCCTGCTCTGAGAAGCTGATCCCCTTCAAGCAGGTTCACGGTAGTTGCGTATCTGCTCCATCGTGAGGCCAAGTTCCGCCACCATATCTTCGAACGGAGTGCCGTCGTTGTACTTGAACCACTCGCGCGAATGGGCGGCCGCCCGCAACTCTTGCTCGCCCATCTCCTCGTCCTCTACAGGGGCGCTACGCAGTGCCGCCGCCAAAGGGTCTACTATCGTTTCGAGCAATCGAACCAAAGCCGAGACCTGCTGCTCGGGCACTTGATCGATCAATTCATGAGCGTGTTGGCGAGCGTGGCTCATTGCACAAGCTTCCCTTACTAGAATCGCACGCCCGCAGCTACACGCCCGCAGCTACTTAGCTAAGCTACGACTTAGCCGCGTTTTCAATCCGCTGCCACTCTTCGTCACTGAGCTTCACCCCCGCCGCCGCTACGTTCTCTTCCAAATGCTTCACCGAAGACGTCCCAGGAATCGGCAGCATCACAGGCGAACGGTTCAGCAGCCAGGCTAACGACAACTGCGCGACCGAAGCGCCGTGCCGCTTGGCTGTTTCATCCAGCGGACCGCCCGCCGCCGCCAGCTTCCCCGCCGCGACCGGGAACCACGGAATAAACGCCAGGCCCTTCTTCTCGCAGTAATTCACGACATCTTCATGCGCGCGATCTGTCAGGTTGTATTTGTTCTGCACGCTGACAACTTTGACGACCGTGCTTGCGTGCTCAATCTCTTGCGGTGACACTTCAGACAGTCCAATATGCCGGATCTTACCCGCTTTTTGCAGCTCCTTGAGCTTACCCAGCGTCTCTTCCGCTGGCACTTTCGGATCGATGCGATGCAGCTGATAGAGATCGATCCGCTCGACCCGCAGCCGTCGCAAGCTCATCTCCACGCACTGCTCAATGTACTCCGGCCGACCCACGGGCGCCCACTTGTTAGGGCCGCTTCGTGTTAGGCCGCCCTTGGTCGCAATGACAAGCTCCTTTGGATACGGGTGTAGCGCCTCTGCAATCAGCCTCTCGCTGACCTCAGGCCCGTATGAGTCCGCCGTATCGATAAAAGTAACGCCCAGATCGATCGCTTGGCGCAACACTTGGCGTGCTTCCTCTGCATTCTTCGGCTCGCCCCAAATCCCTTCGCCCGTTATTCGCATGGCGCCGAAGCCCAAGCGGTTCACCGTTAAATCGCCGCCAATGCTAAATGTTCCGCTCTCTCTCGCATTCGCAGTTGCTGTACCCATGCGATAGGTGATTCAGTGACAGCGCCCAAAGTTTCCGGCCCGCCTATCGATTTACGGCCACTCTTGACGATCACCTACGCTGGGTGATGTATAAACGCTGAATCGCTCTCCGCAGGCACACCACCCGCCGCAGCCCCCAAGCCGAAGCTATCCGCATCGCTTCTCGCAATCCATGGCGCTGGCCTCAGGCGTAGCTGTTGCCGATCTCTACTTCAACCAGCCGGCGTTCGATGAAGTCGCCCAAGGGGATAAACAGCAGCGTGCCCGCCGCGTAGGATAATAAGGCGTAGTAAGCTCTATGCCGGACGCAGTCATATGTAATGCAGCCGGGGATGCACAGTTCGCAAGCGAGCTCGCCAGCTTTCTTGAGTTGAACTGTCCAACAAAGGTGTTCACCCAGGAGGCGCGCATCGACCCGGAGCACGACTTCATCGACGCAGCCGAGCACGCGCTTTCAGCGGATTACCTTCTTCTGTTGCTTTCACCTTATTCGGTCCCCGCCGCGTGGCCGCGGGTGAAATGGGAGGCAGTCCTGATAGACCAAGCTCGCCAATTCGGAACGCAGATAGCTTACGTCCTTTTGACTCTGTGCAAGTTTCCGGAAGTGCTTCGCCGAAACTCCTTTTTCGATCTTTCTGAGCATCGGCTGGCCGGTCAGCGCGCTTTGAAGCGCTGGCTGTTGCAGCAGGCGCCTTCCCTTTCGTGTGCGATTAAACTTCCCGAGCCTTGCGCTTCTGCTGAAATCGCATCTAACGATCTCGATCGTCTTGAGTGCCGGCTTGCCGATCAGCCGGGCGTACAAATTGGCGTTGACCGGGATCTTGCATTGACCTTCGTACGCACGTGTGCCGACAGCTTCGAAGGTGTGTTCTGTTTCAACTGCGCCAACCGGAGCCGCCCAGGCCTCCTCGGCGACACTGCTCAAGCATTGGGCTTACGGCTTGGCGGCAGGCCGGAACAGAATGCCAGAGCGCTTCAGGAGTTCTGCGCAAACCGGCGTCTCCTCCTCGTTTTTGAGCACTTGGCGCCGCCGGATAGAGAATTGGTCATATTTGGAGGAAAGGTCTCCAGCATGTTTATCGCTGAAGATAGAATTCCGGCTCAGCATTCCATCAAGGAGACGGCTGCTCTGTTTTCGTCCTGGAGGAACAATTTCGACGCATGCTTGAATGCATTGGGGGATGCACAGAGTCACCTTCGCAACCTGCCGGAGCAAGGCGGCGACGATAGGCAGACCGCGCTCTCACTCGCATCGGCCGCTTACTCCTGTGTGAGACACGCCGGCCGCATTGCCGAAGCGTACGAATTCCTGGAATGGATGATAGAAACGTTGGGTGCCCGAGGCGATCTGCCTGCCGCCTCTCAATGGGAATGGGAATGGGAAAAGAGCTGGATCCTGGAAGCCTGGGGCGAGCAGGTTCCCCAGAACGCCCGTCCACCATCAAGTCAGTCGATTCAACTTACTCTGGGACTGCGCGGGGCATAAGGAATAAAACTGGCACAGTGTCTGGCCTTGTCATCAAGGAGCAGCGCGTCATCGCAATTCGCCAAAGAGCTCGGTTCCTAGGCTCTCGTCGCTGGGCAGCGGCCTGAGGAAATCCTCCGCCAGCCGAGACTTGCTCGCCAAGAGGGCATCAAGACGCTCGTCGAAAGTAACTGCGACTTCGCCGCTCCGGTCGCGGAGAATTGGCACGTACACGGGAACTCGGCAGGCTAAAATTCAGGCGTGCAAAACAGGCGGCTCTACGTTTGTTCGAACCACCCCGGCTGGCAAGCTAACCTCAAAACGCGACCCTTTGCCGGGCTCGCTCGTCACGCGGATGTCGCCGCCGTGGGCTTTCACGATCGCGGCTACGAAGCTGAGCCCCAGCCCCAGCCCTTTCTCCGGATTCGGATCGGGAACACGGTAGAACCGATCAAAGATATGCGGAATGTGGTCGGGCGGTATACCCACGCCTGAATCCTCGACAACCAGCCGCACGTTGTCGCCGGCCGGCTCCGCGCACGCCCGCACCCAACCGCCCTTCGCTGTGTACTTGATGGCATTTGAAAGCAGATTGGTCACCAGCCGCTCGATCTGGGTGCGATCCACTTCACACAGGACGGACTCGCGGTGGGTTTGGGTCAGCTTCACATTCTCTGCTTCGGCGGGAATCTGGAATTGATCCACCAGGTCCTCCACCAACTCGCCTAAATCGACCACAACTTTATGCGTCGGTATCTGCCCCGATTCCGATTGCGAGAGCAGCAGCAGGGCGCGCACCAAGTTCGATAATCGCTCCACGTCCTGTAGAGCGTTTTCGATGGCCTCCTGCAGCTGTTCCTTGCGCGTGGCTGTAAACAGCGCCACTTCCAACTGGCCCTGAATCGCCGTCAATGGAGTTCGAAGCTCATGCGACACGTCGGTTGAAAATTGGCGTACCTGCTCGAAGGAGGCCTTCAGTCGACCGCTCATCGCATTAAACGAATCCACCATCCGGTCCAGCTCATCGTCGGCGCCGCGCTTCGGAATCTGCAGTCCCAGGCTCGATCCAGTAATCTCCTGGGCTGCTTTCTCCACCGAGTGCAGCGACTGAAGTATGCTTGCGGCCGAGATCCAACTCACCAGCATTCCGGTAAGCAGGGCGACTGGGAAGAAGATCCAGAAGTTTCGCTTGAACTGGCGCAGAACTCGCCGGTCATTTGACAAGCTGAGCCCCTCCGCCACGTACCACTTCCTGCCGCGGTCTGAATCGGTCATCGTGCTGCTGAGGATTTGATACGGGATGTTGTCGGTTCCGATGATCGTTTTGATCACGGGCTCATGTGTCTTCTGCATTTGCGACAATTCAGAACGAATCAGCGCACGGTCCGAGAGTTGCTTTGCCGGCGCCGTCGAGCCCAAGTGGATACGTCCCTGATCGTCGGCTATCACGTAAACAGCGTCAAGACGAGAGACCTCGGCTTCTTCCTCGGGATCGGTGTGATCCACAAACCAGTAAGGCTCGCCTCCCTTGTCGAAGTCGATCCACTTCTTCAGCGCTCCTATTTGCTCCCTGAGCTCGTCCTCGCTTTGCTCCGCAAGAATCGTCCGAAGTGTTCTCGTGCCGAAGACCCCGACAATTGCAAGCACCGCCACCAGCAGCAACAGAAAAGTGGCTGCAAGGCGGAAGCGGAGAGTGCGGAAGAGCTTTATTTCATTCAGCTTCTTCCAGAACATGATTGCCTATGCGCTAACGGGTTCAGACGAGGCGGTAGGCTGCTGTACTGTCTCGGGAATATCGAGCATGTAGCCGATTCCGCGTACAGTGTGAATCATCTTGGTCTGGAACTTATCGTCAATCTTGCTGCGCAAGTGCCTGATATAAACATCGACGATGTTCGTGAGCCCGTCGTAATCCATGTCCCACACGTGCTCGACGATCATGGTTCGGCTCAACGGCCGCCCGCGGTTCCGCATCATGTACTCCAGGATGCTGAACTCCTTCGGCGCTAACTCGACGTTTTCGTTGGTACGGCTGACTTTTCGCCGGATGCAATCGAGCGTCAGATCGCCCACCTGCAGCTTCTCCGGAGTCGGCTGGCCGCGCCGGAGCAGGACACGAGTGCGGGCCAGTAGTTCAACGAACGCGAATGGCTTTACCAGGTAGTCATCCGCACCTTGTTCTAAACCCCTCACGCGGTCATCAACGGAATCGCGCGCGCTTAGTATCAAAACCGGCGGGATGATCTTGCGGTTTTTGATCTTTTGCAGTACCTGCAGCCCGTCCACGTCGGGAAGGCCCAAATCCAATACGACCAGGTCGTACTCCGTGGCATGGACCCTTTCTACCGCTTCGTTGCCCGTATGCACTACGTCTACTGCATAACCCGCACTTTGCAGACCTCGCGAAAGGAAGTCTGCAATTCGCTTTTCGTCTTCAACGACTAGAACACGCATGATCTTGGTGGTTTACTGGAAATACTGTGCTGATTTGAGTCTACCCAAATAGCTAGCCACTAGGTAATTGGTACGCGGCGGTGCCTGGACGCACTAGTCGCCGGAAACTCGGCCCGGCTGCGGTAAAGCACTTGGCCTGAATATCGCCAGAAGGGATTTGCCCCGAGTTTGGGCTAAGGACAGCAACGTCATTAAGGCAATCAATAGCACTGTGACTGTCAGCACCTGAGGCACTGACAGCGCTTCTTTCCAGATGCCGAACCAGCGCCCATACACCAGCTCGATATGTACCCAGTACACCAGCAGCGAGGTGGTTCCAAGCTGGCGGAAGATGCTCCACTTCTCCGGGCCGCTGACGTTTACCCACAGATAAGCCATCGCCAGCAGCGCCAGAATAATGCCGAGCTTGATCATGGTCAGCGCCGGACTGTTCAGCCAGAAGTCGCTCTTCGGGTAGATCGAGTACGGAAGATTTGAGAGCTGATGGGCCACGACGGCCAGACCGATTCCAATTGCCAGGAACCACGCCATGGCGCGCCCCAGATCCTCCTGCCTGACGGTGCGAATCACGCTGCCCGCCACCATTCCAAAAGCCAGGAAGGAAGCCCACGGGAAAAAGCCGAACGTGGCGAAGCTGGGAAACAAGTACGACCGAACGATCAGTGGAATGCCATTGCCGTCGATCAAACTGACCACAGGCGCCAGACCGGCGATTATGACCCCTAGCACCGTGCACAGACGGATGCGTTCCACGGTTGTAAATACCGCCATGGGTGCAAGGATCAACATGGCGAATCCCATGCAGTTTAAGATGTCTACCTTCAGTAGCTGATCGGCGGGGCTGGTGGGAAAACCAAACACGTACAGCTGTATCCGGAACAGAAATGCGAGAAGGAACAGATACCGCGACCGCTTCGCAGCCGCTATCACTTGCTGCCAGGAACTCTTGCCCTGCTTGTGCTGGCTATCCATCAGGAAGGCAAACGTAATGCCAGTCAGAAACAGGAATAGGGCGGGAGGCAGCCCACCGTACAACTGCGAAAGCATAAACGGGCCCTGGCTACGCAAATCCGTCCGTGTGAAGGAATCGAAAGTGTGCCCCTGCAGCATCACCAACGCGGCAAAGCCACGGGTCCAATCGATGAACCCAAACCTCGCTGTGGTTTTCTTAGGATCTGCCATCCGGTTCAAGGGGCGCGAAGAGCTATTAACCTTCCTTCCTAGCTCGTGATGGCAACTTCAGTTCCAAAGTTCCTTTTATCTTCGGATTGACCACAATACCCGTATAGGTAAGCTTCCGGTAATTGCCGGAGGGCTGGTCAAACTGCTGTTGTACAGGGTTTGCACCATCATTGGGAATCCACATCATGACTTTCTGTAGCTTCTGCTTTACGTTGGGATCTTTCGGCTCGAGTAGAAGCTTTGACGTGTCCTGCCCCGCAACTTTTTCCATGCCCGCAAACTTTATGGTGTAGCTTTGGGCCAGTTCTTTGCCCGAAGACCCAAAACCGAGGAGAAGGTACTGGTTGAGAGCACCGCTGTCCTTACCTATCGGAAGGTCCTGATAGGTATTCAGCTTCGGGTAGTAAACCCGCAGGGTTTTGCCCTGAAATCCCAGCCAAGGCGATGCCGTTTCGGCTCCGGTGAAGGTGAGGACCGCGCGTACCTCGCCGGGCTTAAGCCGCTGCATCTGAAGAGTGCCCGTCTCTACTGTCTTATCGCTCAAAAGAGCAGTAAAGGTCACCATTTCCACGTTGGCCGACATAGCGTGGAACGAAGGCGCAGCTTTGTCCATGCGCGCAAGTACCTGGTCGACGGTTTGCGCCGAGCAGAGCGCGGTGAGCGCCAAAAGACACCATCCCAGTAAAAGGCTTTTCATTATTGCCGTATGAGTAGAACGCGCCTTACGGAGCGGTGTACGCGATGAAGCCCTTGATTTCTTGCTCTGCGTCGTCGCGTATTGGCTCCACCCTAAGAACATGCCATGCCTTGCCCGTCCGCTGCTTGATTAAGGCCTCCGCATGGCGAGGCCGCTGCGGATCAGGGATGGCCGACAGCAATTCGGTGGCGATGAACACGCGATTTGCTCCGTGAAGCGAGGACATCAGAATGATGCTCGAGGCCTTTGGCTGATCATGAAACCAGTCCCGCGGAGTGACAAAGATGAAGAGCAGGATGAGGCCGACTACCACATCGTACTGCCAGGAGGCCCGCGGGAAATCCCAGAAGATCAGGCGCCTCCCGAAATTGTTTGCTCCCTCCGCCACGCACACAATTTTAACATTCGGGTTAATACTTGCGCATAACCGCGAGTACCCGTCCCTGGATCTTCAGACTTTCAGGATGAACAAAAATCGGCGCCATGCCGGCGTTGGCAGGTTGCAGACGGACGCGGCCATCCGGTTCCGCGTAGTAACGCTTCAGCGTCGCCTCGGTTCCGTCCACCAGGGCAACCACAATGTCGCCATTCCTCACCGAGTCGGTTTTCTCCGCCAACACAAAGTCTCCGCTGCAGATATGGTCTTCGATCATCGATTCGCCGCGAACTTCCAAGGCGAACGTCTCCTGGCTACCCGTGAAATCGGAGAAGTGCAGCGTGTCGTGGTTCGGAATCGCCTCAACCGGCGAACCTGCTGCAATACGGCCCAGTAAAGGCACAACGATCTCGGACGTTTGCGGTTGCCGTGCTTTCTCCTCCGCAAAGTACCGCTCCCCAACCTCCAGCGACCGGCTGTGATTGTAGTTGCGGCGCAAATACTGCTTCACTTCCAGAGCCTGGATGTGCTTGTGAACCGTGGCCAGTGAGGCGAGCCCCAGACCGGTGGCTATTTCCTCATAGCTTGGGCTGTATCCGCGCTTGCCGATGAAGGACGACAGAAAGTCCATAACTTCCTTCTGTCTTCGTGTTAACGCCATATGTTCCGCTCCCTCTCCAGTCTTGGCGAATAAAGATCGAAAGTCAACCGCAAACTTCAGTCTTGATAAACCTTCCGGCTGAGAGCACCTTACATTAGGGTATTCAACAGGACACCACTTCGCTCGACCAGCATCTATTAGGCATCCTTCATGAGCGGTGACCGGATCCTGTTGTACGTCGAAGACGAAGACGCCGCCGTATTTCTTCTCGAAACCGCGCTTAAGGAAGCTTCGATCGCACTCCAGCTGTACCGGGTGGCAGATGGCGAACAGGCCATCGCTTTTTTGGAGCAAACCGGCTCCTACAAAACAGCTCCCCGGCCCGGGTTGATTCTGTTGGATTTGAATCTGCCTCGGCGCAACGGTTTCGAGGTCTTAGCGGAAGTTCAACGGGACGCGTCACTGGGCGCCATTCCGGTAATCGTGTTTACATCTTCCTCGCTGGCCAGTGATCGCCAGAAATCGCTCTCTCTGGGTGCGCGCCAATACATCACGAAGCCTTCCACGTTCGACGGGTTCCTGGACGCGATCAAGGCGGTTTCCTCGTATCTCTCCGGCACTGGCGAGGCTATTCTCTAGCCCGTGGTCCAGGGCTTTAAACGCGCCAACTCGCGGCTAGTTCATGTTCATGCCGCACGTCCCGCCTCCGCACATATTTGCCCCGCACATACCGCTTCCGCAGCTACCGGCTGGCTCAGGACTCGATTTAGCGCTACCCGCGTGGGCGGAAAACGTGGAGTACTGCGTCGTGACATGGTCCTCGCCGCACGAGGGACAATGGACTCCCTCAGACTCAGCGCTACGGCGCACTAGCTTCTCGAACTTAGTTCCACAATCGTCGCAAGCATATTCGAAGATCGGCATCTACTTAACTTAACAAGCAACCGGAACTTCTAAGGGGTCTTCGCCGAAATATAATGTAGATATGCAGCGCAGAAAATTTTTGCTAAACGGTCTTTATTTGATGGCGGGCAGTGGACTGGCCCTGCGCGCCGCAACGGCCAGAATCGTCAAGATCATGGAATTCACTGATTCCGGTCAGCGAAAGGGAGAAGTCAGAGTGGAAAAGGTAATGAAGTCTGATGCCGAGTGGCAAAAGCAACTAACACCCGAGGAATATGATGTGACTCGGCACGCCGGAACCGAGCGCGCGTTCACAGGCAAATATTGGAACAACCACGAACATGGCGTCTACAAGTGCATTTGCTGTGGCACCGCCCTGTTTTCCTCCGATACCAAGTTCGAGTCAGGTACTGGCTGGCCCAGTTTCTGGCAGCCGATCGCTAAAGAGAACGTTTCGACCGAGAGCGACGCTAGCCTGGGCATGGTGCGCACTGAAGCTCGTTGCGCAAAGTGCGAGGCTCATTTGGGCCACGTGTTTGATGACGGACCCAAACCCACCGGCCTGCGCTACTGTATGAATTCAGCTTCGCTCGATTTCACCAAGAGCTAGGAAGCTCTCGATGCGGCGGGGGGCGAGGGCATCACGAACGGCTTTGAACCACACCCTAACCGGAACTCTAAGATTTCACAGAGCGGTTGAATCGCGCTTCGTTGACGATGCCCGGGACATCATTGTCTACTTGCCCCCGGGCTATAACTCAGAGCCGGGCACGCGCTATCCAGCGCTCTACCTGCACGATGGGCAGAACCTGTTCGACGCAGCCACGGCCTTTGCTGGAAACGAGTGGGGATTAGATGAGTTGGCCGAGAGGCTGATTCAGAACGGCGAAATTCGGCCGTTGATTATTGTTGGGATTTATAACGCCGGTGAAAAGAGAATTGCCGAGTATACACACGTGCGCGATCGTCGTGGGCGTGGAGGCAGGGCTTACGCTTACGCCAAAATGCTTGTCGAAGAGTTGAAGCCCTTCATCGACAGCGAATACCGAACCCTTCCGGACGTTGCGAATACCGGCTTAGGCGGCTCCTCGTTGGGTGGCCTGGTGACGCTCTATCTAGGGCTGCATTATCCGCAGCTGTTCGGCAAGCTCATCGTCATGTCCCCCTCCGTCTGGTGGGCCAATCGAGCCATCCTGAAGGAGACGCGCAAGCTGCGGCAGAAATCAGAACAGAAAATCTGGCTGGACATCGGCACGTGTGAAGGCCACGATGCGGAGGAGTGCGTGAAAAATGCGCAGGATCTGCGAGACGCGCTCATTGAGAAAGGTTGGCAACTCGAGCGCAACCTCCGCTTCGTAGAGGACGAGGGCGCCGGACATGATGAGAAGGCGTGGGGCAACCGTATGCGGGATGCGCTAGCGTTCCTGTTTCCTGGCGCCGGGCCCTTGACCGCCAATCTCCGGGACGGCGGTAAATTGATCGAGGGTTCGGAACCACTGGTGCTGTAGCGCCCACCCGCAATAGCGCGCGCCGCTCACGCTATAGACCGCCAGAGGGAGACTCCCGGCGCCATCTATAGGACGTGCGACAGAGAAGAATAGACTGTTCCAAAGGCTGCAAATAGAAAGACTCGCGTATGTCAATTTGCGCGGAGTTGCCGAAAGACTCAACAGGATTACTGGCGCAACAAGAAAACATAGGTAAGTGGCGTCTGAGATATAAACCAGCGTGAAGAATGCCAATCCGGGCAGTAGCCAAATCCATAGCATCCGCTGTGCGGGCCCCAGGCGAGACCGAAACAAGAGGAAACCCAAACTCCAGAACGCCAAAGCTAGCGGGAAAACTACGCGAACGATATTGGAGATCGCGAGTTTAGAAAATCCGTTGAGCATGGGCGCCTTGGTGGCGGCGACCCCCCAAAGCTGGCTACTGGCATCGAGGCCGCTCCTTTGGAGAGCGTTGTGCTGTGGAATGTACCACCCTAGGGACAGCACTATCGCCGTGCAGACGATCAGTCCCGCGTGCCGCCAATCTTTTGCATAGCGCGCGACAAAATACAGGAACAGCGGCGCCATGAATACGCCATCCGAGGGTCGCACACCGCTCAACAACGCGTACCATGCGGCAATCCCGATAAGCGTTAAGAGCGCGGGTCGCTTAACGTAACGCAGCATGAAGAGAAACATCAGGGGTGGAAACAACAACTCGCCCGCATAGGAGCTCTGCGTTGCCCCTGCAAACCATGCGAAGTAAATGGAGGCGTAGGCAGCCGTCGCGAGTCTGGCGACAACTCGCGTTGTCAAGTGCTGGGCTACAAGGTAAAAGCTAAGTGCTCCAAGCGCAGAGGCTGCGGCGTTCATGAAGCTCAGTCCGAAGGCCGGAGCCGGGAACAGGCTGGCTACCCGGGCGTAGAGCCAATATCCCGGCGGCTGAATCACGTAAGTATGACTTTCAATTGCTCTGATGAGCTTTGGGCCGTCGGCAAAATAGGGACGGCTCATCGTCATCCATCTGGACAGAAAAACAACAGGCGCGATGATCCAGGCGAACCAATCACGCCGCACAGTTTCTAAGAGTCTCGGTCCCCCAGATAGAAACAATCAGCGAGAGTAACACGAAACTTGGCCGAACTTGAGCCGGAAATTTTCGTAGCATAGGTAGACGCAGATGGCCTTTTGTGCGAATTGCGGTACCCAGTTCACAGACAACGCGAAGTTTTGCCTCAATTGCGGCCAGCCTCCGGGAGCCGCCGGCTCGGCGAGTCACCCACCCTCTGGGCCCGCCGTCCCGCCGCTGAAATACGAGATCGAGGGGCACAACCTTCAGATTGCTCGAGTTCACCTGATGCCCGGACAAGAGATATTCGCCGAGGCAGGGAAGATGATCTACAAAACAGCGAACGTGGAATGGACAACGCGCATGGTCGGGCAATCGCTCGGGGATAAGATCCTCGGCGCCATCAAGCGCAAGCTGATGGGTGAGTCGTTGTTCTTTACCTACTTCCACACTTCCACGGGCCAGGGCGAGGTGGGGTTTGCGGGTCACTATCCCGGCAAAATCCAGGTCTTGAGCTTGCGCCCGGCCAGACGATTATGGTGCAGCGAGATGGATTTCTGTTTGCGCAAGGCACTGTCGCTCTCAACATTGCGATGGTTCGTCGCCTCGGCGCGGGGCTTCTGGGCGGCGAGGGTTTCATACTCGAAAAGCTAACCGGCCCGGGAACGCTCTTTGTGCACGCGGGTGGCGATCATGTCGATTTCACGCTTGCACCGGGCGAGGTGCTGCAGGTACAAACAGGACACCTGGTGGCATTTGAACCTACGGTGAACTACGACGTTCAGATGGTGGGCAGCATTCGGACCGCGATCTTCGGCGGTGAAGGACTTTTTCTTACCACCTTGACCGGTCCCGGACGCGTGATCTTACAGAGCATGACCCTCGAGAGACTGCGGCATGAGCTTTCGCCCGCCGAACACCGCCACGCAGGCGACGAGAGAAATCCTCTGTCTGCGCTAGCCAGCGGAAGTTTGGGCAGTTTTTTTTCTAGCGACGATTAACGCTTCTCCGCGTGCCCGAGGCAGATTGCTCTTCAAGAAGCTCCCGCCAGCGAGCCTGAAAATTTGCTTCTGTGTACTTCTGCACATCTTGCCGCGCAGCGCGCCCTAACGCTGCAGTTGTCTCTGGAGAGGCAGCGGCTTTTATAATTGCGTCCGCGATTGAGCGGCCCGTGCGCCCGACAATCCAGCTATTGACAGTAGAGTGAAAATGATCGCGCTGGCGAACACCGGCCGTCTTGGAGTTGGCACCCTGGTTTTCGAAGAAGATATGCATCCGGTAGATCGGTGCGAGTAATGAAAAGATGTACCGGCCACTCGCCTATGATCGGTCTCAACATCTTTAAAAGACAACTGCCCGCCGGGCTTTCTCGTGTGATGCCCGGGTCGAAGATGAGCAAGGGAATCCTCGCAGGCGATGGACTTTTGTTCAGTACGCACCTTTGGGCAACAGCATGGTTTGCACGGTGCGTAGCAGGATGTAAATATCAAGCCAGAGAGACCAGTTCCGAATGTAGTAAGTGTCTTCCATCTCCTGAACCCGCAGATTGCCGTCGCTTCTCTCAGAGACTTGCCACAGCCCGGTCAGCCCTGGCGTCACGCTGGCGCGTAAAGCGCGGAAGCTCTCCGGAAAGCTCCCGAGATGATAGTACGGGAATGGCCGCGGACCGACCAGGCTCATATCGCCGCGCAGAACATTCCATAATTGAGGTAACTCATCCAGGCTGTACCGGCGCAGAAACCATCCCAGCCCGGGCAGAACACGTGGATCTTTCTTGAGCTTGTAAAACTCAAACCAACTCGCTTTCTCCTCCGGATGCGATTCAAGGTGTTGCTGGAGCAGACGTTCGGCTCGGGGATACATTGTCCGCAATTTGTAGACAGTGATTCGTTTGCCCCCGCGACCTTCACGCTCCTGGCGAAAGAACGCCGGACCGGGGCTGATCAGTACGATGCACGCGGCGCACACGGCAATAAACGGCGCAGTAAGTAAGAAAAACGGTAACGCGACGGCGTAGTCAAGAAAGCGCTTCAGGATCCGGTTCGAAGGAACCAGCAAATTCTTTTTGACCTCCAAGCCCAGAACTCCTCCCAGATCACGCGATGTAATCCACAGGCTCTGAATTCCGAACAAATCGGGAATGAGAATGATCTTCGGAAACCGAAGGCTTTGCACCAACTCGGCCAAGCGCTCACGATTCATTCCCGGCATGGCGACCAGCACGACTTTGGCGCGCCCTTCAAACGCGCGGACCGAAGAGAGAGGCCCGGCAACAGGAATGCCTTCAATCGTTGTGCCCCACTTATGCGGATCGTCGTCCAGAACCCCAACCGGCACGAAACCCAGATCATATTCCTGCTGCAACGTTCGCGCCACCAGAGATCCCGTTTTCCCGGCCCCTAAGATCACTACCGGCTGGCCGCACACCCCGTGCGCGATGAGCCTCTTCCGAAGCAAACGTTCGAGAAGGGGAGGAATGATCAGCGCGAAGAACATGGTACTCAGCAGCACTCCGCGTGACCACTGCCGCTCCTCAAAGATGTAATTCCAAGTAAGCAGAACCGCGAACACAAACAGCGTGGCGTACACGCGCGCCCGCAACCTTTGCACAGCGCCCACGCCATAGCCGGGATAGAGCCCGGCGGCCAGGTAAGCCAATGGAAGCGTGAGAACACCCACCGCCAATCCCGCATATTGCGGAGCACCAAGCGTAATGGGAAACAACCTGGCAAACCCCTGGCGCGTGACACAGCCGAGAAGCAACGCCAACTCGAGCGCGAACACGTCAATCATGACAATGGCGAACGTGGCCCAGGAACGCTGCTTAATCTCCCGGGTAACGAGTACCTGTTGCGTCGCCGCAGCGCTCATGATTGCAGGCCGCCGCGCATCGTCGTTGTTAATCTGAAGCGGATAATCACTTGGTTAGAGAGATCGAGTACTAGCCCTCTTGTAAGTTAGGATCACGGAATTGTAAAGCTCCATTAGTGAAATATAATTTGTCTCGGCACTGTACTTCTCTTCGTAACTCCGGCGCGCCGCTGCTCGCATGGCCTGAAACTTGCCGGCGTTGGAAAGCATGGTTTGCACGCCGTCAACAAGATCGCTCGCGTTCCCGGGTGCGAAATGAAGCCCGTTCACTCCGTCCTGCACGATCTCCTCAATGGAGCCAAGTCGAGAGGCTATGACGGGAGTGCCACAAGCGAACGCTTCGATTATGACCATGGGAAGGTTTTCGTAATATTCCGAAGGGAAGACAACGAAAGCTGCCTGCTTCAGAAGCCTCATCATGGCGCCCCGATCACAGTGTCCCAGCCATTGCACATTCGGGAGTGAGGGTAGGCGCGCCTGCAACCATTCGGACAGCGGACCCTCGCCTGCGATCTTCAGCAGAACGCCTGAGCCCATCTGATCCCAAGCCGCCAGAAGCGTGCGCAATCCCTTCTCTTCAGTGAGGCGGCCTGCAAAAACCGCATAACCTCCAGATCCGTCACCCACACCTGGGTCCTCTGCCACGCAGTTTGGCTTAACAATTATCTTGTCTGACGGTAAGCCTCCTTGGACGAATTTCGCTTTAGAGAACTCCGTCAATGCGATAAACGCCTGGACTTTAGTCGTCCACGTTTGCGCAAGCCGATGCGTCACCAGCATGCAGGCGGTAACGGCCGTCGCGCCGCGGCTGCCGCGATAACAGCTGTACAACACCGATTTGTAGGGAACGCCCGCGCCCACACACTCCTCACAAACTTGGCCCCGCCGGAAAAGCGTGGCGGCTGGACAAAGTAGCCGGTAATTATGCAGCGTCTGCACGACAGGCACGTCTTCCGCCGCCGCCGCGTAGTAGAGCGCCGGCGAGACCAAAGGAAAGGTGTTATGCGCATGGACCACATCCGGCCTCTCCACTTTTATTAGGGCTTGGACCTCACGGTACGTATTGTTGTTCCAGATGGTACGAACAGCAACGCCCACAGCAGACATGTCTTTGATCGCGTCGTTGTGGACCAGATACTGCGGCACCTGGTGGCCGCGCTCGGCCAGAAGCTGATATTCCGCGGCGCACACCTGATCCTCGCCACCCCGCTGCTGGTAGAAGTTGTGAACTTGAAGAATTTTCATGAACCACTCAGCCGGATGCGGGGCACTGCTTAGACAATCGGCGTGGCCCAGTTCTCCTGGTGCAATCCTCGCTCGCGCCGCGCTTCGGAATCGCGAACTGGCATTCTCTCCTGAGCAAACACGTTCCTTCGAGGTTGGCGATGCGCGATGCCGGCAAGAGCAATCAACAGCAGAAATCCGACGCTGACTGCGTTACCCGCGCCGGCGATGATGTTTTCTCCCGTCAAACCCAGCAGAAAGGCAGGTATGTAGACTAGCAGAGGCTTCGCGTACCCGCTGCTGTCCTTCTGAAACCCCCGAAAAGCGAACATCGTAGTGGAGGCGATGAAAATGACAAATAGCACCAAACCGATAAAGCCCCATTCATAAGTCACCCTTAGCCATTCGTTATGGAAGAACCTGTTCGGGTCCAGCCCCTTGGTTGGTGAACCGGTAATTGTCCCGCCGTTTGAAGTGCCGTGCCCCACGATCAGTTCTCCTACGGAGGACTTCTCAAGCTGGTCCACAACTATTGAGGTGAGGCCTCGCCGGAAGCGGAATGTTCCAAGACCAGTGGACCCCATGTCGCCCTCATAGGCGGCTGTGATGGCGGCCGCGATTCGGTTCGATTGAGCGTGCCCGGAAAGAAAGCCAATGATCATATCCGTTGAACCGATAAGCGTAGCCGCTACCACTACCATGAGACCAAGGGCACAGATCTTGATCCAAGAACCGACGTCCGACACCACCAGCGCCAGAAGTGTAGACGTGATCAGCCCCAAGGCCCAAATCCTGCTTCCGTCGAAAACCAGTGCTGCCGCTACGACAGTGCACAAGGAAATGCGCACGCCAGGACGAAGAGCTTTAGAACAGAGAGCGATGCAGTACAACGCAACCAGCAGCGCGGCGAATGACTGCGCACTCGAGAACGTGGTGAAACGAACTGCCTCCTCGCCGTAATGAGGAGCAAAGATGGAACGGAGACCGGCAATGACTATCACCCCGATCGTGACTGGCAGCACAATCGCGGGTTGAAGTTCAGGTCCCTTGCTCGCGCGCATAAACATGCAGCAAATAACCAGCGAAGCGATCATATGCCCGGCCAGCTTTAAAGCCGACGTCGGGTAAAAGGACCAGAAGGCCGACACGGCTGCGTAGAAGGTCAGAAGCATCCAGGCGATAGGAGCAAGGATTATCTTTTTGTGTCCGGAGTATCGTCGTAGTCTCCACAGCACGTACGCCGGCAGGATGATTGCTTTCGCTGCATTGAGCAGGCCGATGTGTTCACCACGCTGGCCGAAGTCTACAGTCGAGAGCAACAGATACGCAACCAGGCTCCAGCGCAGCGGTAGAAGCACGACGGCTGCCGCCAAAAATATGTAAAGAACCAGGACTACCTGATCAGCGGACATGCGCAACCCCCGATCTGCTAGCATTCCCGCCCATACAGGCCATCACAGCCTCATCGATCAAGCTTGCAACATACTCAGGCGTCTGTTTCACGGCTGAAGCGCGGGCACTTTCTCGCATCTCGTCCAATGCTTCTACGCCCGTGTTCATACAGCGGTCAATTGCGTCGTATGTCTGTTCCGCATCATCCGGCCTGAAGGTCCAGCCGTTCTGGCCATCCGTCACCAAGGTCTCCACAGCTTGGCTGTAAACGCTTCCCAGGACCGGTAGCCCGCTGGCCAGGGCTTCATTTACAACCAGACCCCAGGTATCGGCAAGAGTCGGAAAAATGAAGACGCCCGACTCAGCGTAGATCCGCGGCGCCTCTTCATACCGGATGTCGCCCAACAGTTCGATCTTCAGATTTGTAGGACCACCTATTGCCTTTAACTCGGCACGAAGAGGTCCATCGCCCGCCAGCAGAAGCTCAATGGCGCAATCACTATGTGCGGCGGCCCACTGTGACAAAACCCCGATGAAGGGCAATAGGCCTTTGCGGTCGATCAACTGTCCTACATAGAGAAAGCGCCGCGCCTGCTCTTCTCCCCGTCGCAACGAATTTTGAGCAAAGCGGCTGACGTCCGTCGAATACGGCACTATGAAGATCTTCGATTCAGGCACATTCAACCTTTTCACGTAACGTGCGCCACTGTCTCCGTAAACGATGAAAGCATCGGCATGCCTGGCAAGTATCGAGCGAAAGATGCCGCGAAGGCGTCCGCGGCCCTGTTCGCTCGACTCTGAAATTTCGGCCCATACGATAAGTTTCGAAGTGTGTCGAAGCTTGCGATAGAGGAGAGACATCAGCGTGCGGGAGCCCATCTCAGCAGAGAGGATCACCTCCGCGTTGAACCTCTTAAGTTGCGCGACGGTGTCGATCGGTACGTGAATGAATAGCGGCTCCTCAAAGCCCTTGGGATGCCGCCACTTGCCCCGAACTGTGATGGTCTTTTGGAGAACGACGTCGAGACCCTCCCAATTCAAGCCCCAGGAGCGGTTGGGTTCCAAGGGTGTTGAAACCAACACGCGCAGGTGTGCATACCGCTTCGACAAACAAGCTAAAACCGGCCTTCGATACGGCGGGATCATATTAGTCAGAATGGCGAGGCGTGCGGACCTCGGCAGTGTTTCTGGCTGGGGATCCTCCATTGGGCGCCGGTCGGCGGAAATCACTGGCTCGCAACTCGAACTCATAGGCGAAACCGTAAACTCGGCGGCAAAACTCCGTCCAGCAGATTCTTCCTGAACCGGTTGATCGCTTTCTTAAGCGCTATAGCCGGACTCATGACAGGCCGGGCCGCGAAATCGCATCCAATCTCTTGCCGCCCGTAATACCTCGCTGCACCCCAGAACCACTTCCCTCGCTCGACCACCTGCCGATACAACAGGGTGGCCTCGTACGTCGAATAGAAGCCATCGGGCTGCGCTTGGCTTCGCTTGCTTCCTTTCCATTCGAAATCCCACGGGGATTCTTCATCTCGAAGAAGATCCATCAACCCGCTTCGATTCCATAATGCCGCTTGAGCGGAAACGCGATAAGGCGCCGCCGGATGAAGACGGCCTACGCCGCGGTGTTCCGGAACCGCGCTATCCGGTCCAGGATGCGGAAATAGGCGCAACACAATTCCATTCAGTGCCTCCAGCGTTTTTAAATTACGCAGGATTGTATCTGTGACGACATGCCGTTCTAAAAAAAAATCTTCCAGTAGAAGCAGTACATAAGTGGCATCAATCTGCTGAAGGCATAAACGTAACGCCCTACTCCAACTGCTGTCACCGGCGGCGAGTGTGTTGACATGTGGATCTGCAAAGACAGCTTGGGTAGAGCCAAGATAGACCGGAAACGGGCAGTCGGGCCAGAATCTCCGGAACAGCGTGAAGAATGGGGTCCAAAGATCCCGGTAGGCATCGCAACTCATCACCAGCACAGCGCACGAGGGATGGTCCGGCTCCCGCCAGATGCCGTCCAAAACTGGCGTTGGATTCGTATCAGGCATAGGACGGATCGGAACTCACCGTGAACGGACTCAGCTTGCGCCGGCGAAGGACGATGTAGATGCCGGCCGCGGCCACAGTCTGCGAGATCACCACCGCCCAAGCCATTCCATTGAACGTATAGCGGGGCGCGATACACACCGCAAGCAGAAGATTCAAAATCAGAGCTACGATCGTTATCTTCTGAAACGACTTCTCTAACCCGAGAGCGAGCAGCCATTGAAACCCCAGAACATTGGTCCAGGCCACCATGGGCGCTCGCAAGCTGAGGATCTTGAGTACGCCCGCTGAAGCTGCGAACTGCGGGCCGAGAATGATGCGCACAATCAGCGGCGAGCCCAACCACATGATGCCCGCAAGGACCACGCTCACCGCGCCCATTACGTAGAGCGATATGGTGGTGAGCCGTGCCGCTCTCGACATGGAGGTTTTCGCCAGTCCAGCGGCGCGAGGATACAAAGCTGTGCTCAAAGGCGAGAGCAGCCCGACTGCGGCGCTATTGATTTTCTCTGCCCCGGCATAGTACCCGACTGCTTGCGGCGACGCAAACAGCCCCAGAACGAAGGCGTTGCCCAAAACGTAAATGCTGTGAGCGCTGCGGAAGAGAAACATGTTGCCGCCTTCGCGTAACATCCGCCATGCCTCACTAAGCCGGGGCCATCGCAGTGCGTAACGCGAATAAATCATCCAATGACCCACGACGAATGCCGCCCCTGCGCCGCCTGCTTGCAAGGCAAATACTCTCCACACGTCTTGCGGCGTACGAACCAGGAGGAAAATCCCCGCGGCAGCGGCCAGCCGCGCCGAGATGTCCAGTAATGAGGCGAGTGCAACGCGCTTGATGCCGTAGAAGAAATAGCTGGGCAGCGATGCTTTGGCGATTTCCGCAAGAACCGCTGTCCACAACAGCAGCGGATGCTGATGAAACAGAGGCACGTACAAGTAGCTGAACGCCGCCCCAATAACAACCACGAATGACAGCAGCACCTTGGCCCCTGAAATGCCGGCTACGATGCCCGCTATTTCTTCGTCTCCATCCGCCGTGGCAATCTGCCGCGTTCCGTAGAAGATGAAGCCGTACTCCACAACAAGACCCCCATACATGGTAAATGCTTGAGCCATGGCAAACAAGCCCCAGCTTGTAGGCCCAAGCACGCGCGACAAGTACGGCACGGTGACCAGAGGAAGAACGTAGTTGGCAAACTGAACTCCGTAGACCGAGGCGATGTCGTAGAGCAGATGAGCATGGCCGCGCAAGCGAGCCACGGCCCAGTCAACCCTGGTGAGCAGCGCTTTCGGCGTAGTACTTCCGGTAGTCGTTGTAATCGTAATACCCGTGCGTGTTGTTCTTGTCCACCTCATTTAGAACAAGGCCAATCACATTCGCTCGTAAGCGGTTCAGAGTGGCAAGCGCCCGCGCTACAGCTTTACGGCTGGTCTGCCCCGCGCGTGCCAGGACCACCACGCCGTCCACTGCAGTCGCCACTTGCATCGCTTCCGCAAATCCAAGCAGCGGCGGCGCATCGACGATGATCAGGTCGTATTCCTTCGTTGCTTCCTCAAGGATGTCGACCATAATCGAGCCTACTAGGTCAGAGGCGCGACGCGATGCAGTGCCGGCGGGCACCACATCAAGTCCCGGCCAATGCTCCGTCTTCACCAGCGCATCCCTCCACGTCATCTCACCCAGCAACACATTTGAAAGGCCGACGCTGCCGCTTAAGCTGAGTTTCTTGTGAATACTAGGTCGGCGCAGGTCGGCGTCGATGATCAGCGTTCGTTTTCCTTGTTCAGCATGCGCAATGGCGAGATGAATGGTGGCGGTGGACTTACCTTCCCCCGGTGTTGCGCTCGTCAGCATCAGCGATTTAACGCTGCGGTCGAAGTCGGGCAAAAGAATGGAATGCCGCAGCGTACGAATTGCTTCTTCGTAAGACGAGATCCCGTCGGAGCCGTATCCCGTATTGCCGGCCGAACTTCTAACTGGCCTGCCGTCTTTCGGCCGTGCTCCGTCAGTCCCTTGCGCATATCGAACCAACCCCAGAGCACCGCCCGCAGGACCAGTTCCGTTGCCGCCGGCAAGCGCGCTTGAAACGCTGCTTGCGCTCGGGCTAATCAACCGCCGCATCTCTTTCACGGTCGGCAGCGTTCCTATTACCGTCGTATCCAAAGCTCGCGCCGCTTGCTCCGGATCGCGAAGCGTTGTATCGAGTACGTCCGCCAGAATTGCGCCGCAGACGGCAAGTACCGACGAAATGATAAGCGCTAAAAGAAGGTTCAAGCCCTTTTTCGGAAAGACCGCCACGTCGGGTGGCCTGGCCAGATCGGCGATGCGAATGGAGTTGGTTTGAAACCCGGCGTTAATGCCCGCCTCTCTGATACGCCGCTCTAGATCGCTGTAAAGCGTTTTGTCCGCGTCGGCATCACGCTTCAGTTGCTGGTATTCAAAAGACCGCGAGTTCAGACGGTCATATTCCGCCTTGGTCTCTCCAACAGCTTTGTGCAACATCTGTTCGCGGTTCAGCGCCTCACGATAGTCGGTGTCAATCCTTTGCGAGACGTTGTGGCGCATCTCCTCGAACTGGCGCTGCACTTCAGCTAAATTATTCGCTGCTTTCCGATACTCGGCGTGGTTTGCGCCGTATGTGGTCGAAACGTCGGCAAAGTGCTGCTTGGCCTGATTCAGGCTTTGGTAGAGCTTGCCGAGGTCCTCGCCCTGACTCGAGACCTGGGCAGCGGCAACCGAGCCGCTCTGCATTTCCCGGAACGTCGCTTCCTTGCGGACGCGATCAGCCTGCGCGTTTGTATATTCAGTGTTGAGTTGCAGAAGCCGCGCCGAGAGGATGTTGGTTTTTTCCTCGGGATTGATGACGTTCAGCTCCTGCTCGAACTTCGCCAGCGCAAGGTTGGAACGTTCCATCTTCGCCTTCAGTTCATCCAGCTGCTTCTCCATGAACTGCGAAAGCGCGCTCGAGGAACGAACGCGAATGTCGAAGGTGTGCTCCAGGTATGAGTTCGCGATTGCGTTCGCCACATCCGACGCCAGTTTCGGGTCCGGTGAGCGGTAGCTGATCCGGATAATGTACGTGTTTACCGGACGCGCGACCTTCAGCTGCTTGAGATACATGGGCGCATCCGCCTTCCGGCGCGCTTGGTCCGGGCCGAGCCGTTCCAGTTGCGATTCACGCTGCAGCAGGTTGAAATGCCGGGCCACAGGCCGCAATACCGCATCCGATTGGATCAACTCCATTTGCGTCGCCATGAACTGGTCCGCGTCTTCGCTCGATGCAGCCGCACTCGCGTTCTGCCCGATAATTTCCGACGGCACGCGCCGGTCTACGTCGATTCGCGCCGTCGCTTCGAAGATCGGCGTGAGCCGTGAAGAGACCAGAAATGTGACCAGCAAACAGGTTGCAACAAACCCGAGAATTCGCCATTTCTGCCGGAAGACAACCAGCATGTAATGCGACGCGGCGATCGGCGGCTGCGTCGCTTCGTAATCCGGATACGGCTGGTAGGGGATCTGCTGAGCCAATCGGCGCAGGTCGACCTGCTCAGATGGGGCTCGCTGCAATTGTTTCATTTATGCTCGCCGTTTTGAGTGTTGGTCAGTCTAATGCCAGATGAGAACGCCTGATGCGGTAGAGGCGCCAAACCCTGCCAGCCGATCGATGGTCTGTGCCGTTAGCCTCTTGCCTTTGTTGTCCGGGATGTAGAGTATGTCGTTGGCTTGCAAAGTGATGTCGGGAGCCTTGCGGTCCAGAATGCGGCTTAGCTGAATCGGGATCTCTCCACGGCTGCCTTTCCCGGATTCATGGCGGTAGATGTAAGCTTCCTTGTTCGAATACGGCAGCAGTCCTTCCGACATAGCAATCACCTTCATCACCGTCGTGTCATTGCCGTCCTGAATAGGAAACGCGCCGGACTTCTTGACGTTTCCCACCACGTAGACCCTGCCCGCCGGTGGCACCCGAATTTCTTCGCCGCCATACAGGCGAATATTGAGAGCCGGATCAGCCTCGTCAATCAAACCCTTGATCGGGATGCGCTGCACCAGGGCAGCCGATTCGGGTTTCTGGTCCGCAGGCTGGTTGCTCGCCGTGCTCGGCGGTTTACTAATTAAGATCTCCGGGCCGGCGTCAAGCCCCAACCCCTCTGCCTTGGTCAAGGCGTCAAGTAAAGTCATGTTGCCCACCGCTTGAAAAGTGACCGGGCGCTTAACAGCTCCCATCACGCTCACCGGCACGCTCCGGTATTCAGCCACTGAAACCGTGACTACCGGCGTCACCAGGATTTGGTCCTTCATCAAGGCCTCCGTCAGCTGCGTTTCAATGTCGAGCGGGTACTCATTTGCCACGTGAATGCGCTGCTTCAAAAGCGGCAGTGCAAGCGTCCCGTCAGCCGATACACGAAAGTTGCGAGTGAGTTCAGGACAGTCTGCTACCGAGATCCAAAGCAGATCGTTCGGACCCACTTTTTGCGCGGGCAGCGTGGCGTCAGGACTAGAGGGAGAAGGTGAAGCCGGACGAAGACTTTGGGCATGAAGAGCAATCACACACCAAACCAGAGCGACCACAAAACGATTCATCTAATATGCCAAGCAACGATTCCTTATTCTACGCTTTACCCTCTAGGAAAAAAACACGTAATGGCGGGACAGCAACACAGGCGGCGAGCAAAATTCGAATGTCCAGCCTGGCTCAGCACGCCCCGGCGCGAACTCGGACGCATGCAAGAATGAAGATTCGTGGCCTCAGAGACTCTCCTTCAGATCGACAATTCAGCGTCTGATCTAGCGCGTCCCCGGCTCCCGGAATGGCTCCGCAAGGGCCGTACCCACTTCGAGTCGATACATGTTCTGAAGGCCGAATTCCGTGAGCGGCGGCTGCACACAGTGTGCGAGTCGGCGCGCTGCCCAAACATCCACGAGTGCTTTCACCGCGGCGCGGCCACGTTTATGATTCTGGGCAACCTATGTACGCGCGGATGCGCATTCTGCTCGGTTCCCAAGGGTTCGGCGGCGAAGAAGGAGTTCTCGCTTGATGCGGACGAGCCATCACACGTCGCCGAAATGGCAGCGCGCATGAAGTTGCGCTACGTGGTCATTACTTCCGTGAACCGGGATGATCTGCCCGACGGTGGCTCCCATCATTTTGCCGAGACCGTGCGCCAGGTTCGCGCCGCGCTTCCAGACGCTCAAGTCGAAGTGCTTACTCCCGACTTTTGTGGCGACCTCGCTGCCGTCGCGCGTGTGCTCGACGCGGGCCCGCACGTCTTCAATCACAACATGGAAACCGTTCGGCGGCTCTACCGGCGCGTCCGGCCCCAGGCCCGTTACGAGCGTTCGCTGCGTGTTCTGCATTTCGCCAAGCTGCACCGGCCGGATGTTTTGACGAAATCGGGTCTCATGGCCGGCCTGGGAGAATCGCAGGACGAAGTGCATGAACTGCTGCAGGATATAGTTCGGGCGGAAGTAGACGTTGCGACGATCGGGCAATACCTACAGCCCACCCGAAAGAATCTTCCTGTCGCCGAATACGTCACCCCCGCTCAGTTCGATTCCTATCGCGATTACGGCTTGTCAATCGGTTTCAAAATGGTGTTCAGCGGTCCCTTGGTGCGCAGTTCCTACATGGCAGATCAAGTGAGCGAAGAAGCCGCCCGGGCAAATGCCTAAGGCGTTTCTACCAATTCATCCGTTCTATCGCAGGGTTGCTCTCCACACCCTGCTCTCGCTGTTGAGTGCCGTCTTCCTGCTGCTCATCTTCCCGAAGTTCAATCTCCAGTTTCTGGCGCCTGTCGCGCTTACTCCTTTGCTGATTGCCCTTGCGCGCACCGGCAGCGCTTGGCAGCGTTTCGTGTATGGCTGGGCGGCCGGAATCTTCTATTGGTTCTTTCTGTGCACTTGGATCCAATTCGTGCTCGAGGCGCACGGCGGAATGGGCCGCTGGGGAGGTTGGGGCGCGTTCTTGCTTTTCTCTATCCTCAAAGCACTACATCTAGCGGTATTCAGCTTGTTGGCCGGCCCCCTGATGCGTTCGCCCTATGCAGTGCCGGCCGTGGCCGCACTCTGGACGGGGCTTGAGCGAACGCACGGAACGCTTGGCTTTGCTTGGCTGGCGCTTGGAAACGCAGCCATCAATATGTCAGTGCCGCTGCGGCTCGCTCCATTCATTGGCGTTTACGGAGTCTCGTTTGTCCTGTGTATGCTCGCAACCGCCGTAGCTTGCGTCCCCCTGCGCACGCCGCGTATCCGGTTATCTCCACTCCTCCTGCTGCTGTTCCTCTGGCGCCTGCCTTCGATACCGCAGAGTGTGCCGGCCGGTGACACCGCCCTTGTAGTGCAGCCGAATATAAGTCCCGATACCGATTGGACTCAGATGTTACGTGACAAGACGGAGCAGCAACTGAGTGCTTTGTCGGAAGCCATACCCGCTCCGCTAGTAATATGGCCTGAACTGCCGGCGCCTCTGTACTACTACAACGATCCCGAGTTCCATCAAGCCGCAACCAACATCGCTTTGCACCACGGCTACTTCCTGTTCGGCACGGTGGCGTACACCCCCACGAATCAGCCCTTGAACTCGGCCCTGCTGTTAGGCCCGCGCGGCATGGAAGTGGGGCGTTACGACAAAATCGACCTTGTGCCGTTCGGCGAGTTCGTCCCCGGAGCTTTCTCGTTCGTCAATCGCATCACGCAGGAGGCTGGTGATTTCGCTCCCGGTCGCGATATTAAAGTGCTTGGCGCTGCCGGTCACCGCTTGGGCGTATTCATCTGTTACGAGTCGGCTTTTCCGGATTTAGTCCGGCAATTTACCCGTCAGGGCGCCGACGTTCTGGTGAATCTTTCGAACGACGCCTACTTCGGCCGTTCGGAGGCGCGTGAGCAGCATCTTCTCTTGGTACGCATGCGCGCCATTGAAAACCGCCGCTACATTATTCGCGCGACGAATGACGGAATCACAGCCGTTGTCGATCCCGCCGGCCGAATCACCAAACGCCTGCCGCAATTTGAGGAGGCTGCTGCCTCCGTGCGATACGGCGTCGTCGAAAGCACCACCTTCTATGCGCTCCATGGAGACTGGTTCGCCTGGAGTTGTCTCGCTATCGGTCTTGTGCTTGGAATCTTCCATCTGCGCCGCCCGTCAACTTCGCGGGCGAGCGCTCCGTAGCCTATCGAAGACCCCACTTATACTGGGGCGATGGCGACCAAAGAGATCGAACGTCCACTAGGTTTCAACACGCGAGCGCTGCACGCCGGCTATGATCCCGATCCGGCCACCCACGCGCGAGCGGTGCCCATTTATCAATCGACTTCTTTCACCTTCGATGACACCGACCAAGCGGCGCGACTGTTCGGGTTGCAGGAATTTGGGAATATCTACACCCGAATCATGAACCCAACAACGGCCGTGCTTGAAACGCGGGTCGCTTCGCTCGAAAATGGCGCGGCAGCTTTGGCCGTCGCGAGCGGTCAATCGGCGCAATTCCTGGCGCTATCCACCATCGCGGTGCCCGGCGATCATATCGTTTCAGCCAGCACCTTGTACGGCGGAACTTTCTCGCAATTCGACATCACCATGCGGCGGTTGGGCTATGACTTCGCTTTCGTCGAGCCGGACGATCCCGAGAACTTTCGCCGCGCAATCACGCCTAAGACGAAAGCCCTGTACGCCGAAACCATTAGCAATCCTCGCAGCAACGTCCTTGATATCGAGGCTGTGGCAAAGATTGCGCATGACAATGGGATCCCGCTTATTGTCGACAATACGTTCGCAACTCCATACGTCACGCGGCCGATCGATTACGGCGCGGACGTCATCGTGCAATCGCTCACAAAGTTTATGGGCGGCCACGGCAATTCCATCGGCGGCATCATCGTCGACGGCGGCAAGTTTCCTTGGAACAATGGCAACTTTCATCACTTTACCGATCCTTCTCCCGCTTATCATGGGATGAAATTTTGGGACACGTTCGCCAACATCAGCTTCATCATCCGCGCCCGCGTCGAAGGCTTGCGGGATCTTGGTCCCTGCATCAGCCCATTCAATTCATTCCTGTTGCTGCAAGGAATCGAAACGCTCGGAATGCGAATGGACCGTCATCTTGAAAACGCGATGAAGGTGGCAACCTATCTAGAGAAGCACCCGAAGGTGACATGGGTGAGATACGCCTCGTTGCCTTCGAGTCCCTACCATGCGTTGGCGCAAAAGTACACTCCGAAGGGCGCGGGCGCGGTGTTCGCGTTCGGCGTCAAGGGCGGTTACGAAGCGGGCAAGAAGTTCATCAACAATCTGAAGATCTTTTCGCATCTGGCTAATGTCGGCGATGCACGGAGTTTAGTTATACATCCGGCGTCCACCACTCACCAGCAACTTGGTTTGGTCGAGCAGGAAGCGGCGGGCGTGACTCCAGAGATGATTCGCCTCTCCATCGGATTAGAAGATATAGAAGATCTGACCTGGGATATCGATCAGGCGCTCGCATAGCCATTGTTCGGCTCGCGAGAAAGGGTCAGGCCGGCACTATCAAGGTGCCGGCTGCCACTCGATTGATCACTTCAAAAAGCTTCTCGATTTGAATTGGTTTCGACAAGTAGCCATCCATCCCCGCCTCCAGGCAAACGGCCTCCGTGCCTTCCAGAGCATGGGCGGTAAGCGCAATCACCGGAACGTGCGTTCGCAGCTGTTTCTCGCGCTCGCGAATAGCCCCTGTCGCCTGGTAGCCGTCCATCTCCGGCATCTGAACGTCCATCAGAACCAAGTCAATTTGCCAGTTTAAGCTCTCCAGGCGTTCGAGTGCCTCGCGGCCGTTTTCAGCTGTCGAAACCGTGTGCCCTTGCTTCTCTAGCAACCGCAGGGCAACAATCCTGTTCACGCGGTTGTCCTCCACCAGCAGAATGCGTAACGGCGCCGTCTCGCCCGATCTCGATCGCTGAGACTTCGCAACCTCGGAAGTGTCCCCAGATGATTCGTGTCCCTGTAGAATTCGCGCCAGCGCGGCCGCCAGTTCCGATTCGCTCACCGGCTTCATCACATGAGCTTTAATACCGGCTTCACGGCACCGCGTCACATTGGCAAGATCGCCGCCGGGACTCAGCATCATGATGATGCGTTCGGTGAGTTCCGGATTCTGCCGCATCCGTTCGGCTAACACAATACCGCTCATCCCAGGCATTTCAGCGTCCATCAGGATCGCCGAGAACGGCGCCCGGCGGCCCTCGTTGGACTGCAATGCAGCTAGCGCCGATTGCGCGTCCCGAACAATCACGGTCGCTGCTCCCCAACTTCCCAACACATCCCTCAAAACACCGGCGTTTGTCGAGTTATCATCCACCACCAGCAAGCGGCGTCCCTTCAAATCAACCTGCGGGCGTTCGGCCGCCTTTTCCTTTACGATGCCGAATGACGCCGTGAAGACAAACGTGCTGCCTTGGCCCGCAGTGCTCTCTACCCAAATTCGCCCACCCATCATCGCTACCAGTTGAGAGCAGATGGACAGGCCCAGGCCGGTGCCGCCGTATTTGCGCGTGCAGGAACCATCGGCTTGCGTGAAGGCCTCGAAAATAGCTTTCTGTTTCTCCTCCGGGATTCCAATCCCCGTATCCGTCACGGCAAAGCGAAGTTCCACCCGCTCTTCACTCGCACTCTGTTTCGAAACCCGAACCGTCACCTCGCCCTGGTGAGTGAATTTGATGGCGTTGCCGACCAGGTTGATGATGATCTGAGTCAAGCGAACCGAATCCCCCACGACCGCAGCCGGCACGTCAGGCTCCATGTAAGAGATCAATTCCAGCTGTTTCTGGTGCGCGCGAACAGCCACTGTCTTGAGCCCCTGGTCTAGATACTTGCCCAGATCGAATGGGACCGCCTCGAGTGACAGCTTCCGCGCCTCGATCTTCGAAAAGTCCAGAATGTCATTGATGATCGTGAGCAGCGAATCCGCCGATAATTGCAGCAACTCCAGGCACTCGCGCTGCTCCGGCGTCAGCTCCGTATCGAGCGCCAGCTGCGCCATCCCCAGAATGCCACCCATCGGTGTACGAATCTCATGGCTCATGTTTGCCAGAAACTCGCTCTTTGCCAAGCTCGCGGCTTCAGCTGCTTCTTTCGCGATTTTCAACGCCTCTTCGGCCCGCGTTCGCTCCAGATTTTCCGCCTTCACTTCCATCACGCGAAGCTCCAGCTCGTCCCGTGAGCGCCGCAATTTCTCCTCTGCGGCCTGGCGGTCCGTAATGTCTTCTACGATCCCGACAATCCGCTCCAGGCTGCCTGTCCGGTTGAAAACGGGAAACGAGCGGTCCCACACCCAGCGTGTCGCTCCGTCGGGCCGAACGATTCGGTACTGGCACTCCACCATTTCGCCGCGCAGCTGCTTTTCCCGAAATGCGGCCTGCCTTTCACGGTCCTCCCTATGAACCGCATCGAGCCACGACAAAGGCTCCTCGATCACCCCTCCCGGATCGCCCAGCCAAATGTCCCGGAATGCCGGGCTCACATAGAGAAACTGGCCCGTGTTGGGATCGATGATCCAAAAGATTTCGTGGATGTTTTCCGCCAGCTCACGGAATCTCTTCTCGCTATCCTGTAAGGCCCGCGTACGCTCATCCACCAGCGAGAGAAGCCGCTCTTCCCTCTTCTTCAGCTGCCGGATGCGCAGGCGATATCCTCCACTGCCCACCAGCACGCTCAGGATCACGCACAAACTGGCGAAACTGTGGGTCTGGTAAAGATGCCGCGGCAGCGTAATGGAGACCGAGTCGCCCGTCCAGTTCCACAGCCCTTCCTTGTTGCAAGCGATGACCTTAAATCGATACTCGCCCGGTGGAATATTGGTGTAATAAGCCACCCGCCGAGCGCCCGCGTCCACCCAGTCCCGCTCAAAGCCTTCCAGCATATATTTAAAGCGAACGCTGTCGGGCAACACCAACGTTGTCGACGTAAATTCAAATTCCAGGAAGCCCTTCTTCGGAAGCACGCGGATCGGCTTATGCGTATCGAAAACCTTCCCGTCGATAGTCACTTTCTCGAGAATCACCGGAGGCGCTGACATCTCCCGGTTAACGCGTGCGGGATCGACAATCGTAACGCCCTTCATCGTCGGAAATAAAAGCCGTCCATCCGCCGTCTTCCAGCCCGCAGGCTGAAACGCGCCGTTACACTCTTTGCTTTTCATCCCGTCCGCGGTTCCGTAGGCTGTCGACTTGACCACGTTGGCGCGTCCTTCCGCGAAGGCATCCAGTTCCGCTTCTGAAACCCGGAAGACGCCTTTGTTAGAGCTGAGCCATAGGTTCCCCCGGCCATCCGGAAGCGCCTGAAACAGGACATCTTCTAGGGAACTGTCGCGCGCCCGGTACACGCTGAAGCGGCCATTCTTCAAGCGGTTCAACCCTCCGCCTCGCGTACTCAGCCACATCGTTCCATCCGGCTCGCCGTTGATGGCGCAGATGAAGTTGTTTGAAAGGCCTGAATTTGCCGTCGTGTAGACCGTGAAGTGCCCGTCTTTCAGCCTGTTTAATCCGCCTCCGCCTGTGCCGATCCATAAAGCGCCTTCCCGATCTTCGTAGATCGAGACCACGTATTCGTTCGATAACCCCTCTTTTGTTCCATACGCGGTAAATTGCTTCCCGTCGTACCGGCTCAACCCGCCGCGCGTGCCGATCCAAAGATTCCCACGGTGATCGATCAGGGTGGATAAGACAGCGCCGTTCGGTAGACCATTCTGCTTTCCCAGACTGCTGAATTTTCCCTTCAAGAGCCGCCCGAGCCCCTGCCTTGTTCCCAACCACAAGGTCCCCTGACGGTCTTCCGCGATAGACAGGATCGGGTTCTGCGACAGTGCGCCATCGGCGGCGTACGCCGTGACTTTCCCGCCCTCCAGACGATTCAAGCCCGATAGAGTACCTACCCAGATCACTCCCTTGTGATCTTCATAAACAGCCGACGTCACATCCGCCGACAGACCCTCTTTGGAGCTGAATGTTGTAAAGGCGCCGTCATGCAGGCGATTCAAGCCGCTCAGCGTACCCACCCACAAATCGCCCTCCCGGTCACCAAAAATCGAGATGACCCGATCCGCCGAAAGACCTTGTTTGGTCGTCAGATTGTCGAACTTGCCGGCGCGCAGGCGGTTCAGCCCCCCATCGGCCGTACCTACCCACACGGTGCCCGTCTTGTCGTCCGATAGCGACACCACGGAATTGCTCGAGAGACCCTGGCGCGAATTGAACGTCGTGAAGGCGCCGTCATGCAGACGGCTCAGCCCCCCATCGGCCGTACCTACCCACACGGTGCCCGTCTTGTCGTCCGATAGCGACACCACGGAATTGCTCGAGAGACCCTGGCGCGAATTGAACGTCGTGAAGGCGCCGTCATGCAGACGGCT
>JAABUQ010000142.1_pt1 | contig 151774 bp, 124 predicted proteins | sample 5560001 | NCBI WGS metagenome assembly JAABUQ01 (sample SAMN10711888, study PRJNA513371) | rock metagenome | isolation source: Antarctica rocks | place: Antarctica: Victoria Land, Finger Mt nord | collected 2015-12-18
TCGAATCGCTCAAAGTAGTTTAGTCGATTACTATAAGTAGTTTAGCGCGCTTCGCGCTAAACTACTTTGAGCGATTCGATTCCAAAAAATCGTCACGACTCGATCTTGGCGTCGGGTCGAGCTAGAGGGATAATATCATAACTCGACCCGACGATTAGTCTAGTCACATTGATACGTCTTAACAAGTCGTTGTTTCTAAAGAAAGATTAAGTCTTTGTAAATTTCGAAACTTGTAAATTTGTCTTAAACTTGTCATATTTAGCGATCAATTTTCGAATTTATACTACAAGAAAAATCTTAAGGCGATCGACATTAACAAGAAAATTGTGTTAATCGAAGTTCGTTAAGCAATTAAACGTCAAGACGCAACTTCGATTAAAGCGCAAAAAACGCAAAAGACGAACGTCGATCAAGTTTCATTTAAGATAATGACGTCGCTTCGCGAACGTCTAATTTCAACGATAAAAATAAGCAAATCGACTTTAAAGATCTTAGTTGACAAAAATGTCTTCTTTGATTTTATTTTATTTTTCGTTTCGCGAAATTCAAAGTTGTTAAAACGTTACGCAAAGAAGCTCGAAACAATTAAGACGAACTCAATTGTGCGTTAAACATCAATTTCGAAAGATAACTCAATTCGCAAGAAAACAATTTCTAGATTTATAAATGTCTTAATTACTAGTCGTTAAATAACTTGATTTGCGACAATTGCTAGACAAATATTGAGCAAAATGACAAATAGCTTAAACGAAACAACGACGCACTTTCAAGTTATACAAGATAGTTGTAACGCTATTTTTAATGTCGACTTCATTGTCGTGATCAATATTTATGCTCTTCTCAAGAACATTGTTAAATTCGCTAACAAGTCAATTTAAATCGTCAAGATCGTCAAATCGTTCAAAAATAGTTTTTAAAACAACTTTGTAAAAATTGAGATAAATAAGACGTACTTAAATGCGAGAAAGAGCGTTTATCGCCAATGCGACAAGAAGTTTTACGACGAATTGAGCATCAAAGAGAATTGAGCTAAGGTCATTTAGTAACATGACGCGCAAGCGAACAAGAACGACGAATTTATCACGATTGATTAGATTATAAGAATCTAGACAAAATGATAATTAAATTTAGAAGTTAAGTGACGTTTGAATTTGCAACATGACGAGAGCGTTAATGTCTTTTCTTTTAAGAAGAGCATATGTTACGAGATTTGTGATCTAATGCTTTTGTTAAATGGCAAGAGGACGTTTAACGTTTGTTGATAACGTTTGCTCTTAGACAATCAAGTATAACTTAATTGTTAACTTAGTTCTTAGAGAATCATCTTTACAACTATTATAGATGTTTGCCTTGTTCACTTGCGTGCCTTTTTATCTTGCTTAGTTGCCTATCTAATTGCTTTGTCTACCTAGTTGCCATTCGTTGCCTAGCATAAATACTTGCGTTAATAATAATTTAATAGTAATATATCGAAAATCTTAATTAAATTGCGAATATTTGCAAAAAACTATTGTAAAATAGAAGAGTTATAATTAATTTTTAAAAATCTTGTATTTGTCAAGCTTTTAACAAAATAGATTTTGAATTTTGATTTACTTTATTTTGACAAAAAAATAAAATTTTATTTTTAAACTCTATAGAAAGATTATATTTAAACGCGTACTTTGTCTATTAAAATTAGGTAACCACTAGTCGCACACCATCCTACTGCTCTCGCACACCACCTCCACTTTGCTCGCACACCACCCCCTCGCACTAAGCCTAATCGGGTAGTTTTCAGGGTCCATCAACGCGTTCATTGTTTACACATAGCAGTTGCATCCGCCCATCGCCTTAATTATTTTTTATCTACATCATTTGCACCACCATCTACTGCATTATGGAGCTCAAACCATCGCCTAATACCTACTACGAAAGAACCTCGATCGATTTGCTTATTTCATAGCTCAATAAGCATGCGACGACGCAAGGCTATGCGATGGTGAAAGGTCGCAGCAAGGTTAGCAAGCGAAACGTTCGCATGAAATACTGGATCAATTGCGATCGCAACGATGAGCCTAGAAATGAAGGCCACGATCATCGAAATACTAGTAGTCGTCGCGTCGATTGCCCTTTCGAAGCGATTGCGAAGCTTGAAAACAACCTCGAAGATGAGCACGATTTAGGCAGCTAAACATTGATTGTCAAGTGCCTCGATCATAATCATTCACCTACGAAGTCGTCTGCCTCAATATCGCATCGAAAGGAGGCGTTAAACAAGCCTAAAATACGAGGCGAACTAGAAAAGGAGTGGCGAAAGGGCAACAAGGTTAGCTCGACCCTTAAAGGACTTCGTCTAGACCTCGAAGAGCCTATTTTCAAATAGCAGGATATTTGGAACGTCAACGCAATATTTAAGGCAGTGGCGATGGGCTCTTTGACGCCTATCCAGGCGTTAATGAAGTATCTAACGCAGTCACCGCTATGGTACGTGGATTCAAAGAAGAAAGAGTATAACGACGAGCTTCAATTCCTCTTCTTTACCTCGGAATGCATGCAAAAGCTACTACGTCTAAATATGGAGATCTTGATCATGAATTGCACGTACAAAACGAACAGGTATAAGATGCCCCTCCTAATTATTATTGGGGTCATCGCCTTAAACACCACCTTCTATGTCGCATTTTGCTTCATGAAAGGCGAAAGTTATAGCGACTACGAGTGGGTAATAGAAGCCCTAGTGCGCCTCTACGATCACCTGAATTTGCCTTATCCTATAACGATAATATCTGATGGCGATAAAGCTTTGTCGCCGGCGCTTTCGCACGTCTTTGCGGAGCAAAATCACCGCGTCAACCACATTCTATGCATCTGGCATATCAATCAAAACGTGACGGCTAATTGCAAGAAGTATTTTCCAACTAACGAGCAATGGGAGGCTTTCTATAGGCGATGGAAGGATATCGCCTACGCAAATACCATAGAACTTCTTGAGGAACGCTACAACGCCTTGCATCACGACTATCCAGACGCGCATTGGGGCATATTTGATTACCTCGAAGAGCATCTATGGCCACGACGCAGAAAGTGGGCTAAATGCTATATTGATCGGCATCTGCACTTCGGAAACACCGCATCATCGCGCGGCGAAGGCGCTCACCATCAGGTTAAACAGGAGCTTCAGTTTTCTACCGGTAAGTGATGACTGCAAACGAGCTTTGCATCGCTGACGCTAACATATCTATCTGCGCATGCGCAGGCGATCTACATACGATGGTGAACGTCAAGCTAGACAAATTCCTCGTCGGACAATATCATAATTACGAGCAGAAGTTTGAGGAGGCAAAAGCTCGTCTATCGATGGAGCTTCGCGATGTATCTATATTTCGCGACCTCACCGCCTGGGTGACGCCGTTTGCATTAAAGGCGGTCAACGCGCAGTTCAAACGCCTCAAATGCGAGCCTATCGTTATCGTGCCTTGCACAGGCACCTTTACGAAGACAATGGGGCTACCATGCGCTCACAAGATACAGGAACGATGGTACGATCGAGCGAGCGACAACGTGTTAAAATTGGAGGATATACATCCTCATTGGAGGTTTACGAAGCCACCGCAAACGAGGCAGGCGACGGCGGGGCAAGAGGATAACATCGCAGGCGATAATAATGACGAAGTGACGAAAGTGCGAGAAACATCGCCCGAAACCCCATCGCCATCGCCTGAAGATAGGCAGCTTCCTGACGACATATTACGCGTGCAAGAGCCTGCCATCGTCAAGTCAAAAGGTCGCCCGCGAGGCTCATTAAACAAGGCATGGGCAGCACCTTCGCAGTCACAACGTCGTCGTCAGATAGTTTTTGAAAACTCCACCCAGCGCACGCCGTTCGCCTTCGAATTGACCCCGGATCTACCCTCCAGTTAGGTGCCTGACAGTCAACCCCCCTCTACACAACGCGGCGGACGAGGAGGAGGTCATCAAAGAGGTGGACGAGGCGATCAACGAGGTGGACGCGGAGGTGCAAGAGGGGCATCGACGAAAGGGCAAATATCAGGTGTTTTGGCCTCCTACATGGGCAGTTTTCAGATGTAATTAGAGGTGCAAATAGAGGTTGATTCTGAGCATGCGAAAAGATATGTTTCAGGTTTAAATCGCACCGTGAGATCGGTGAGAAAATACGTCAAATTTGGTGGCAGGGAGGCACAAAATCAGGTATTCTCCATGGTCTTCTCTATGTTGTTTATTTGGTTTGTTTACGGGGTCGGCGGATTACCCGATTAGGCTTAGTGCGAGGGGGTGGTGTGCGAGCAAAGTGGAGGTGGTGTGCGAGAGCAGTAGGGTGGTGTGCGGCTAGTGGTTACCTAAATAAAACTTTGTATTTAGCGTTGAACTAATTTATTAAGCGTCTGTTTCTAAAAAAAAGTCTTTAGAATTTATGCTAGGGTTAAGAATTTATTAACTCTAATCGAAGGTTAGGATCGCGAAGCGACGTGTTCAAACATAATCTTTCTCATTGGGTCTGACTACTGAGGCAAGGTGCGGCCCGGCAATATTATAAGAGAGATGATTTCCCTTGATAAGCCTGCAGAGTCTTCTGGATGTCCGGATGAATTACATGTTCACGCTCACCCGACCAAGTTACTGCTGTAATAGGTATCATTCTCCGCGCATTCCTTCGGACCTTCGTGGTGGTAAGCAGGGCAAGACCAACCCCATCGTGCATGTGATAGCATGGATAGCTTCTTTCTGATATGAAGTGAACAGAGCCTAGATAGTATCAGAGCCTTGTCAATGTCATCTGGCGCCATTCATATCGCGAGGTACAAATCACTTTGGTGAGCGACGAAGAGAAGTCCTTTTTCATCATCTGAAGGAACAGGAAAGCAGATAGGGATCCTTGTCGGCTCGCAACATTCCTCCATGGCCCCACCTTTCAAAGATTGTGGACGACTGTAGACTGGCTGCTTGCAGTCGGTTAGAGGGTGTGGTGCTGCCCTTGTCGCGAGAACCACACAGCTGACATGGTGTTGCAGCATGGTCAAACTTTAATTGATGTGAGACTAAATATATATGATAGGGATCTATATGCTTTCAAAGCTCCGCGCAGGATCTTCGGATAAAGCCTTTGTGAACCGTGCCAGTATAGGAGACACCTGCTAGCATAGGCCATAGGTGAGTCGAAACATTCTCCTACCCCATATGAGATCTAGTCAGACGGTCTCCTTCAGTCTAGTAATCATCAAAAGATCCAATGATCTCATAGCTTCTTTAGTTTCTTCGGCTGTGGCGCCTTCAAGCACGGATTTTCCGGCCGTCATGGTCAGTCGCTCTGGGGCTGGCTGCTGTAGATACGGCATGACTCGGGTCCGATGGGCTGCGCGGAACAGCTGGAATATGTCAGAGCTAGTGGCCAAGACGCGGCAGCGGAGAAGCCTACCTTCAATTGTTTCACGATTGACCCCACCTTCTCCTCAAGCTCAGAGTCACCTTGCTCCTTCACCTTGAGGCGGAATGAATGCTTCTTCAAAGCCAAACAAAACTCCCTCTGCTTGACGGGAATGTACCGGAGCATATTCTCATCCGTGAGATAGCGCTCCATGCCTAAGAAAGCATCCAGAGCCTGGAAGAATAGGACGTGGTTCCCGGAGAGGCCATCATATTTGATGAATTCTCCGTTGGATACTCTCCCGACTCCCCAACCCTGAAAGCCTTGGATATAGCTTAACCACACCGAGCGCGATACGCGCGAATCGGTGAGGCCCTCGAAGAAAATCAGGAGCAGATGACGAAGCCTTTGGCCAATGTTTTCGAGATGTTTGATGCAGGACATTTTGTCGCCTTTCTTGAAAGAGATGATGGCCCAAACCATCTCGTAATATATTGGGAAAGCCTTCAACGCGTCAGAGGCAGGTAAGGGTTCTTCTTGGCTCTCATACATACCAAGATCTCCAAGTCGTAGAACATACGAAAGAAGACATCCTCAGACGACTGTATCAAGTCTGACATTCCGATATTGACCTTGTAGACTCTTTCGGCGTGCTCATTGAAATTATGCACAACGTTGGCCGTGTTGTTGCCACTCTCGGCTGTCACGCCGAAGTTGCGTTGCAGGTAGGGCCATGGCGCATCCAGCTCTGGTGGGAAGTCTACAACTTTCTCTTCCTGGGCGACTCTTACAACGGGAATAGTTGCCCACCTGGAGATAGCTCAGTCCATGGTCTTCAACGGGAATTTGTATACTTTACCTATATGCATGACGGCATACGGCAACACAACAGTAAAAGCCGTTGTATGCGTCGCGAGGAAATATATCCCAATTTCCAACTTCAACCGCCTCTAAGATGGTCTGGACCTGAGCTATGCTGATTCGTTCCTTCAAGTGTTTCCGCATCAGCGAACGGTAGTGTTCACGGCGGACCTGGTTAATGTCATCATCCAAGGAAGGCTGGCTGGCCGGCAATAAAGGGGCTAGCTCCAGGTAGATGTCCTTGTACGGGCGGAGGGCTATTGGCCAATTGTCATGCTTAGCTTTGGGGGGCCATGCTCCCGCTCCGTCTTTGTCGAACAGCTCAATGAGGGTTGACGCTACCTCATGATCAGTGTGGAAAGGCCTCAGGTCTTGAATCCTCGCCGAATTCGGTCTTTCTGTGACTTCGACCGGCTCGCTATATTGGCAATGTATCAAGGATCCTGGATCGGTAACGAGAGTATGGAAAATGGAAAGAAGACGAAGGCCCAATCTTTGTGCTGCTTCTGAAAGAGGGCTCACTCGAAGCTTGACTGTCTGACGAGGTTTCCTCGCCGATAGAAGCCCTGAACAACAGACAACAGCGCCAAGAAGGGAAAAAAGGATCTTCACACTGAACCAGGTCTCGAATAGGGCCATCATGGTTGAAAGACCGAGGCTTGGATGTTGAATAGAACGTAGCGAAAGGGGGAGGTTTGTCAAAACACTCTCCTTTGCATTTCGAGTCTTAGGTCAAGCCGGCCACTTATGCTCGGTGTCGAGGAAAACGGTGTACTATTCTCGCGTCCTTTATGACTGAAACCCTCGGAGATGTTGGACTTTCCGTTGCATGGATGTCGCTTGCAGTGGAGAATTAGTGGAGAAGGTAAGCCAGGTTTCTCAGCCGTGGTCACATCATGACATGATAGTATAAGCGGCAGAAATCCTTCGCAAAGCCCAGAAGGATACGAGTCCAACACGTAGCGAAGATCGTTTCTCATCTCACAGGGCGCCTGAGTCATCGTGGCACCAATGAGAGAGGTCAAGCGATCCTCGTGCGTAACGAGGCAGCAAGGTTTCCTCAGCCAGGTGTGCGTAAAGTATCCAAGGCAATGGAACGCTAGATGTCTCGTCTTGACCGGGGCATTGTCCAGATCTGAAGGACAGGCAGCCACTGGCAGGAATGCTCCGAAACTGAAACCCACACGGGAAGTTCTAGGAGATGCTTCTCAACCCGCTCCATCGCTTCGACTAGCGAAGTACGGTGAGGGTGATGACTCCATCCTCTGTTGGCCCTAATGCATGGCTTGACCATGAAGCGATGCTTGCATAAATCTTGGAATTTGTGCTGCCACGGCTACTTCAGACAATTGGCTGAATCTACAGAACAGAGTTACCAGGGGTTGTATATTTTATGAACTCGGCTATTTGTGGATTATGCATACAACCTCAGCGTCCGCGCTGAAGCATACTACAATCTGGAAAAACAACACTACGGCTTCCTCGCAATCGTGACCGTGTACTTTTGGTGCACACCCTCTTCGCTGGATATATCGCGAAGGCATTCCTTGGTCAACTTCTCCAGCTCCTCGCCAGCGACACCCTGAGATCCCAGCATCTTCCGAAGCAATTCGGGGTACTGCGGTACCAATTTAGCCTGCACGTATCTGCCCATGGCCTCGCTGTTAGGCGTTTTGCTTGACGGCACGAAAGAGAATTCAAAAGTCTGAACGCTGACGATCTCAAGCCCCGCAGCTTTCATGAGTGGTGCAGCTTGAGACCCGGCACGCGTGGAGAGACCAGATTGCTCTGCTGCCCGCACAATCCTACGGTGCCATTCCCACTCGTCACTCAAACACTCGGAAGTGCCGACTCGATAGAATTTCCAATCCAAGTCTTGATGTTCGATCATGCCCCCTGGCTGTAGGGATACATGGGTATTCGAGAAGTAGCGTTGCCAATTGTTAATGCCCAGGAAGAGCATACGACCGAAGATATAGCCCAGTCCATCTGGAGTGAAAATCTCGTGGCTCATGATGTCGTTGTCCTGCCCAGGTTGATCGAAGTCGACATCCAAAACATTGCCCACGGCCCAAGCTGCATTGGGCGGGGCCATTCTGCGTACAACTTCAGTCACGGGCGATATATCGAGTCCATAGACCTTGGTGGATGGCAATGCCTTGGCAATCTGGATAGTGGCAACGCCTGTACCACAGCCAACGTCGACGGCCTTCGTCAGAGCTGTCAGGGAGTGGAGAGGGGCCAAGCAGGTACTGCCGCCGATCATCTCGACGATGGCGGCGGATTGAGCATTGAGTCGCTCTTGCTCGATAATGCTGCAATCATTCAGCACAAGCTATGGACATCGATGACCATCTTGGATGGCGACTTACTCGTTCGGAAGCACATAAGCTGACTTGGTTCCATGGTACTTGCGCTCACCAGGGATTTCATTGATCAGTGTCGACATGTCTAGTTGTGGCTTGTTCTTTGGCAAATTCCAAGGGCTGTCAAACAGTATTGGTTCCTAAAGATTTCGCTGCTAAATCTTGTATTCTGGAAGCTCACACTATGACTGATAGTCGCTGCGATACATATGATCACGGTCACTCACTACGCTGCAAGATTGGTCAGAAGACTTCCCGGCGGAACGTCCGACATAAAGCATGTGAATAAGCAGAAACAGGTAGCATAAGCCCCTACAATCCTCCGAGCTTGCATCTCCTCGTCAGCCGCGCCTCGCAGCTGTGGTATTGTTCTGCAGATTGTTTTCAACGATCGGTATTGTAACAATCCTCAAAGTAAGCCACTTTCTTCAGATGCAAGACTACCATCGTCTCGGATATGCCGAGAGTGGGTCGCTTAAATCACTATGACCAATGAAGGATGGGATACGAGGAGTGCAGCACTGCAGTCCTCGGAATTGCTATTCGAAGGATTGTTTTACCATCAGGTTGGGAAGACCATGACGCTTTCGGAATCGATATCCGAGACCTCGAACGACACCTTAGGGCGGTGAGAAGGCTGCATACACTGTGCAGGGCAGGATCAAGGTCGCATGGTGTCTGCATAGCCGAACTTGCATCTTCCGTTTCGGGTCAACGAGCAGCCACCACTTCCAACATTCAGTGCAGCAACCATTCATGTTCGGGAAGCGTCCGCTAGCTGTACTAGGCCGCGCCCGCAGTGATCATGCAACTGCGCCCTGAAGAATTCCCTCACACCTTTCTTGGACTCTGTGTACTATAGTCGTCGAGGTGCGTCCTCGGCTGAGAAGTACGTCGTCTTCAGGAGGCTCTTGGTTACATATAGCGTGGGGTGGATTTGTGGAGATGATCCCTGTTGCGCCAATAAAGCAGATAATCCTCCGGGCGGGACCACTTGGCGTGGCTGACTACGGCCCGCCGCGCTGTCACCCGAGATTGGAAAGGGCTGCCTGCGGAATCATTCCTTATATTGATTATTGATTGCTTTCCGCGCGGAAATATTCCACGTATTGATTATTGCTTATTGATTTCGGTCCACTCGATGCGGAATCATCCCTCGTATAGATTATTGATGGGGTTGGCTTCCGCGCTGAATCATTCGTTCGTATCGATGACGGATGGAATTGCTTTCCGTGCTGAGAAGCCAAGCGGCTCAAAATTAGCAGACCCAAGGATGTCTTGGGCAATTTGCTTGACCTCTTGGGCCTAAGAGCGAAAAGGTTGGCGCCATAGAGCACCTTTCTTGTCAACTCCACCATACAGCCGTTGAACTGCAGAGATTCTCGGTTTCAATATGGAGTCTGAGTCTTTAGCCAACGGCCACGGGGCCGAGAGTCCACCATACCCTCCGCAACCCAATGATATTCCAACCACAACGTCGAAAACCGAAATCACCACCGCAATAGCTCCACCGAGGAATGACCCTCCTACAAGCGAGCTGCGGCAAACCCTTTTCATGATCTTCATCACCCTGACGCAACTGGTGCAGATGATACCCTTGGGCGCCGGAATCAATTCTGGACTGGCGATCGGAGAAGCGTTGGGTGCAACCCGAATCCAGTCTACTTGGGTCGTTGCGTCGTACCCTCTGACCCAAGGCGCTTTTGTCCTGATCGGCGGGCGCTTGGGAGCTGTGTACGGCCACAAGAACATGCTGACCGCCGGCGGTGTCTGGTGGGTTCTCTGGGCTTTGTGTGGTGGATTCGCCAACAATCTCGTTGCGATGTGCTTGATGAGGGGTTTGTGCGGTATGGGAGGGGGTCTCATGGTTCCGAACATTGTCGCTCTGCTAGGCATCACTTTCCCCCCAGGGCCCAAGCGGAATCTGAGTTTTGCGCTCTTTGGAGCAATGGCCCCTGTCGGTGCTGCTGGTGGATCGCTCATTGCTGCGGTGGTTATTCAGCTGACAGAGTTCAAATGGCTTTTCATGTTGCTGTAAGTGGTGATAGTATGCAAGCGAAACATCCCGTCGCTAATACCTAATCCTTCAGTGGTCTACTTGGCTTCGTCATCTACAGCATGGCATTAGTTGCAATTCCTGCGGACGAGCCAGTGGATCCAGAGGGCACGATTGACTGGGTCGGTGCTTATCTGGGGGTTGGCGCCTTGATCTTATTCAACTTTGTCTGGAAGTGTGTATCACCAAGACTCTATCTATTGATTCTACAGTACTCATCGTTTTCTAGTCAAGCCCCAATTGTAGGGTGGAGCAGCGTCTACGAAATCGTTCTCCTCATCATCTCCATCATCCACTTCGCCGCCTTCGCATACTGGGAATCGCGGATCGCCAAAGAACCAATCCTGCCCTTCAAGATCTGGAAAGCGCCTTCCTTCGGCATCCTCATGCTCACCATCTTCTTCTGCTTCATGAGCCTCGGCATCTTCTTCTGGTACATGAACATCTACATGCAGACCATCCGCCACGACAGCCTCATCCGCACCGGCGTCCAATACCTCCCCCTAACCATCGTCGGCGCCGCGAACGCCTTCCTAGCCGCATGGCTCGCCCCGCGCGTCTCAGCCCAGATCGTCATCGGCATCGCCTGTTTCGCAATGGTAGCCATGAACACCCTCCTGGCCACCATCCCCACGCATCTGACCTACTGGGCCATGGCCTTCCCAGCCATGCTCTTGTCGGCCTTCACCATCGATCTGATCGTCACCAGCGCCCAGATCATAGCCAGCAACACCGTGTCGGTCAAGCATCAAGGCGTGGCAGGCTCCCTGGTCGGCACGCTCCTCAGTTACGGACTTAGCACCGGGCTGGGCTTCGCGGGCACTGTGGAGGTGAATACTTTCGCGGATGGCAACGATTTGCTCCATGGCTATCATTGCGCGGCATACCTGGCGGTTGGCTTGGCGGCTGCGGCGTTGATACTAGGCGTCGGCTTCATTCGTATACCCAAGGATATCCGCGAGGATACAGGGGAAGTGGAAGCGAAGAGTTGAGTAGCTACCTTAAAGTTAGAGATCTCACAGGGTATGATAGCTAGCAGGCGTGGGGAAGGGAAGGTCTAGCGCATGAATTATTGGTGTCCAAAAACCCCTATAGATCGGTTTTTAATGAGAAGACTTAGATTGCGGATTTCAGCGCTGGACTCGCTTCCTACTTCTGTCAAGCGTGCTGCGGGTGCTACTGCTCTGATGGTGGGTTGTATGAAAGTAAAGCGGTATCTTGAACGAGCATTAGGATGGTTCTGCTGGAGAGGACAGCCATTCGTCTGCATCCAGATATTTACCGGGCATCTCTTTTGAGACGGAGGACATGATATGGTAAGTCTTACAAACGCCGACTTTATATAGATCTCCAATGGAGACGGAAAATTCTCATTTGCCATTAAGGAAAAGGAGCAGATACCTGAGCATTGCACAACTCGATTAATCTGATGTAAATCAAGCTCACAGCTGGAATCCAACAGCAACGAAGGTCGGAATTTAGGGGAAGTGAGTCTAACGCTATAGATACACCTCCTGCTCAAGTATTTCTAATTCTTGATACATAGACACTACCAGCTCTCTTTCCTTTCAGATGCCCTGAGCTCGAAGGCGATACTTTACATTGTATATCCAAGAAAAGTGAGTCCAACGCTATAGCTGCCTCCCCCGCTCCCCGTCTCTAATTCACAATACATAGTCACTACCAACCATAATTCTCCCGGGTGCCTGAGCTCGAAGGCGATCCTACGACGCAGCAACCCCCGGCTCCTCGATAGTGAAAGGCTTGACATTCTTCCCCACTACCTTCCCCTGCGTCTGCAACGTGTCCGTCGCATTCTGGAGCGCGAACTCGAAGAAGCCCTTGAAATCTACAAAACAAAAAGCGCCCTCGTTGTTAGCAAATGAACAAAGCAGCAAAAGATTTTTTTGAGAACGGTTAGAAGGGGGGGGACGTACTGATCGGATGGCCCGTGGTGCAAGCGTAGACGCTCCAGGTGACGGACGTCTCGTCGCCGAAGATGGCGTCCGCGGCGATGGTGATCCAGTAGCCGGAGAAGGAGCCGTTGTGCGCGCTGTTGTACGCGACGGGGACGGTGGAGGGGAGCTGCTCGAAGCGCTGGAGGAAACCGCCGGGGGGGGTGTAGTGTTGCTTGGTTAGCTGGTGGGACGGGGACGGTGGTTAGTGGGAGAACAACGGGAGAGATGGTGGGGAGGATGGGAAGTCGATGCTGGGGGGCTGGTGGGGAAGACTTACGATCTCTTCGAGGGGGTAGGATCCATAGTCTGTGGGTACGTTCGAGGTACGCAGGGCCCCGGCTTTGTTGTCACGTCCTTGGGTTTTGAAAGGTACGAAGCCGAGCCAGTCGGGGTGGAAAACTGAGAGTGTCTGTGAGCATGCAAGGGATGATATGTGGTTGGGGCGAAGGTGAGGGGGCGTACAGTCGGAGATCAGAGCAGTGACGTCTTTCGCTGCTGCACCGATCACGGCTATTGTGACGGCTTGGTCGTAAGCTGTGCCAGAGGGACATTGGCAAGGGAGAGCAGAGTCCGTTGAGCACTCTGGGAGGGCTGCTGCAGGTGTGCTCAGCACGAGGAGAGCGAGGGCCGTGGGAGCTATTGGGAAAATCATATCTTCGGATACGTGGTAGCGAATTTTGGTTGAGAAATGACAGGAGCGAAGCTCGCTTTTAATCTGAAAAGAGACCTTGAAGCCACGAGCCTGTTCCAGGACCGGCTGAAATGACCGGACTACTAGCCGTAGACGGTACTCATCTCGATGACAGCTGAGCTTCTCGGACCCAGGGACAACGATCTCGGGGGATTTCGACCACGTGGACGCAGGTTCCAATCTGTCTGGTACGTGCCTGCGGCCGGGCTTGCAGCTTCAGCTAAGGTTACCAACATGTTCTGATCCATACTGTGTGATCACGGCTGAGCAAGCGGCCCAGCTCTGACGAACGAGAGCACGCCAACCCACGGCGGGTGGACGGCATCGTCACCGAAAAGCAGGGGAAGATGAGAAACGAGGTGTGAGGGAATTGCAGGAGCCTGAAACGAGCGTTGGTCCGCATCCTCCGCTCGGTACAATTCCTGGCCAGACTCAATTGTTGATCTTGGCAAGCGAAGAGAGTGACAGAATAATGAGGCAACCACAAGTACACTAGGGGAGCTTCTAAACTTCAGGAATCAGCTCACCTAGGCATTCCGTGTTTTCTGCATTATGCCTAGCTTCATGCTTCATTCGTCTGCATGAGTAATACTGTCATCTATAAGGCAATCAAATCGCTTACGTGGTGGTCGCCTTCAATGCATGTCGACGTTTGCTTCCATTATATTGGACTAGCCTCTAATTAGTAAATCACAAGCGAGGGTAGCGGCCCGACGCTAGGTGTATTCAAAAATACGGAAACAAAACACGGGACGCCTGAATATAACCTCATGGTAGAAGCTCCCAGCTAGAACTACGTATTTGAACCCGTGCCTTCAGAGATGGCTTCCTCCCTACTTCAGCTCGTCGTTCTCGGCCGCAACTCCCAGCCTGATTTACGTACGCGGATCCCGTGCCGCCAGAAATGGCTCCCTCGCTACCACAGCTAGTCGTTTGGGCCGGCAAGTCCCTTTATATCAAATGAACTAAACCGGTTCGTGTCCAACACCACCATTGATTATTCTTGAACATCATTCGTCCCAAGCCGGTCCTTGACTCGATTGACCACCAAGAGTCCAAATCCCTCCAACGGCTATGGACGCCACAGCTGAATATATACAACATCCCTCAGCTCCTAGTGATCTCGCCGTCGCCCTGGAGGACGAATCATGGGGGCTCCGTAAGCGAGGAGCGAGAAGGCTGAGGCCAATCCCCGAGTGTGTGACAAGGACGGCGTGCACACTCTTTCTGAAAATACATGAGCAGCTCGTTTCATTGCCTCAACGGAGTCAGACAACAAGGGCACTCTGGCCGTCTTTCTACCACAGGCTACACGCCACTGGTGCAGCGGGACAGGCTGCTAAGTCGTTCCTCTGAGATTGTGCCTGTTTCTTTCCCGTCCATTGCTGGGCGGGTGCGAACCGGACCATTACAGGATTTAATGGCATCTGACGGCGTGTCTGAATATATAAAGTGTTACGGATATCGCCCTGACGTAGAATTGTGTTTTGTAACTCTCTCCTTGCTTTTCTTGTGATCTGGTATTTTCGACAAGATGAAGCTCATCACTCGCTATACATCTTTCCTTTGCATAGTTGCAAGTGTCACCAATGCCGCCTCAATCTATCAAAATAGCGAAGATGCCGCAAGACATCAGATTACGCAATGGCAGAGTCAATACAACCGCTATATAGAAGACACCATCAAGACTCGTCAATCAGGCTGCACTTCGGAGAACATCGTCTATCGCCGGGAATGGTAGAAGGCTCATTATGCCAGTTCCTGGAAGTCGAATACTGACGACCGGCTCAGGGGTTCCTTGCCGAAGAAAACTCGCAGGGAGTACATTGATGCCGTTCAATGTCTCATGAATAAGCCTCCGATTTACCCCAAGAGTGAAGTGCCAGGTGCTCGAAGCCATTTCGATGACTTCTCGGCCACTCACATCAGTCAAGCTCCTTTCGTTCACTTCGACGTCAGTGTTTTCTCTCTTCTATTTCATTACCACATATCCAGCAGCAACCCACTCACATTCCATCAGGGCGTCTTCTTCCACTTCCACCGCTACTACCTCTGGCTCTACGAGCAAGCCCTCCGCACCGAATGCGGCTACAAAGGCACTCAGCCTTACTGGGACTGGACCATCGACTACGCAAACCCAGCCCAATCTCCGGTCTTCGACGGCTCCTCTACCTCAATGGGCAGTGACGGGAGCCCCGCCCATGTAGGCATCGTCAACATCAGCGCCTTCGGTCTCACCGTGCCCATCAACCCCGGCGCCGGCGGCGGTTGCATCGCCAAGGGCCCCTTCAAGAACCACACCATCAACCTCGGCCCCGTCGCTTCGGAGCCCCGCGATTCCGACGGCGGCCTGGGCTACAACCCGCGGTGCCTGACGCGAGACCTCCATCCCGAGTGGACCAACCACACCAAGCCCACGGACATCGTGGATGCTTTCACGGCGTGCGGCGATGACCTCGGTTGCCTCGATACCAACGCCGAGGGCGCCATCGGCTTCCATACTTCCGGCCATTTCGCGGTCGGAGGCATCATGATGGATCCGTGGGCCAGTCCGCAGGATCCGGTCTTCTTTTTGCACCACGCGCAGGTCGATCGCTTATGGAGTGTCTGGCAAGGCTTGGATCCGGGCAAGAGGATTCAGCACGTGTACGGCACGCAAACGGCGTTCAATCGTGAGTCTTGCTCCCTTTCTATACTATACTGCTACCAAAATCTCCCTTTCCAAAATAAACACATGCTGATATATGTGACCGACTCAGAGCCGCCGAGTGCGAACGTGACATTGGAGTCTGAACTCGACTATGGCCGTCTGGCTGGCAAGCAGCGGGTCAAGGACGTGGTCTCGACGGTCGATGGCCCGTTCTGCTACGCTTATATTTGACCGCGCTTCGATGAGGGGTGAAAGGGTAGCGATGAGTTGCGAGATTGTATTGAAGGTGGCTGGTGTGGGGACAAAATGGGTGGCAGAGTGTAGTAGACCATTGTAACGGTAGTGGGAGGGTATTCAATACAACCAAGCGTTTTACCTCAACATGTGCGAGAGTCTACTTCCCGTGCGCGACGCTTGGCCAATACCTCGAGACTGAATATATCAGACCGAGTAGTTTGTCGGCGAAATCGCCGCTTGTTTCCCATTCAGAACCCCAGATCCACACCTCGACGAAGATGTCGAGCAACCGTGACCATAGTGGCAGATGGGAGTCCACGGAGTGGCCACCTAAGGATCCGGGTCCAGAACATATTGCTATCCCATGACCTGGTACCGAATACTCAAACCTCTCCCCTAATAAACTCCACCCCTCCATGGTATCACCGTGGTCCCCCTACCCGTGTACGTTCACGTCTCAGGGGAAATGAAGTCCCACGGAAGCTTAGTTTCTGCTTCTACAGACACGTTTGATCATGATTGTGGTTGCATGAGGAATTTGCTCGCACTTGGGCCGGAGGGTAGAGGATGGGCGTGTAGGGATGTGGTGGGAGATTTTTGCTTATGGGGAAGGGAGATGGATGGGAAGGCTGTGTGCATGCTTTTGGGCTGGGAGAACGAGGAGTGGGAAGAGAGTGATGAGGATGGTGAATACGAGGAAGAGGGAGGATGGAGATGGTTCAGGTTTTGCTGGAAGGTAGATTGGTGACTACAGACGTCACAACGTGCAAGGCTCTACTGCCATGACTTGAGGGCAGAGAGTGACGAGGTTAAAGAGCAAGATGGTGAAAACAAGGAAGAGAGTGAATGTATACGTCTTAGTTTTGGTGGAAGCTTGATGGATGACTACAGATTAAAGGAACCGTCACAACATGCAAGTCTCTACTGCCATCACCAAGAACCCTCGCAACGGCACAGCATCCCGGGACCCTCAAGCATACTTGCCTACCAAGGCCTGGACCTCTCCATCACTCATCTGCTTGATGCCCAACAGCTCATTATCCAGCTTCTGGAAATGCCCGCCGTAGCCCTCACCCCAAATAGCCGCAAAGATGAAGTTATACACGAACACATCCGGGTTCGGCTTCTCCTTCTTGAGCTCCTCCCAAGCCTGCGCGAGACAGTCATCAACAGCGACCTCCTCCTCCTTCCAACCCTCCGGACCCGCGGCTTTCTTGCCCTTGGCCAGGAGCTCCTGCAACGTGGTGGCCGTGTCCTGGACATAGACGGCGCGGTTCTTCGTGGCGTCGAGGTTCTGAAGCACGCCGGCGACGGCCTTGCCGATGGTTGGGAGCGAGGTGGCGCTGAAGAGGCGGTGGCCGCCGTCGTAGAGCTTGATGCTCTTGCCCTTGACGTTCATGATGAAGCCGACCATGAGGCCCCAGTCGAGGAAGGAGCCGGTGCACACCAGGGTGTAGGACATGCCAGTGGAGCTGGCCTGCTTCTTGAGCGCGTCCTGGACGGCGATTTTGGGCTGGAAGACAGGGAGGGCGCCGGTCTTGGAGAGGGGGGTGTTGGACCCGAATTCGGAGGGGAGGAAGCGCTTGATGCCTGCTTTGCCGGCGGCTTCGACGAGGAGGAGTTGTTGGTCGATGACGGCGGAGCCAAGGGTGGATACGAGGGCGTCTTGACCGCGGAGGGCGGAAGTCAGGGAGTCGAGGGAGGAGTAGTCGACGGGCTTGACGGTCACGGAGGAGGGTAGCTTGTGAGTGCTGCTTTGGCGGGTGAGTACGGTGACTTGGAAGCCGGTGGAGAGGAGGGCATCCAGGATGGCGGGACCGAGGTTGCCGGTACCCTGTAGCGGCGAATAATGTTAGAAGATGAAGACGGTTGTGTGTAGAGGATCAGATCAGAAAACGATCAACCTACCCCGGCCAAGGCGACTTTGGTGATGGAGCTCATGTTGTGCGGGTTTGCGTGCTTTCTATGTTTGAAAAAAGGAGGGAATAGATTCAAACAGGAAAAGGGCATGTGGTGGATGATAGGAAATAACGAAGAAAGCTACGAGCAAGGGAGTATAAGAGTTAAATTGGGTACATTATCTTCCCCTGTTGGAAGCTTGTATCGCTGACAAACGTCCTCCACCGGAACACTAATTACATTTATAAGCAATTCATGCAAGTGAACAATGAACAGCGATAGCATTGCCTTGTCTCACAGTCACATAAGTTGTTTACGAGACTTCTTGCGGAGAACTGTCAAGGGGGATCAGGATGATTGGAAACCGTTCAATACAATGCGGCTAGAGTTGTGCTGCATGGACGGAATCGCTCCGCTTTCGACAGTAAGCACAAAACCCTGCTTCCCAATCTATGCCAAGATTCGGCCCAAGAAGCAGAAGGCAGGCATCCAACAGGCCAGAAAATGAAGAATTGCGCGAGGATCTGCTTTGCAACCATACATGCATTGATGAATCCGCGAGGAACCTGCAGTCCGGTCACACAATGCGGAACAGTGGAATCATACCGAGTTGTAAAGGAGATGTGGAGTGAAAAAAGTCAGCAAGAAGTGGCAGGAAGCACTTATTGGTTGAGCACAGAATAACGAGGCTGGCTCGACCCACCCGTTGTTGGCCTCGTACGCTCCGTTCGCATATCTTTGTAAGGTCTTTCAGCCATAATCAGTCACAGCTAAGCCTCGTATTGCTGTCATTTCGCGGGTTGGGTTTGCAAGCAAGTCTGTTCGTCAACATGATGGAATCTAAGCTTTTCCACTTACCTAAAGTATCCGCCAAGAGGTGAGCTAGCCCGATTGGTATTTTACACGTTCGTCAAATCCGCGGAAAAGAGAACAAGCTCTCTGAGCAGGTTCTACCCTTGCAGTATTAGAGTAATTGGAGACTGAGATGGGGAATATAATGGTACACGACTTCAACAAACGGCCCTTGATTGACGTGTCCTCAGCCGGGCACCCATTTTCCCCATAGTATGATGAATCGCTGGGGGATCTGTCAACGAGATCGTCATTAGAACATTCAAAGCAATGCGTCAAGGTCTCGATTCTCGTCAGTGTCAATCTGTTATTGCTTGCCTGTCTGTCCCAGGATCATATACTTGGCACGTCAACGAAGACGAGGAACACTGTTCGATAAAGGACATGTTTGACACGAAGGAATGGTCTCAACATGAGGAGTAATTATGAGAAGAGCTACGGCGCCATCCTTTGTCGATATGAGTCTTGTAAGGATTACTCTTCGGCAGTGACTATACCCTCAGATTGCGGCTCACGGATTTCCCCTACTATCGACATCGGCAGACTCGATAGATCTAGCGTATCCGTCTTCTAAATTTGTGTGGCTTTTGCCTAAGATGGTTTTGCTATCTGGAGACGCCCCTTGACCAATGTACCGCTGGGCATGAGCTCTCGTAAAGCTCAAAAGTTAGGCCGGAGTAATGGTGAGCCCGAACGTGCTTGTATTACGTTCCACGATGGAAGCTCGGAGCCATGACTTCGGGGTCAGACATTCGTGAATGTTGACACGCAGGGCCAAGCATAATTTACAGTGAATGCTTTTTTCGGGCGCTTCTTCTGGGTGGATCGACGATTTGCGCTTCGGCCGTAGGCATCCAACGGTCAAGGAGTCCATCGTCGCTCCGTGGAACAATAACTTTGTGGAGTATCGGGAGGTAGATGCTCTGAATCCGACAAGTTCCCTGTTCGTTCTCTTGTCCAGTCTGTGTCTCGTGCTACAGCTCGAACTCATATCCTAGGTCCTCCATCTTCTTAATCTCCCGTCTGCCTTCGCCCCTACTCGCAAATGCCTTTTTTATCCTTGCGAATCTCTTTCTCGCCCGGTAATCGTGTTTGTCCCACTTCCGTGGCAGCATCCCCTTCGAATCTCCTTCCCTGTCCACTTGGGCCGCCCAATCAACAAGCTCATTGAGATAGTCCAGATCCTCAGGGAACGCCAGGTGGTGAAACTTCCTCCCAGCACCTTTCTTCTCCATCCTCTGCATCTCCCAAGCCTTCATCTTCGAGGCAGAGGGGAGTGACAATCTCCCGCTCCACATCCTTGCAATAACAGCAGCTTGTGCCTCGCAAGTGCGAAAGGGAAGGATGTTGGAGGGGACGCCGACGAATGCTACCGTTGGATTTGGGGCGTAGAAGATGTGCTGATAGAGATGCTCAACTCTTTCCCCGTTTGTGATCGGTGGAGGAACGAGGGAAGATAGGAAGGGGTATGAGTGGTAGTAGCCGGTGCAGAAGAGGACTTTGTCGATGCCCACCTCGATCTGACCGTCGGCGAAACGTACAGCACGCTCATGCCCACTCGAAAGGAGCAGAAATTCTGCAATCTCGGGCACGGTGCGAACGTTGGCATCAGAGAATCCAGCAGCGAGGTCTGAAGGGGTACGTTGGCTGAGGAGCAATGGTACAGCACAGGTCTTCGTGATTTGAGTCGAGATGTCGAGACCAGATGCCGAGGCACCGATGATGATTGTTTTGAGTGTGGTGTAAGGATCGGGATTCCGGTAGTGCTTGGAGTGGGATACGCGATTTGGAAAAGCGGTGTTCCAGGCCTCCAAGCCAGGGATGGCAGGGATGTGAGGTACTGCATAATGCCCACTCACGACGATAATGGCATCGTAGGCTTTGTCTCTAATGCTTGAGGTAGGGAGATGGATACTTGTTAGTAGCCATCTATTCTGCTCGCGCTGGGGGCGGGACACGACTGAAAGGACTTTGGTCTTGAATACGTAGAGATGGGTTACTGGCTCCGCATACCGCGTTAGATATTCTAGCACACTCTCACGGCTGGGGAAAAGTTGATCGTTTGTAAGAGAGTCATCGGTAGAGTAGGTCATCATGATGTGAGGGATGTTGGTTTCTAGATGGTCATACATAGGAGAGCTAAACACAGGGGTTTTCCCAACCCACGTCGGTTCTTCGGGAGGTGGATTGGGATTCGTCTGTGGGACAGAGAAGTGGCTTTGAGGTGGAGATTCCGAGTATGTCCATGCTCCACCCGGACAGGTCTGCTGTTCGTAGATGTCAATACATTCGAATCGATTCTCGGCCAACAGATATCTGGGTCGTTGTCAGTGCAGGGGCCTGGACGTTGATTATAGCAAATTTTGTCTGTGAATCCGTTCGGTGAGCAGAAGCTTGTCGATCCATTGGTTGCAGAAAGTGGTCTACATCAATTTGAAAACGCGAACACTCGAAGAAGATGAATGGAAAGAATCTCAGCATACTTCGCTGCGGCAGTGCCTCCTGGCCCGCCTCCGATGATGGCAACCTTTCGAACATCCCAGTACATCTCAGCGGACATCACAATAGAAAAAACAATTCGCCCTGTAAAAAAGATGCTGATTGGCGTCCGAGAGCTTAGCACAGAGGGAGATCTATGACAGCCTAAAAAGATAGAAGTTGTTGTTTGATGCAGTTTCTGGGCCTGTGAGAGACCCTCTTAATTTATGATTAGGAGCCTGCCAGAATATCATGTGTGAACTCAATGCCCTGCAAATCAACATTGATAAGGTAAGGTAGGAACAGAGCGATGACACGTGACAGAGCTCGCATTATTGGTCAGCCCTGTAAAGTGTACGCTAGTGCTACCTCAGTGTGACTTCGAGCTTCTTTGATGTATCGGATCTCTTAGCGTATGGCACTGATACGAAGCATCCTTAACGACTCACGCGATGCAGGCAATTAACATCCTTGCAGCGACCACATCTCAGACAACGATTACGGCCTACCGAGGTAGCAATGGCGCCTACCGACACACCGTCATGGCCAGATCCAACCCCAATCGCGCACCTCAAACCTTCGATCGAAGCGACGAACATATCGGTATCGGGAATAGTAGCATTGATATGGCCCTATTCGGCGTCCCAGAGCTCTTACAGTCTTTTGCTCGTTGAGCCTGATTTTCGACTGCGGCGTCACAAGGGACAAGTCCGCCTGCATTTCACAGGCTCAAGCGCGAAGGCTGTCGCAAGAGGTGGCATACGAAGTGGTGACCAGCTACTACTGAGCTTGGACGATGTTCAGTGGACGCAAGATGCATCTGCTGCAGAGGCCACAACACAGACCCCTGGGAAGGGCATTGACTGGGAGCTACGATTCCAAGAGCGCGTGGTGTTGCAGGTATGCAAAGTCGGCTTAGTATGAGAGACTTGAATTCACATAGCGTTCCCGGTGTAGATTCAGCGCGAAAATGAAGAGCCTATTACGATTGATATAGATCATCCACCGGCCTCCCCGCAGACACAAGCTTTTCCCAAATCACCTCGTCGCCCATCCCCGCCTTCGGGTCAAGATCTGTATGGGCCCACAAGATCAAACCCACATCTCAGTGACAACTCAAAATCATGGTCCTCACCGGCTTTTCTCAAACGAAAAGCGCCCTCGTCCACCCCTTTCTCCAACTCACTCTTCGACCCTTTCGCGGATGAGCATGACTACCAAGAACGTAGCCCGACCAAGAGGACAAAGTTTGCCAGGAAGAGCGCGGAATGGAGGTTTGCCGACAGGACGCCGAGCCCAATCCTGCAATCGGATATTCAGGTCGAGCAGCAAGTTGAGCAGCAGGTTGAAGCAGAGATTCACAATTCAAGCGCGGAGCAAATTACGGGACTACCAACCCCTATCTCTGAGCAAGAAATAGCTGTCCAGGACTCAAAGAAGGTTCCGGTCGAGGAAGGCTTCCAAAGTCCCATTTCAGGCCATCGAGAATCCCCTACGAGCCTGGAGCACGAAGCACATGTCGAAATACAAGAGAGGCAAAGCTCTCAAGACCAAGATCCGGATGAGGACTACAGCCCAAGCATAGAGTACAACCCAGGCCAATCTGGCTCTGTGCCTCAAACTGCTGCTCAGATCATTGACGCAACCGATGAACACATGGAGGAGCTCCAGACTACCGTCTCGGAGCCTAGTTCAGAGCCGGCAATGTCCACCCTTGTCGAGCCTAGTTCAACGATAATGAGGCTCACTAGTCCCGGGAGCAAGGAACACCCGACTGTATTCACTGATGTCACGGAGCCGTCAGTAGATGGAATCGACACTAGTGAGATGGCTCCCTTAGAGGAGGCAATGGACGACAGAAGCGCTGAGGAATCTCGAGGCGAAGAACACGATTCGCCCATGTCTGAGGAAGAAGCTGCAGCAATTGAGCATACCATCAGCAGCAATAGGGCCAGCTCGCCCAAACAAACCGTAGACGCTTATCTGCGTCACTTGAATGCCGAGCAGGTCGGCCCTCAAACATTGGATGACATATTACGGCGATCTAATCAAGAGTCACTATTCGGATCTGGCCCGTACGATCAGAAGGCTGATAGGGTCGCTCCTTCATCAGTAGTCGAACTGTCTTCGTCGCCGGTGCATGCTCCATCACGCTCCCAACCAGGATCTGAAGAAGGTAGCTTGAACATTGAAAGAGAACGAGAGCTAGATGATCATTACGACGGAAGTGAAAATGAAAATGGCCATTGGGCGTTGAATAGCGAAGATGACTCAACAGAATGTCCGACTGATCTTTACACCGAATCTGAGGACGAGGCTGAAGACGAAGATGAAAATCAAGTTGCTCGGATGGGTTATGTGAGTCCACAAGGCATACCTAACGGTACAATCTATGATGCGGATGACCTGTCAGGAAAAGACGACGTCGAAGGCCAGGGCAGAAGTGAGTCAGACGAGAGCCAGGGACCCTGCCACCACATCAGATTCCAAGACCAGGACCATGATCTACAAGATTCGCATGACCTGCTGGATGAAGAAGGTCATGACAGCGAAGCCGAACGTAGTGATGATGTGGATGAAGCTCCGGACAATGTTAGCTCTGATAGTGACCTAATGAAAGTGGAAGGACCGCCGGAACAGATCCAGCTTGGATCCTCAGGGAAGACGTTTGATCACGACGAGCGGACCTCTGAAGCTGTGGAGGATAACCAATCAACTGTGGATAATATGCCTAGGTGGCGTCCTGCTTCGACCTTCGGGTACGACGGCTCATCATTCTCACGGTTGCAATCGAAAGCAGAACCCGACAAACATATCGCTATTTTCGAATCTACAAACACCGAGACCACGAAGATACAAGGTGCTGGGAGTACGATCAATCCGAACGGAGAGAGCGGAGAGATCCGACCAGCAGCATCCGTCGACCAGCTATCGAATGATCTTCCTTCGGCTCACGAAGGTTTTGGCGCAGCCTCGAGAAACCTAGGGCTCTTTGTTCAAAATGATTCGAAAGAAACCCGTGCAGAAAGAAAGGATGACTATTCTCCAACATCCGCTGCTTGGGTTGCCTATGACCAGCTTCAGAATGATGGCGTTGGACTGCCGCCCGCAGCCGAGCATGGACCAGGTGAGCTTCAGCTTGCGCACGATACTCGGTCTCCATCTGAAGCCCACATAACGAAATTTACACCTGAAACGTTGGTTGAAACAGGTATCGATGATACCGGGTTACGAGCTCGAGAAGACGATGGAGGCCTAGACGATAGAGATCGGATCATTTATGCAGAAAGCTCGGTTCGCTTCCTGGCAGGACGGAGCCCGAGTCTTGGCGATAGTGCCGCCGCAACTGAAGACATAGAGGACATGGCGGAGGGTGAAGAATTGATCGCATCCGAACCCGATGATTACTGGGAAGAAGACGATGAGGTGAGCGAAGACGAGGGATTGTTAAGCGAAATCGGCGAGTCTGAAGCAGGTGAAGATGAAGAGAACGACGAACCAAAAGAATTACGAGGTGAAGGTGGACAGCTACGAAGAAACAGACTGGGCGAGGCATCCCCTATTAAAAGCTCAGCAGTAGAGATCATTGATCTTGGAAGTAGCGATGAGGAAGAGCTCACGGTACCGCAAATTCCTGAGCCGATCCAGCCACTTGACCCTGAACATTCGTATCCCGAATCCTCTGGAGATGCGAAACCGCGGACTGCAGCGTCGAGACAACATGACACACACTATCTAACGAAGGAGACCTTTGTACCGATATCAAGCATTGAGACACCGATTCAGGCCCAACAGAGCACTCTCGGTAGCAAAGGTCTTGCAGAACATGGCAGAGAATCCGAAATTGAGCCCGATGCCCCGATTGCGATCAGCTCGAGGCGGGAGATTCACGACACGTACTCGGAAGATGCTGGATTCACAGAATCTGAGCTCGCAGAGAGTCGGCCCCCTTCGCCGGACCAGGTGACGGTTTCGCCGTCGCAGACACGCGCTGTGGGTTCTCCACAACCATCTTCTACTATCAAAGGCCTTGCGCAGGACGTGGCGTCCGACACTCAGGAGCAAGCTGTAGACGAAGATGCAGAGCCGTCACCGGAGCCAGAGCGAGAGCGCGTCAAGGATGAATTAAGGGCTGGGTCTCCAGATACTTCACTTGTGCACTCCGCAGAAGCACAAGTTCTAGCGGCCTCTCCAGAAAATGAAGCTGACCTTCTCGAAACGCAGCTCACAATGAGGCCATCTCGGTTATTTCAGAAAGAGATTCCAGACTCAGCTGCTGAAGACCAGTCTTTGGCAACATCAATTGAAGAAACAAGTAATGCAATTGCAGCCGCAAGCCAACTATCACAATATCCCGCAACGGACCTAGACCAAGACGACGTTTACATGGATCAGGATGGAAGGCCGGTTCAGCTCGACGAAGATTCCAGTGAAGATATGGCTCAGGAACTCAGCTTGCAGGATTTGCGCGAAGAGCTTGAACAGCGAACTCAGCTTCCTACACCCACTACTACGCAGCTGGCCAAGACCAAATCAGAGACGTCTGAAATATCATTGAAATACGAGATCGAAGAAGATACGCTACCAACGCCAACTCTGACTCAAAAGACCCTCACGATCGTCCCTTCGGTCTGCAGACGGGAAAGTCATGATATCTCTGAGCCGGTCGATGAGTCTCCAGAACCTAAGGTCAAAGAAATTAGCCCCGCAGCACCAAGTACGATAAAGGAGGCTTCTGAAGTAGCTCCCCCGACAACGCCTGGTCCATCTCGCAAAGTATCACTGGTCCAGAAATTGAAGAAGATGAGGAGCGAGTCTGCGAAGAAGCGGAGATCTAGCCATATGAGAGATACACCTTCTGCAGCCAGTCCGTGGTTTGGTCCTCGAAGATCCAGTCGACTCGCTCCAGATACCGATGAGCCCGCCGTTGGCGCTGAAGAGGAAACCGGCAGAGACGGTGATGTCAGTAGTGAAGTAGACGGTGAAAGTCAGCGACAAAGTGAGCCGTCTCTGATACGACATAACATCACCTCGCCTTCCCTTGCGAAGAATCTTACCCGCCTTCCCTCGTCCTCACCTCCGCCGCATGTTGTTCAACAGACTACAGGCTTCCGCACAAATCTCTCCTACTTCGCACCGCTAAACACAATTCGCGCTCACTACAATGCTACCACCTCGGTCCTCGCTCTTGTCATCGCCTCGACTCCTCTAGAACGCGCCACGACTGGTCCAGAAGACTACCATACAACCATCTACATTACGGATCCCTCCTCCGCCGGCCCACCGTCTGTATCCTCAGCACGGATCTTCCGACCTTCGAGACTCGCTTTTCCTAAAACCCAGCAGGGCGATGCCATCCTCCTCCGCAGCTTCCGCGTCGTCAGCTATCGCAAACAGCTAGGCCTATTGAGCACCGATAGCAGCGCCTGGGCTGTCTTCCACCGTGGCGAAGAACCACAGATCAAAGGCCCGCCCGTGGAGTTCGGAGCCGAAGAAAGGGGCTTCGCGAGGGGCCTGTGGGATTGGTGGGCCACGGTAGAGAAAGAAGATTTCATCAGCGCTGTCCCCAAAGATCGAGCGGCAAACGACCGCAGCCCTAAGAAGGTAAGAGATGGCAAGAGTGGCAAAGGTAGAGCTTCATTTCTGAAACACGAATTGAGAGATGGCACGACATATGTTGATCGGGGAAAGGGGGTGGACGACGATAGTGTGCATGAACTGAGGGATGGGACAATGTGGTCTGACAGTAAGTTGTGATGTGCGAGTGATGAGGAGATGATGTTATGAGGCAGCACAATCACAGTCAGCCGTTGTACCTTACCTCTGACCGGTGAACTTATGATGTGAGCTTACAGTCAAAGACTCACTGCTCGCTCTCACTTCCTTTTATCCCCATTCATTGCTCTTCTCTACCTCACATCCTACAATTGAGACGATATATCTCGGCTTACACTGTCTGACCATCCTTTCGGCATTGACTTACTCAGGCCTTGCTAAGCACTCCACGAAGCCTACCGTGACCGCTTCTGAAGCAATCAAACCTTCTTGCGGTTAGTGTACACATATATACTATGAAATTTTCATCTTCTATAAACCCTACGATTCATTCTCCCTTGTCATGAATCGCAGATTTTACTTTGCGATTTCTATAGTCACTTCGGCAGCAAACCTGCGCCTTCATCCCTGCAGCAATATCTTCGCCTTCAAGGTGCAACCTTTTCCGAAGCCATGGCCATCATGCAGTCAGACGTTGTCGCCGCGGAGAAGGCCTGGGCTGCGAAGGAGCCGAAGGACATGGCCGGAGATTCGGTCTACTTCAAGCATTATCGTAACGTAGTCTCCACTATTGACTTCCAAGCCATCGCACATCGAACTGATGTCGAGGACATTAGCATGTCAGCCAGCATCTCGCTCAACCGTCGCGCTGACGCACCGAAGCGGCTTTCTGTCGAAGGATTCCGACGCGTACAAACAGTGCCGGAGATAATCAACCTCGTGGACAGGGAATCCGCTCTTCTCGACCAATTGATGGCATCGCACGGAAGTGTGACCAACGCCAGAAGGGTTGGTGACAAAGTCTTCAACGACTATGAACGTGTTCGCTTGGATCTTCGCAACAAGAAGGCAACACTGCGTGCCGCTGTCTTCCGAGAGGAGTACCTGAGTTTCTTCTCCATTTCGTGCCCGACCACTAACCACTCTGACTGTACTTCTACTCTCCTCGTCGATGACACAGCAGACATGGTGGACGACGTCAACGATGTCTCAGACCCTTCCTTGGCAGGTATAGAGGATGACGAAAGCGACGGAGTGTCTGACTTGACGGTGCTGATGGCTCAAGGAAAAGTAGCCGTCGACGAAATGAATGCATCAAATACTCGCCGTCGGATACAACAAGGGATGTCGAAGAAATTAATACCTCCTCATACATTTGTCGACAAGGTGCCGATCCCAACGTCGCTCAAGTCCGACCGCGAGGGAGAAGTTTGGATGGATGGCTGGCCCATAGCCAAAATCATTGGAGACAAAATTGAATACAGACCGTGGCCGTTCGCTCTTGCTGCGGCCGGAAGCTCTCCAGAGAATGTGCCAAATACCGCCGAGCGTTCCACTGCCCAAGACAAGGCGCCAGCACGAAAGGCTTTCTTTATCCCGCCAGCAGTAGGTGTCGGCCATTCGCCTAAGTCGAATCCAACGACTCTGTCAGCTGAGGAGTTGCCCATCGACAAGATATGTGCTAAAGACGGGGGTCTACCTCCATTCTACGTCTGGCTTAATGATATTCAAACGGGTAATTTGCTTGCGTACGTAGCAAAGAGCTCAGATCTCTCCAAGAAAGAATTGGGTGTCTTTTGGCCGGCGGATTTCAACGTCAGTGGCGATGCCTTTTCATCTAGGAAAACGGATGCCACGACTTGGGGCCCAAAATACGACGCCGGCGGCAAAGACGACAAGCTGTTGCTGAATATGACAGGCTGGTTTCCGGGTGGAGACAACGACGACGAGTGGCCAAGTTGGACGGAATGTCGAATACCGCCGACCCATTCCTCATGTGGCAGGGTAATGAAATCGATGCCGAAGCACAATCGCCAGAGAAATTCTTGGCCGCAGATAATAATCTGCGCAAACGTTTGTGCAAGCTCTATATTGTCGTCGTCGTCGGTGACAAACCTGTCAAGAATTGGTTTCGCTGTCGCCTCTGTCGAAGCTCCACGTTGTCGCCGCGTTGGCGACGAATCTGGCCAAATATCGGTATCACTGTCGCCTTTGTTGAAGCTCCATGTTGTCGCCACCTCGGCAGCACAGGGGCATACTGACTAGGTTCGTGGACGAGGGTATTGGCTTCTGGGAAGGGTCATCAGGTAGGTGTGGGTTGTGTCCGTGATGGGCTTGTACGGCGTTGTTGGTGTTAGTGTTGAGATGGAGGTACATTTACATTTAGATAAGCCATGAGACGAATGAATGGGAAACGCGAGGCAGGGGGTCTGATATGTGTCGGAGCGCTTCGAGGGGACGTAGTTTGTGTGGAGATGTATAGAGGATGGAAGGGAGAGGGCTGCACTTGTCGGATATTTGGACTTGTGGTGTTGGCTGATGCACGGCAGTACTCTGTTCTGCCAAGGGAGTGGCCGCCAGATGACGAAAGCCTTACTCTTCTTGTATGGACAGCGCGAAGATGCTGATCGATGATAATGCTGCAATAGAACGATCTCGAAAGAAGGCTGCTGAGCAAGCAAGTCAATTGGCCAATAGAACGCAATACACCATAGAGACCTTCGTGAGCAACTTCGATTGTCTATTCAATGAGACCTTTACATACCGAATGAGAAAGCAAGTTCTTGTAATTGCCCTTCGTCTCCACAGATGAGCCTAACGCATTCGTTTGGACTGCCAATTGAGTAGTAAATAGCCGCATGAGCCACTCGCCGCAACCGAATGCAGATTCGAACGATCTTTCCTTTTGTAGGCACACATCACGTTTCGTGATCACCACACGGAGCTCGTAGCTCTGTCAGTCATGCTCCCAACTCCCTGACTCGACGGTCGAGTCCTGTAGTCTATACCCTAGCTTGAGGGAAGGGCAGTCCAGACAAAGGAACGCTTCAGAAGCGAAGTCTCACTTCCGGTACGCCTTGACCTGCCATCTCCTACGACAACGTCAGCACTCTCATCTGATCCACTTCCACCACCCCTAATCTTTCCCAATCCAACGGTCATGGTAGCACAGTACTTACCACCAAGCCTCAAACCCCATCGTCCTCGTCTCGATCCCCATGTCCCTCAATGCCTGCGTATCAAGCTTCGTATCATACGGTCTACTTGCCCCTCCCCCACCTCCACCGGTATCGCTTTTCAGACCCCCCATCCCTACCCCAAGCACTCCCGCCAAGACCTCACAGATCCCATACTTAGTCATCCGCTCCTCTGCACTAAATTGCAAGACCTTCCCCGCCGCACCCGCCCATTTGTTGCTAATGTCGACAATGACACGAGCGACGTCTTCAGTATTGGTGGGATACCGTATCGCCCAATCATCCACCTGTATCTCCTTCCCAGGCTCCTGCGCCGCCCACACCGTGTCCAGCAGCACATTTACCGCGCTCTCCTTGTTTCCTACACTTTCGTCCACGGCGCCGTAGAGCACAGGGACTCGTAGCACAATGCCTAGCCCTGCGTCACCCAGCGTCGAGAGCACGGCAAGCTCGCCATCGCGTTTGGTATGCCCGTATAGATTTGGTGGGTCGGTCGGAGAGGAGGCATGGTAGGGCGCCTCGCCGGGGCGGCCGGGGAAGACGTAGTCGGTGGAGATGTAGAGTAGGGGAAGTGAACGGTTCAGGCATAGGCGGGAGAGGGTTTTGGTAGTTGCGACGTTGAGGGCGCGGCCGGCCGAGGGGTCGGCAGCCACGATGTCAGGGAAGCGTGATGCTGCGCCTGGATCAAAAGATCAGTATGATAGAATATTCATGAGGAGGGTTGAATAAAGGGATAGTGGAAGGCGTACAGTGGATCACTATATTGGGTCTGGGATGTCGAGTTCGTCAGCTTGAGCTGGTCTTTCTGTGTACTCATACAAGCCAGTACTCCGCTGCCGACTGGAAGGTGCCCCTACAGTTTCTCATCTAGACGCTGTGCAACGGCGGCTTCGTCATCGAGATCAAGGCGATAGATGCGAGGGGCGTCAGCGCGCGTGAAGCCCGTGTTGACGGTTGACCAGCCTGCGCGGCCGAAGGCGGCGACGACTTGCCGACCAAGGAAGCCAGTGGCACCGGTGATCAAGGCACAAGGCGCTTGACTGGAGGATGAGTCGGCCATGGCTGACAATGGGAAAATAGAGTGCGGATGGTAATCGATCTAGTAATTATCATCACTTTCAGATTCTTGCGGTGTCTGAGTGCATGGGCTTGACGCATATAAAGTATTATCGAGGTACTGGATCTCCGAATCTCCTCATCTCAGTGCATGGGCTTTACACATCATTGTATCGGGGCCTTGAACCATGTTACAGGCAAATAGAGACCCAGGCCGCGCTACCAAGGTTCTTCTTCACAGCCATCCACGAGGGACAGCCTGCAATGAAAAGTCATCGAGACAATTTTTCTCCAAAAATTACTTGCCGATCCGAAAACCAGCAAGATCAGTCAATATATGTATAGTTTTCAACTAGCAAAAACGCGAGCTCGGACGAATCCTCACTGCTACGCGTAAAGCCCATGCACTGAGATGCCAAGAGAGAGAGGGGTGTGGGGGGTTGAGGGTATATATGGCCAAGGACGGGGGCCGGGTAGCTGGGTGTGAAACCTGGAGCGTGCTACGGGACTTTCGTTTGGCGGCTGATTTCGGCACTCAGGGGCAGAGTGCCTAAGACGTGACTCACCACAAGCATGGCGGTAACATCTCTAAATCAATCAATACACATTCATACAACTGTGTGATACATGGCGCGACTCATAACTTGACTCAATTCATGGGCTTCACGCGTAGCAGTGAGGATTCGTCCGAGCTCGCGTTTTCGCTAGACCGATCAAATTAGAGGTAGCTGCGCTACCTCAACCGGCCAAATCTATCTTGTCGTCCTTGTCCTTTTCCCTTGCGCTTTTTCCGCCTCAAAGAAGAATCTAACAGCTCTTCCAATGTGCACTGGAGTGATCAGATTGCCTTACTGGAGCTAGCGCATCGACATCCGAGAAGGCAAGATGTTGATACGTTGGCTCAATTAGGGAATGCCATAGACGGCGAAGAGTCAAGCGTTTGACTGCACTTTGGGGATATCTGTATTTTTGGTTGAGTATTCCTCCGTTATCTGCCTTCTTAGTTATCGGTCTTCGTTGAACGATCATTCCAAAATCTATTCCCTCAACCTCTTTTTCATTTTTGCATATCCTCATTATTTGCTATTCATTGCTTGGGGGACTTAAGTTACCGTCAGACCCTTGTCAACGTTTTGACCTCCACGCCTTGCTTGGCAGTCTTGATGTCCTTGGCTTTGGTGATCAGCTTTTCCTTCTCCCACCTTCAAAAGGAAGCCTTTGTAGCTCAAAAATAGAGCGGAATACCTGTTGATATTTAGATGAGTATGCATCTTCAACTCATTGTGTATTTATGATCCCATTACTCAGATCATGAACCCTGCTGGACTCACCTGATGTGTCCTACTGACGCTGCATATGTCTTGTCGTCAACAGCCTGAACCCATTCTTCCAGCATGTTTCGTCGCCGCCACCATCGCAGCAGGAACGCAGCTCTCAGAACGACGGTTTTAGAACATGCGCTCAAAGTACCTCATCGCCCTTGAGTCAATTCGAATCCCTCCTCAGACATCGCTGGACTGGGATTTCTTTGATGGTTGTGCAGGGTTTTGGTTTTTTTTTGTCACGGTAGGAGATATCGTGCTGAGCGAGTCCGAAAATCTGTCAGGGCGAGGTCTACTATACGATACGATTATCTACGGGAAGTGATAGTGGCCGTAAAAGACGACGTTCGGTCTTCGCGGAGAAGGGGGGGCTGTATGTACACGATGCTGGGGGAGGTGATCTGGCGATGTTGATGGAGTCAGAATGGAAGGCCGCAATGCCAGCAAGTGAGGGGACCGCTCAGACTTTGGCTCGTTCCATCTTCGCGGAGTTGCTGACTCTACGTTAGGGAAAGCGACTGGCGCGAAAGCCTTGACGTTGAGGGTTGGATAAGTTGGAACATCTTGGAGGAGTGGGTCTGAGGCGATTAGTACATGGGGCGCCGTCGTCCCACGTCGGCGTGCCTCGTTGCCGTCACTTGACGAGGTCGTGGAACAGTAGCATGGCGGTATTGTGAAGTGTTTGGGAACAAAGAGCTCAAGCAGGCTTTCCTCCACTTTCAAAAGGCGGAACTAATTGACCACGCTGCGCTAGAAGTTGAAGTATGTAACGCCGACACGCCTCTCCATCCTATCATCATGCTCCACTCATTTCCTCCCATCAAGAAATCAACCTCTCACAACTCCTCTTCCTCATCATCCAACAGCTCCTCCAGCAACGATTCCCCTACCTCCGTCGCAGCCTGGACCTCCGTCTCTTCAACCTCCTCACCCCCATGCGCCACAGCTCCCTCCTCCTCCACCGCCGTCAAACCCTCGTTCTGCCTCGTCTCCACAATCGTCACCCCCTCCGCGCTCTTCCCCGCAGTGCCGTTCTCACCAAGAGCCTTGCTAAGCGCCGTATACAGCTTATTCAACGCATTCCTCGAAGGCGCATCTGTCGCGATTTTCGAATCCACTGCTTCAGCGGCCAGGTCCTTTGCGGCTTCTAGTTTCGTGGGGTCGGAGTTGGGCGTGATGTACAGCTTGCTGAGCATAGTGATGAGGGCCTTTTTCTCCTCTTCTGTAATCGCATTAGTGGCCATGCTGTATGTTGCCGGTCCTTATCGGGAACAAGGCTAGGCATAGGAGGAGCTTACTGGTACAGCCATTACTCATCGCCCTGTCCAGCAGCTCCGCCGCAAGATCTAGATGCACATCTCCGTTCACAGCTTTCACCTCCTTCCTTCCTGCCTCATCCCAGCTCACTGCAGCTGCATCCTGCACAACCAGTTTCCGCGCATCAGTCCAATCCACAAGCATTGTCCCCACAACACTGATCCCCACCATCTCCTCCCCCTCATCTAGCTCCTCCCCCAGATTCAACAACGCATGCAACACACCCAGCGCAATAGCCGCCATGCGCTTCATATTCTCCAGCCTACTATGGCAATATACCGGCAGAAAGTAACTCAGCGCTTGTCGCATTGCTGCATTGTCTTTCGTCGCGGGATCGAAGTAGCATATTACGGCTTGCTTCAGCAGGTCTTCATCTTGGATGACGGATGTGAGCATGAGTTTGCAGAGGGCGGTTGTGGCGGCGGATTGTACGTTGGGGGTTGAAACGGCTTTGAGGGCTTTGGAGAAGATTTTGAGGATTGATTTCGGGAGTCCTGAGTCGGTGGGGGAGGAGAAGAGGGTGGGGTGCGTAGACAGGATGTCAGCGAGGATGTGCACGGCGGTGAGTTGGAGGGCTGGGTGGCCTTTGTTGAAGCAGTGGATGAACAGAGTGAGGTTTTCTTCGGCGAGAGTCTTGAAAGAGTGAAATGTGTCAGTGGCTGAGGATGTCTTTCGTGACCAAGGACGAGAGAGGACTTACTTTATCGAGGAAACAGCAGAGGCCTAGGCAGAGCAGGCCTCGTTCCCGGATTGGTGCTTCGTGGCTTCTCACGGCTGGTACGACGAGATTGTTGAGCATTGTTACCAGGTGGACATTGGCTAGCAGATAACCTTCCACGTTCTGGAGCATGCATTGTGCGATGTGCAGGCACTTCATGTTGATCATGATCTCTTTGATGGCTTTTGCTTCATCTTCTTCGCCATTGGCAGGGCTCTCTGCTATCAAGCTCTGTTTCGGGTTTTCCCTGGTAGGCGTGCTGTCACTGAGTTCCGAACGCGCAGAGTGGAAGCTTTCGTCTTCATTATCCGCTGCTGGTTCGTCGGCGGCAATGTTGTCGTGCACTTCTGCTATAGCTTCCAAGACGATGCCGCAGAAGTCTCTTTCACCCGCTGCCTCTACCCCCCAGACGTCGCGTAGTACATCAACCACTAACCGAGTGATCTCGTCGGGTAGCTCTGCAATGGCTAGAGTTTCTCGAAGCAAAGCGAATGTTTTCCGTCTACCAACTTCATCCGAGTAGTCGAGAGTTTTCGCGATATGCAGGAGCTGTTCAACGATGAATTCCTGCTCAACTGTATCTTCCTCTTCTTCCTGATTTTCTGCTCTTGCTTTATTGCGGCGCAAGCATTCAACAAGACTATTTGTATACCGTTGGAGATAAAATGCGAGCTTTGTTACCTCAGGCATCTTTTCCTCAATCAGAGACTCATATCTCCCGTCGGCTTCCTGCCTACAGAAGTCATTGAAGCTTCTAGCCATGAACACACCTTCTGGAGTCAGATGGTCCCAGAACGCGTCATCGAATTGCATGACCTCTCGATAATCAGGTCTGCCAGTCCAAAATTCCTTCATTGCTTCCGGAGCGATTCCGTTATCAACAGCCGAGTTTACAACATCAATGCGTTCTAGTAGTTCCTGCAGGCCATCGGTGCTAGGCGGCGCTGCCTCTCTGGCAACACCATCTTCTGCAGTCGCACTTGGTCCTGCGCAGTCTTCGATCCAGCGCTCACGGAACAGTCGAGCGGTCGCTTTGCGCACATTTTCGTCTCGGTCTCGCAGACCCCAGCGGAGTAGCTTCTCTCTCATTGACAGAGAAAGATGCCGGAAGTCACCCAATGCTGGAAGCAGTCGTGAGTATAAGGCCCGCCGAGTGGCCGAATCAAGGTCACGGGCCCGCTCCAGCAGATATGGCAACGTCCCCGGCGTCATTGGTAAGTTCAAAAGGAGCGAACGGCGAACGTCTGCGCTTGGGTCGTTTTGCAGAATCTCAAGGAGCTTGACGAGGAGCCCGCCCGCATCGTCGTCATCGCTATCTGCACCATCTTCAGCGCCATCATCTTCGTTGCCCGCAAGTCTGCCCAGGCCAAGGACTGCCTGAACTCTGATCATTGGCTCTTTGTCCCTTATTCTTTTCAGCAGCGCCATGTTCAGTAGATGATAATATTCGTCATCGATCGAGTCCAATGAATTGATAATGTGCGACACAAGCTGCGTAGAGCGGTAGCGCACAGTCTTCTCCTTCGAAATCATCAATGGTAGCATGATCGATAGAATATGGGCTACCAATCGACTAGTCGGTGTTTCTGGAAACGATTGAGTCTCTTCAAGTTCGCTCTCTGGAATGAGCGCCGCATCTACCTTTTATCAGCCATCAGGCTCCGTGCACAGGAGGTACGCATCGCAAACCTTTTTCACTTGCATGCTTCAAGAAGAAGCCCAAGAACCTTACGATACGGTCCCCAACGCCCTCGCCATTCTTCACGCCCATTAATCGGAGAACACATCGCGCAATCTCAACGTTGAAGTCATCCTCTCCGAATTCCGCTCCCTTCTTGCTCTTGGCATTTGTAGGCTCATAGCAGCATGCATCTTGTACCTTCCGTAAGCTGATTGCCAACTTCCGATGCCCTGCTGTGGTTCTCTGCGCATCTCCGAAGATGGTGCAGAGTTGGGTACGCAAGGACGATGAGGGACCTTCATCCGATATTACTGCTGTGGGCGAGGAAACGCGCGAAGTGGTGGATTTTCGGGACGCGAGGGTTGGAGCGGAGGATTCGTGAGACGGGTGAGAGACGGGGGGGTTGCGCGCTGATACTCGTCCAGGCATAGTCAGCTGGTAAGCGTGATGGGATCGAATGGTGTATCATGTGCCTACTCTGTTCTCTGCGAATACAGACGGTCGTAAACAAGGGCGTCAACAAGCGCCAAGCCTTTCCATGGAACGGGAAGTCAGCCTTGTCAATTGCCGAGGCCTCAATTGATTGCGCCATCGTGCAATGCGATCCATCATCGCATATTCAATTTCTTCATAAGCTTGCCATCATCGACCCTCCGATCCGTTTTTCGCTTCCAAATGGTCTCTCGAGCCCTCCGACGCTTCGGAACCACCGCTTACAAAATGGCCGAAGCCGCCTCTCACGCCCACACTGCCAATCCCTACGGCGTCCGCGTCGCAACCGCCCAGCAGCACGTTAATGGCTTTGTAGGCGGTATGTCTCCCATCTTTCCCTTTCCCACCCATCCGAGCCATTCCTATATCTCGAACACCCACTCATACTAACAGCCTCACTTCCTCCCCAGCAATCGGCAACACGCCCCTCATCCGGCTAAAACGCCTCTCCGACGAAACCGGCTGCGAGATCCTCGGCAAAGCCGAATTCCAGAACCCCGGCGGCAGCGTCAAAGACCGCGCCGCGCTGTATGTCGTGCAAGATGCCGAAGAACGGGGGCAGCTGCGCCCTGGCGGGACGGTCATCGAAGGCACCGCCGGCAACACAGGGATCGGGCTCGCGCACGTCTGTCGCTCCAAGGGCTATCGTCTGGTCATCTACATGCCGAACACGCAATCGCAAGGGAAGATAGACCTGTTGCGGCTTCTGGGTGCGGAAGTTTTCCCCGTGCCGGCAGTGCCGTTTGAGAACCCGGAGAATTACAATCATCAGGCGAAGCGGCATGCGGAGCGTATGGAGAATGCGGTGTGGACGAATCAGTTCGATAATGTCGCGAATCGGAGAGCGCATTTGGAGACGACGGGGCCAGAGATCTGGTATCAGACTGATAAGAAGATTGATGCGTTCACGTGTGCGACGGGGACGGGGGGAACGTTGGCGGGGTGCACGAGGTATTTGAAGGATGTGAGTGGGGGAAGAGTGAAGTGCTATTTGGCGGATCCACCGGGGAGCGTACTCCATTCGTATATCACTTCGGGAGGGATATTGAATGAGCGTACGGGATCGTCGATTACGGAGGGGATAGGGCAAGGGCGTGTCACGGACAATCTGAAGCCGGAAATCGATCTTGTGGATGGAGCGCTACATATTAGTGACGAAAAGAGCATTGAGATGGTGTACCGCTGTCTGGATGAGGAAGGGTTGTACTTGGGATCGAGTAGTTGCCTGAACGTGGTGGCGGCAAAAGAGGTGGCGGAGAAGTTGGGAAAGGGGCATACAGTTGTGACGATACTGTGCGATGGAGCATACCGCTATGCGGATAGATTATTCTCGAAGAAATGGTTGAAGGACAAAGGGCTGTTGAAGGCCATACCTCCGCACCTGGAGAGGTACATTGTGCTACCATAAGCGGTTCAATAAACAAATTAGATAGCCTTGGAAGAATCTTCAAGACACAATGAACAGCCTTTCATTGAGGCGGCTTCTCCTTAGCCACCTGTGGTCGTACGTATTGAGCCCAACTGTCAGGGCTTAAGGGTCTCTGAAAGACAGTTCTGGCCAATGGTACAGCCAAATCCAATGGATAAATTGGGGACTTTGAACAGGCTTGTATTACCTAGACACTCAAAAGAAATTCGAATCTCTCTCAAAGCCAGCGCCTATACCAGTCGAAAGCCTGCGTGACCGAGTCCTCCAGGCACGCTCTCTCCAGCGGATCATCCGGATTGCCTCTCACCGCAAAACCATGCCGTCCGGGCTTGTAGACCTTGTGCTCCATCTTCGGCAATTGTCTCCCTGCTTCCTTAGCTTTCGCATGGATCTTCTCCACCTCGCCCTTCTGCTCAAACTTCACGCCCTCATCCTTCAAGCCCCACCCATAGCTAAAAGGGACGATTAAATCCTCAACATCATCCGGCAAGGCCAAATTACTCGGATGCAACGCCACCGCAGCATCCACAAGCGGCACCTTCTCACCATCAATCTCGATCATGTTGCTTTCTAGGCCGGCTCGAATCGCATACTTTCCTCCCCAGCAGAATCCAGTCATCCCAATCTTCTGGCTTCTGGGAGTCGCGCGTCTTAACGCCTGCAAGAAGTCCATACAGACCTTGTTCGTAGGCGCCTCCTTGTGCCTCATCATCCACATAATGAAAGCCGGCGCCCTAGCAAGAAGGCCCGTATACTTTGCAAGCGTCGACTGCTTAGCCGCATCGATTGGAATCGCAACGTCAGCAAACTTGAGCGTTACGGGATCTCCCTCGAAGAAATCTGGGAGGTAGACCAGCCATTCGCCGCTTTTGGCGTAGGCGTCGGCGATCAGTTTATTGTTGGGTAGCGATAGGCCGAAGATGTCTGAGTAGATTACTATGATGCCCCGCGGGTTGTTGCGGTTGCCGATCACGTAGGTATTTAGGCCGTGGAGCATTTCTTCCTTACCCAGAGGCTGCCCTTTATGGACGGTGCCCTGTGAGATAGGTGAGTGGGGTCCATGAATTAAGTCTGGATAGAGCTCGTACCTTGATGCATTCTTCGCATGAGGGATCCATTGCGGAGTTGGGGAGCTAGTATCAAGCTACAAACAATACTCAGCTTTGCGGCTGTCGGCGGGAAAAGCTGTGGATCAGCTGTCTGAAAGCCTGCTCAACGGAGGTCGTTCGCTGCTGCCCGGAAACGGAAAACGTAGGTTTGAAATTGACGGGGACCAGCTCCAAGATGAACAACGGCTGTATTGGACTCAAAGGGCACACAATATTGACACATGGCAGCCTTTAGCGGGCGCGATCGCCGCTTCTTTATATACGAGAGAAATCGGCGAGCAGGTTGGCCCATCTCAAGTCTCGGTGGTTTCTCGCGCACAACTCGGGGCGGATTACTCGCCTTGCCCGGAAAGTGCAATATTTGCTTACTCAACGGCGAAATCATGTCTCAGCACTGTTGTGTTGCCGATGACTGAGCAGCTGTTGCACTTCCTGATCAAGACGAATAGGCCCCGACATTGCAGATGCACGCCGCATCCATATCACAGCTTGGGTTTAGGGCTAGAGTACCTTACGTGGGAAGTCGCCGAAACAGGCTAGCTTAGGCAGCGGCAAGAAACGCGCGCGTTAGGCGCGAGGAGAAGGTCACCATGAATCGGCCAGGCTGATAGGAGCGACCATGGCTCGAACGCAGCATGTCGCCAGTGTCGGCAGTGACTGTAGCTATGGCAGCCTCGGCTTCGAGCTCCGAGAAAACCGCGACCTCGCTCGCGTCCGCCAGGACTTCGTCTACGCCGGCGTCGAAACTGCGGAGCTGCGTTGTATGCCGCAGTCGCAAGGTTCGCTGTGACAAGCAGTTGCCGTGCTCTAATTGTCGCCGAGCGAACATCGCCTGTATCGTTCCGTCGACCGATTGCCCGCCAAAGTGGGCTCGCCGCCTTGCCAACAATGCCGCAGCACGCAACGCTCTGGCACCGCAAGACGTCAACCCGGTTGATGATGTCATGGACAGAGTGCGAAACCTCGAGAAGCTTGTCAAGGAGCTGAGCGGCCAGCTAGAACAGGAACAAGCAGTCGCTAGCTCGGCTGGTGATGGCACCTCTGGATACAACTCTCCTCGGAGGTCTACCCAAGATCGTGACGAAGAGTATCAGAGGGATACGTCGCCGACCAGAAATAGCAGCAGTGTGCAGAAGCAGTTTGGCAGGCTCGTTCTCCAGGATACCAGTCGTAGCCGCTACGTGAGTAGCGGCTTCTGGTCCCGGGTCAGCGACGAGGTCAGTCGGCTTGTTGCGGTCACGCCGTCATCCTGACTGCATGGCTCGCTGACTCTCGCTGCAGCTCGAGGGGCTGAAGATGGACACTCGCGGCCTGGCAAGCGATGAGTCCGACAGTTCAGATGATGAGGCATCCTCGGGAAAGACACCGTCCACCCAGGAAGTTGAGCGGACACCTTCGGAACGTCATGCATTCCTGTTTGGACACAATCTAAGTTCCTCGACGCACGATCTCTGCGAGTTCCACCCACTACCATCGCAGATCCCGTTTCTCTTAGATGTGTTTGCTGAAAACGTGAACTTCATCATCCAGATCGTCCATATCCCAACCGTTACCAAGATTGTCCGCGATTTACGCGGCAGTGACGTGACGCGCCTCACGCCAGCCAATGAAGCCTTGATGTTCTCGATCTACTACGCCGCTATAATCTCCATGGAGGAAGACGAGGTGAACGCTCTTCGGACTGTAATGTCATGATTGAGGACTGTACTAATCCTTGTCCTGTGCAGATCATAATCAATTTTGGCTCCTCCAAAACTGACCTCAGTCTCAGGTATCGTCTCGGCCTGGAGCACGCTCTTGCGAAGGCCGATTTCCTCAACCGCCCCGACATAGTCCTAGTCCAGGCGTTTGCCATTTTTCTCGGTGTCGTTCGCCGACACGACAGCCCGAGGTTTGTGTGGATGATGACTGGGCTCGTCATCAGGATGGCCCAGTACCTTGGGTTGCAGCGAGATGGGGCCCATCTCAAGCACCTGACTCCTTTTGAGATGGAGATGCGACGAAGGGTCTGGTGGGCTGTGTGCATGCTGGATGCGAGAGCATCAGAGGATCAAGGGACAGACCTAACTATCCCAAGCGGCAGCTTCGACACGAAAGTTCCTCTGAATATCAACGATGCAGACATCAATCCCAAGACCAAAAAGATGCCCACAGAGCGCGATGGTATGACCGATATGTCATTCGCTCGTATGTCTGTTGGACTATGCGATCTCACGAGGCAGATGATGGCCCCTGGTGTCAAAGATGGTGCGGCAGGTCAGGAAGACCAAGGCCGTCTCTTGAATGAAATCTACGAGAAATACGAACACGGTTACTTTCCGCATACGACAGGGTCAGGGAACATTGCTTATTGGGTCGGAGTCACCATCGCGCGGCTCGTTAGGGCCAAGATGACGCTCCTCGTTTCCCTCCCTCTTCTCTTTTCTTCCCAGACCGAACACTGCTCAGAGGAGATCAGGACCAAGTTGCTGATCTCGGCAATTGAGGTCGCAGAGTACAACCATGCGTTAAACGCCGAACAAGCATGTCGGCAATGGCGCTGGATTTACCAAACCTATACTCATTGGTATGCCATTGTGTACCTCATGATCGAGATTTCCCGACGCCCTTGGTCCTCTATTATTGAGAGGGCTTGGGTCGCACTTCACAGCCGCTGGCTGATTCCAGCCCAAACCCCCGTGGACAAGAATCTGCGCATCTGGTTTCCGCTACGGAAGTTGATGGCTAAAGCCCGCAAGCATCGTGACGCTGAGCTCAACCGGCTACGGGCCGATCCACAGGCCGCCGCCAGGTTGGATATAGAGGATCGGAAAATCCCATTGCCGTCAAGCTCAGGGATCATACCTACCGGGTCCAGCGGCAATGTATTTCGCGATTGGTGGTGCCGGCTCGTCGAAATACCAGAGGGACCCAGAGATCCCATACAGACATCTGCAATGTCTGGCGCAGGGCTTGCCGACCCGTCGATGGGTACATTTTGCACAAGTCAGCCGACTACGAGGTCTGTTTCTGCGTATGATGCAGGCGATTTGGGCTCCAAGATGACCTCTGAGCCGACGTATCTTGGTACGAGTGCACAGCAGACCGGCCAAGTGGGAATCACGAATATCAGAGACCAAGAACCGGCGATTACAACGAAGGCTTCCAGCCAGTTGAGCTTGGGACAGACTGCTGGGCTCTCACCCAATCCCTTTGCTACGGTCCCCACGGACTGGTCAGATGGCCGAACCATGGAACCTGGTTTGGTCCCTTGGCTGTGGGCTGATGCTGACCCCTCGGTTGATATGTTCTCCGGCTTAGACGTGGAATCCATCGATGTTAATATGGACTTCGATGGTGAGATGGACTGGTATAGTTGGGTTGAATCTGCCGAGGGTTTGGAGCGGGAATGCAAAGCCTAGTGGCAGTGGCCGGACCAAGGGTAGCTCGCTCTAGCCGGCTCACGCGATGCCGGTTCGTTGATGAGGCTCATCGGCATGCTCATAAAGCTTTCCTGCGTACGACGTTGATACAAGCAAGGTGGGGAGTACCAAAGAGTACACTACCTGTTGGAGTCAGTGCTTACTGCCACGGCAGTGCTTTCTTGCTTCCACAACTAAGACTTAGCAGAACTCGTATTCTTGCTTACGGCACGCTCGTCATTGGAGGAGGAATTGTCGTTGGCGATGAGGTCTGCACGCCTGCTCAATACTCCTGCATCTGCTACCAAAACCCGAGGGGTATCGACTCAACAGGGAGCTTAGCACCTTAGACCATAAAGTCGTCACGGCTTTCATATCCTGCAATCACACGCGATAAGAACCCGGACAGTATCTCAGAACACCAGACACAAAGCCGACTTGCAAAATAACCCCTAGACCGGTAGCTACATGCTGTCGCGTATCAATGGCAAAGGCAAACCCCTTCAGAGGGCTTCCAGGATCCATAGCGGCAGCATTTCCGGTTCCCATTCCAAGTCCAAATCTGTTGAAGAAAAGCTTCGGGGGTGTAGGATTGTGTCTTACTGTCCCAACAGAAAGCACCATAGGCTCGTGTGACCACGATATCGGAATCAATAAATCTGATAGGCACAAGTTATCTGATCACCAAAGAGAGAGTCTCAAAGGAAACAGATGACTGCTTGGGGTATAGCCTATATATAGCTTAGACAGGAGGGTCGCGCCTCTGCTCTTTTCAATCTCGAGTCACGAGCTGAGGAATAGGCTGAGGGAGATGGCTCCTTGGCTAGTTACAGCGCCGATACTGATTAATCTTAGAAACGTCGGTGTGGAGAGATAGGTTCCTTGGTAAGTTCCGTCACGCCATCGAGAAGGGGGGGAACAAGGCAAGAGCAAAGGGAGTTCGGAACGGATTAAGAGCCTAGAAGTATGGGAGAAGAGGAGAAGTAGCTAGCAGCAGGGATCAAAGCCGAGGGGAAAAGGCAAAGCGAGGTTTTTGGGGAGCGGAGTTCCAAAAGGGGAGGAGAGAAGGCATTATAGGGTTGCGGAGCAGCTCTCAAGAAAGTTCCAAGCATGCGCTGAGAGTGGAGGGGTAAACTCGTCTTTGTGTTTGTGTATGTGTGTGTGTTACTCGAAAAGGCCCTTAACGGTCGCGGATTACTTAGTCTCACTCCTTGGAGAGGACGTATGGAATTTCTGACCGGATGTAGCATGCTTCCACAGTTTGTGTTTCCGAAAAACATATCATTATATCATTGAGCTCATCACGATATCGTAAACATTTTTTCGAGGTGTCAATGTATGACCGTTCCACCATCGGAAAATACTTATTTGACCCAACTGAGAAACTCAAAGAAACGATTACGCCTTCTTCCTTTCCCCGTCTGCGGTGTCTCCTCCATCTCATCCGGCACATCTCTCACGAACCAGACATCCCTCAAATCACTCAGCGTTCTGATGGTCGTTTTCTTGAAGATCTTATACGAAACAAGGATGACGAAGAAGAGAATCGGCTGCACAGATCGAGTCAGCGCTTCTACTGACATCGCCCACAACGTGGACTTACTCCTAGGTAGCTTGCTACAAGATCGACGATCGACTCTCTTCGAGCCACGCCAGGGTTCTCGACGCACAGCTCGTAGATGGATGTCCAGCCGCTAAAGAGCATGAGCAGGGTGCAAAGGACGAAGCCAAGTATGGCCCACAAAGGCTGCCAATGCGCTCGATAGTGCTTGCGGCGGTAGATGTCGCTGTCCCGATCTATGGTCTTCTGGTAGTATTTGATTCTTGGGCGTTGTTAGCTATAGAAGGTCAGACGCCATGAGAGGAGCAACTCACGCCGACTTGAATCGTAGGAAAGCTAGACACTGCGCGGCGTAGATGCAAAGAACTGGGCCTGTGTATAGTTTTCCAAATACATGGATAGGCTGTTTGTTCGAAGACGTCAGTGCTTGTAGCATCCGCTTTGGAATTCCTTTTGTACCTCTTGGAAAGCCCTGTCCTTCGCTCTCACGGCAAGAAATGCCAAAGCGCCTGGTAGGAAAGAAATGATGATCGCCGCAAGCGGGGTGTGGCCGCTGTTAGTTCTTCCGAGTGTCGACCTGAGTGATAAGATTTTGCTACGTTGTGCCAAAGTGAACAGTGTGCGGCTGGCTACGTAGAGGGCCGAATTTCTGGATCCGTCAACGGTGGAAGGGTGATTTTTGCGAGTATCACTTACGCAGCTGTCAGAGCAGAGAACAGGAAACAAGCATCCAGAAAGCCTGGAAGAGACTTGATGCCAGCATTCTCGATGGCGACCACGAATGGCGACCTCTCCGCCGTCTGGATGCCTTCGAGCCTTGACTGGAGATAGTTCGAAACGTGCGAGTGATAAATCCTTGGATCAAGGTAATCGACGTTCAAGCCGACGAACAATATGGCGACTAGATAGAACGAGACCGGTAGCAAATACATGTAGCGTGCGGCGATAGGAAGGTCTCGCATGGGATGCTTGGCTTCACCAGCGGTGACGAGTACAATTTCCCCACCCATGAACTGAAACATCGCCATCGTCGTGCATGTCCTGTTCTGTTAAGATCATGGATGACCCCAAAGGTAGTCATTTGTTGCTTACCAAACCATCAGAATCCGTCCGCCTGTGCCAGGTATTGAAGGGGTCTGCTGATCGACCAGGAAGCCGTCAGGCCTGAACCCCGGACTGATCTTGAAACCTGATGGCTCAGTCCACTACTCGAACAGAAACGGGAAGCTACTCACTGCTGTCAACTCGTCCGGGACCGACTGTTGCCCGCTTTAGTAGCGCAATGCGAGATAACTCCAAGTTGTTCTGTGTACTCACCACCCGCCTTGATCCCGACCATGAGGATGCAAAGTCCGAGGAGCAAGGCGATCTTTAGCCACTTGAAGATCCATTCCATGCGCCCATACAGCTGTATGCCATAAGCAGCAGTCCGTTTCGAGAGGAGTCAGATCCATGGACATACCTGTACACCACAAGCGTTCATGAGCAACAAGGTCAGAAGTAGAACAAAAGTCGCGGAGGTCATTCCAAGACCTGATGGCCAATACTGCGTAAACATGGCGGCAGCAATGGTCAAAGTAACCATGCTCATGCAGTTCGCTAGCCTGAGATTGTCAGCCTATAACACGTTGCACTGGCTTCCCGACGCTGAACTTACCAGTACATGATCCCAACAGTGAACCCGAGCGCCTCATCGACAAATGTATGAGGAAAGTCGATTAACGGAGCGGTCACCGGGCGTACCGAGACCATCTCGGCCAGGCATCTCATGACCGAGAAGACAACGAGGGCGGCAAAAATAAAAGCCAGAAGAGCTCCAACGGGTCCGCCAAGTGATAGGATCTCGCCAGAGGTCGAAAAGATGCCAATTCCGACCGCCCCCGAGAAAGCGATACCTGCTGTTTTTAGCTTCCAGATCGGCATTGGGACAATGACCATGAACCTGTAATATGATGTTTCTCCAGCTTTCTATCTAAACAGTCCTTTCGAAATACGTCGTGGCTCAGCCATCCCAATACGCCTGGGTTTCTCCCGTTTCTGCTATCGGCAGACTGGGCCTGTGCCAATTCTGGATCTGCATGCGAAGACCTTCTGTGGAAATGTTCAAACAGGGAGTTGGTGCCATCAAGGGTCATATCGGGCAAGCGTAAAGCCTCCGATAGACGACAGAACTTGGTCGGTTGGAACTGAATCAAGCACGGGACTGCGACAGCACTAATAATAAATACCACTTATCGCGAAAGCCGAATACGGCATCGAAGACCATTGAATCCCCTTGGGACGAAGAGTTGCCTACCACGAGGCAAATAAAGGATGGATGAACCACCTCTGATTAGTCTTCAGTAGCAATGTGTACTCTTTTCTAAAGGCTTGCAACAATCACCTGTTCTCAGCCTCGATTTCTTCAATGCTCTGTAATTGAGGGTTTGATTTGAGCAATAGCTTAGCCCTATTAATGTATATAGTCCGTTGACAATCAATGCTTCGCCACTTCGTGTGAACGTTTCTTGGGAAAGTTTCGCAGGAGAATTTTGCACGATATCGAAGCAGCCGCGTCAAAAGGGAATACTGAAAATGATAAAGAAAATATCGCCGTCATACAGAACGATCAAGCACAGCCTTGCAAGATCAGAAAGGGATTGCTCAATAAAGTAGCGTAAACAATTCTGCCATCTGATTCGCTTGCTTAAGCGAGGCTCTGGACATCTGAAGCAACGTGCATCAAGCCAAGGAATAGATAAGGAGCGCCTACCGATTCTTGGTGGGGGACCCATGGAACTCAACAAAGCTCAGCCTGATCAATGCAGCGACAAGGCTGGAGCAGAACAGCAACTTTTGGCCTCACTTCTCTAGCCTGCTTCGGACGGGGCTGATTGGCAGGAGTCACACGACGTAGCCTTGTACGTGGAGGCTGTATACGACCATGAGACATAAAGCGTAGACATCTGGCAAAGTAAATCAGCCTTGTTAGTCATGAACTTCGCCATGGGCCTACAGCTTGAACACAGCATCCAACCGCCATCCGAGGTGTCCTGGAGGGACCAGCTACAGAGACTCAGAGATGGAAGCCCAAGTGTCCAAGAGCTGGTGAATGTACAGAGAGCCATAGACAGAGAGTGTCTGCGTCCATCACTAAACAACAGTGCCGAACCTGGTGATCTGGTACAAATTACCTTGTGTCTCTCGCGTCAGTTACTTCAGTGGAGTGACCCAGAAAGCGGCAGATACCGAGATTCTCAGCTGCGCGCTCTCGTCGCAGCACTGGGATTGCTTCACCGCAACGGCTTGACACAATTGACAGCTAAACCTTACGATGAGCTTCGCATGAACATAGCTAATCGCTTCATTGACATCGTCGATGGACGTAGAAGGTCTCAAATGAGTCTCGTGGATCGGATGTGGAAAGCCAATGCGTTGTATCTTATTCGTCTCGTCGATCAATATTTCTCGTTGATCAAAAGAGCGCAGCCTTTGGCAGACGCTTTAGCGATTCCGCTCCTGGGACTAGTTCTTGATGGCGCCTGCATAGTATATCCTCACAGTCGGGGATTTCGTTCTCTCTAACTGCTAGTAGGCGAGTGGACAGTACAATAGTTTACGGTCAGCCTTTCAGAATGCGGATCGTATACTCGGATTGATCCCAGGTCGACGGAGCCAGTACCTTCATCTACCCGCGATCCAGGAGCTGACTCGCAATGCTACCACCAGCTTGGCAGAATGCGAAAACAAAAGCCAAAGCGAGAATATATCCGCGGAGACTGAGAAGGCCGCTGATATTATGAAGATGGTTCTTGAACTTTTGCATACTAGTATTCAGGAGATACCGTCAAAGAAGAGTGATGCCTGGAACTGGCCGTTCGCTCGACTCCGGCGAGGCCCACCCCTACTGAACAAGTGGTATTTCTTCTATGGGCTGTTGGATTGTGCTGCTCAGCTGGCTCGCCAGCTTCGACCTGGACAGCTACCTGCTGCCTTTCTAGGAAGGTTGGAGCGCCTAATGGAGGAGACAGAATTCGAGGAATTCCGCTGGAAGGTAACCGAGATACTCGACGCACACAACCCAAACGGTATAGCAATACATCAATGGCCGAAATCTCTGCATAACGACCATGATGGCAAAGAGCCGCGTGTTCTTCTCGATTTCATGGAAGGAGACTTGAATCGTTGGCAACAAAGCGGTAAAGCGCAGGTGCACCGGCTGCTGCCATCCAAAGGCTTTTTCCAGAGGGGCTATGCGCATGCTGGACTTTCGCCTGATTGCAGTCTGGCGTTCTTCAACAACTCAACAACAATATGTGTGTACCGCTTGGATGCTTCGAGTCAAACCTGCCAACACCGCAAACCGTTCTTCTCTCGAGATTATGACAAGGCATCTCAGATTACAGATGTCTCCCTCTCGAATACGATGCTGGCCGTATCGACGCGAAAAGATCTGGAGCTCCATCTAATGGAGGGCCACTCACACAACGCAAGGCCGATGAAGGTGATCCCCCATGGTGAGTGGGATCCCTCAGGGGTCGCGATCCACGACCATGGTCCAGAAATAATGGTAGCAGCTGCTCATCGTCGGGGGAGGCCAGACTTCCGTGAAAGCTGCATTACCCTTTATCAAGTCAAGCTCGCTAAAGAATCGGCGCTGCAGGTCAAGATCGTTCAGCGTACCGTGCTGCCAGTGCAAGACGTTCCGAAGAGTATCAGCTTCGACAATCAGGGTACATACCTTGTCTGTATCACGGATGTCACCAACTCAATCCAAGTCTGGGGCATTAATAATGGAGCCCCAATGGATGAACGGCCTGTCGCAATCACCAACTACCATCATAAGCCCGTATGAGTATTTGCTCCATTCCAGCTCGGAGCAATCTAGGTTTCGACATTCTAATGAATGCTTTAGGAGACGGACTGCGATGGCTTGACATCCGCTGTCACATACACGTCGCCTAAAGGGCAAGGTTATTTGCTCTGTACATCATCAGCATCAACCGAACGTTTCAGGACAGGGGGTGAATGGCCTTTCTCCTCGCCCATTGCTCCGGCATTGGAACATGCGCCATCTTCTTCCGTACAAGACTTCATCACTCTAAAAGACCATCGCCGGCTCGTTGCAGGCGCTGTGTCCAGCGCCACGAACACTTTTGCGGTGCTGGAGAAGTCGGGCAAGATCTTGATCCTTCAGCTGACCGGCCACGAAGACGGTGGAATCTGCAGTCGTAACGAGGCACCGAAAACTTTGCAAGACTCACTCTGTGAGTTGAGAAGTATGAGAGCAACAGCAAGCTGCTTAAGATTTGACGCTTCGGGCGAGAGGTTGTACGCAATTGACCCTGAAGGAAAATTGATAATCGTGGCGTTCACGCCTGGCGACTGAATAACCTGAATTGCAATTTTCGCCCTGGACCAAATACGCAACCATGGATATCATACTGCACCCTGTGCCAGAACTCCCGCTGCCGTTACCTAACATTACCACTCCTGTTTCCAGATCCCCTCTTGCACAGCATACCGCTTCTCCCGAAGACACGCCTCTTCCGCTAGCTCGCTCTAAATAGCGCCATAAGTCGTCCGTCCTCCACTCTGCACGTTTTCGCTGTACACGCCTGGTGCATGTTTCTGAGCCAAGCCGGGCGCAGCAAGGTGGTCGCGACGGTCGAAGTAGACGTACTCGAGGTAGAAGGCCTACCACCGTTCGTTAGCTTGCAACACGTGCGAGGACCGAGGTATAGCTGAATCGACATACGTGGATGTGGCCTGGGAGGAAGCTGCGTAGGAAAGAGAGCGTTAGCAAGCGAGCCCCAAGAAAATCTCGGGCGTCAATAGGATAAGATCGCTATAGCGTCGGCGAAGCCTCAGAGTGCTCAGTCAGAAGGCTCGGGATGCGTCAGGCAGGCCAAAAAGCTCGGTGTAACCTATATCCCAAGCTACTACAAAGGGGAAGGCACACGTACGCAAGGAGCGTGAGACAGATATTGATAAACAGATCAGCGCCTTGAATCGATCGAGTTAGCAAGAGCACCGATCTTAGTGGAGAGATAAGCTTACCACAGCCTGCAATCATGAAGACGCCGACGGGTGGGACTATTCGCGCAGTCAGCTATGATGTCTTCGTATAGGCAGCACGGCCTGAGAAGTTGCACGAAGTGCCAGAAGACAGAGCGGAGAGGTAGCCGTACAGAAGATGGTGATAATGATAAGGAGGACGGCGGAAATGGGGTTGGAGCCTGCCATTTTGGATAGGCTGATGTGAAGGTTGGTGTTAGGAGATAGTAGACTAGATGACCTTGAGTGTTTGCAAGTGGGCAGGTCTTTTAATGCTGTGGTAGATGGTCACGACAGCTGCGATGCGCTGTCATAATTATTTCCATTGATGCTCGGCAAAGCCGAGAGTGACGTAGCCGGCGGTTATTCGTCGATCGCTTGGCATTGGGAGGCTCTTTGCTGGAACTCTGTGTTGGTAGGTCAATGTGAATGAGGCGTCAACGTTCAGTCATCATGACTGAAGCAGTTGCAAGAGGGTAAAACCTAGAATGAGAGCGTTGGTCATCGGCTGGCTGGTGCAGATCAAACCACTCATCGAGATTCATAGAGTATCCGATATAGATAGGCCCCGAGCTAGAGTTATTGAGCAAAACCGAGTTAGCCTACAAGATACATCTTTGGAATGCCGAATTACATGTACATTGCGCCCCTTTGGTGAACAGCTCCCCTGATATGGCCTCCATAGATGCCACATGCGATCGATATAAGAGATTAAGCCGCCCGCCATAGGATCGCTATGCATTCACAGAGACCTCCCAGCTCACCGTCTGCCGTCGAAAACATCCGAAGCAGGTCGAAGCACCCCTTTCCACCTCACTTCGCTTCCTCCACCCCCTGACTTGAAGTGGGTCGTGGCCGTTTCGCTTCTCTCTCAGCTGTAGCCGGTCTGCTGGTTCTTCTCTTCCCTTTCTCCTTCTGATGTTCCTCACTCCTAGCCGCTCGTCGTGCGTCTTGTGCTTTGCGCTCGTTTTCCTTGCGTAATGCCTTCGATTCGAATTCATGCCAGTCGCCCTGGAGATCCTTGAGCCTGGTGAAAGGGTTAGCAATTTACCTCGGCATTCTGGGATAATTAAGGACGTACTCAGTGACCTGCCGCGGCGGCGGCTCCTCTGTAGTGAAGTACGGATGTTCTAGCACGTCGCCAGCATTCGGCCTCCTGGACGGATCATAGAGAAACATGCCTTGCAAAAGTTCGAACGCAGCAGGAGTAAGTCTTTCTTGGTATTTCTCGGCGAATGTATTAATTTTTCGCTCCGTGGGTCTCAGCAGCTCGAACCAAGCCATATCAACAAGTTGTGGCCATTCTGACCTTGTGGGGGTGCCCAAGACATTGTAAATCTTCTCCAGCTGATTGATTTCTCCCCCATCTCCAGGGAATATGGCATGCCTCGTAAAGATCTCGACCATGACACAAGCGGCGCTCCAAATGTCCACAGCAGGACCATACTGGGTTTCACCTAGTAGAAGTTCTGGCGAACGGTACCAGATCGTGATGACTCGATTCGTATAGTCGGGCTTGCCGCGCTTTGAAAAGAAGCGTGCAAGGCCGAAATCCGCCAGCTTCAGTTGACCCGTGTTGCTGACGAGGATGTTGGCCGCTTTAATGTCGCGATGCAGCACCCCGCGCTTGTGGAGATAGTTAAGACCATCAAACAGTTGCTTAGCGAGGTGTTTCTTGTGGGCATGCTCGAGCTTGAAGGTTGGGTGGTTCAGAAGGCCAGTAAGATCGTGGGATAGGTATTCGAAGACCATGAAACAATCATTGGCCTCTACCATCACTTCCTGCAGGGACACGACGTTCTCATGCTTCAATGACTGCAATAGCTTGATCTCCCGCACAGCCGTCACGGGAAAACCATCTTTTTCTCCCTCCATTCGAATCTTCTTTAAAGCAACCATATTCTTCGTATACACGTGGATAGCTTTAAATACTTTGCCATATGTGCCTGATCCAACGACTGACTCGTTGCCCGGTTTCCGAAAGTAGACTGATTTCGACTCAGCAAAGTCGGCCGGCAGCTTAGGTCTCGGCTTCGGGCGTCTCCTTATTTCCTTTTCCACTATGAACTCGGGGGATCGCTCCCGACGATGCTTCCGCTCCGGCTCTCGTTCAGGTTTCCTCTCATCTCTATAGCGCGAGTCGTAATAACCGCGGTCATTGTATCTGTCGCCGTACCGATCTCTATTGTTGGGGTCTTCACGGTGATCTCGCTCGTGGCGGTCATCGCGTCTATCATAACGAGAATCCCGTTGATCATCTCGCGATTTAGACGTCGGCGCCTCCCTCGACGGAGGAGGCCCTTTTGACCTTGAGCCCTCTAGCAGGTTCTCCCTTCGTGGAGTTTGTGCCAGGTCCGGAACAGGCTTTGCAGCAACGGTAGGGGCAGCTTTCGACTTGAAGGCAAAGCTAAATTTCGAGCTTTCCTTGCTTCCAGTGGGTGGAGGCATCGCCTTCTCCTTCTTCTTCTTACTTTGATCCTCGACTTGCAGATCTTTGGAGGGCCGAAACGGATTATCATCCTCGTCAAGGGGAGCAGCTGCTTGCTGCTCATAAGAGGAGTGGGTCTGTAAGGAAGGCGATGGTGCCGGTTCGGCTTGGCGTCCACCACGGCTACCACCGCTGGCAGTCCACTGAAGGTTTTGGAAGTGCCCTCGGCCTCTATGACCGCTTCCGGCATATGGAGGAGGGCCGGAACCTGAATATCTCCGATCTTGTGGTGCTTGGAAATGACCACCCCGATAGCTTTGATGAGCCCCCTGATACGGCTGCCCCTGATAGCCTCCCTGCATTTGCGAAGGGCCATTGTAGGGACTTTGTTGCTGATTAGGATAGTACTGGGCTTGAGGGCTAGGCTGTGGTGGGTAGCTATTTTGTCGATACGGGGGTGAATATGCATTGACACTAAAACAATGCGTTAGTCTTCAAACTGTAAGACACTGTCTGATTACATACCCTGGCTGGCCTTGATACTGGGTCGTTTGCCCGCCCCAGGCTCCACGTCCCTGGCCATAGGGAGAAGCAGAATGAGGAGACCCGTGATGTGAAGCTACAGGAGTCCATTGTGGAGAAGGAGAGTATTGATGGCGAGTGTCTACAGGCGGAGGTCTTCTTGATGCGTCATGCATGGAATACGCAACAGCCCCAGCGGCTGAGCCGTGATGATCCGTATCGAAGCTCGGAATGCGACGAGGTGGCGAAGGCGGACGATACTCATTATCGAGAATAGATTGAATCGGTCGTCCGGATGACTGCATTCTTCTACCCTCTGTCCTCTGCCTTTCTCTATCGTAAGGAGAATGAGATCGCTTAAGTCTTTTGCTAGCTTGTCTCGCCTCCTCTTGGGTGGGCAGCGGGTCTGACTTTCTTTTGAGACGATGGGATTCGAGTCGACTCTCTGAGGGCTGCCGAGAACGGGGCGCTCGAGGTTCGGCCTCAAAATTGCGATTGCTCCTCGATTGCCTCTGCCTTTGGGGTGGTGATCTTCCTCTTGCCGGTATCGGAGATCGCTCTCTCGGTCTCTGCCGACTAACAGGTGATGGAGACCGCCGGCGACTGGGCGCGGGGCGATATTCGTCCCGTAGTGGTGTCCTAGAACGGCGAGGCCTGCTGGCTGGTATGTAGGAGTCAAGTGATATTCGGCTTGCAGCAGGGTCGTCCCGAGCAGACGAGTAATGATCTACTCTAGGAGATCTGAGTGGTGAATAAGCTCTATCCTGGTATCTGCTGCTGAGCCCTCTGTCGGTACGGCTTGGCTTTACAGGACTACGGCTTCTCCTGCGCTCGTCTCTGTAGCGTGGAGACTCAAGCGGCGATCTCGAACCAATTTTCCCACGTTTGGCTACCGATTCCTCTTTATGCCGATGGAAATGTTTGTCCGGTGGTCGCTCGATGCTCGGCCTTCTTGTACGCTTAGGAGGCCCCTCAGCTCTATCCCGCCGTACGGGCGATCGACTCGACCTTTGAGTTGCTCTTGGTTTCTCAGCGCCTGTCCTTGGCTCCGACTTCCTTGACGACTGGGTTCTGGGATCCGGCTTTGCGATCCCCTTAATTTTCAGGCCGCTGTCGGTCCCTCGCCGACGGTCTGAGGCTGCAGGTGATCTCTCCCCACGGGCGCGTCTACCCCGCTCTCTGTAATGGATATCCTCGCTGTAATCGTCGCCCGCTCTCCACTGATCTCTCATCGACGGACTCCGGTGCGACGCAGCCATGTAATCGCCGAACTCATTTGGCCAGTGGTTGTGGTGATGTCTATTGAAGTTCCTGACCAACCCAAAATTACCGGCCTCGGTTAAATATCGGGGCTAGCGTAAATAGCTTCATATCACCGTGAAGGACACAGCAGGTCGACTGACCTCTCAAAACCTCCCACAAAGACTGGGATGCCTTTCCCCACCTCTTCAATCCTCCTGTTCCCACGCGGAATCAGCGCAGAGCTGATTGTTATCGAGCCTGCTTTTCAAAGAAGGTGCCCTGATAGAGTAATAGTAGGCGACATCCTCGGGACGATGATCCTCTGCCGAAGTCCGCTGCTTCTTCCCTCATGACAGCCTCCTCGATGCTCGAGGATAGCTTCTGATATCTCGCCTCACATGCACGACTATCTACGAAGAATGGCAAAAAGGGCATTTCACCTCCCGATCCAAAGCTTAGACGTCCTGTAGTGGCGAAATTCGTTAAGAACCCATGATGTTCGTAGACAGATAATGCTTTTTCAAACCCGTTCCAATAGCTTCGAAAAACCCGCGATCGTCGCTGATAGCTCACATGTAATCTTGATGAGGTCTCGATATTTGGACTTTACGGACTGGGCTTGTTTGCTCCACCGAGCCAGTGGCTGGATAGAGAGGGCTTTACATCGCGATCTTGTGGGCCTTAGCCCTTCAGTCGCAATCTGTAGAATTGATTTGCTTCCGCGATGTTGATATGATGAGCATTGGCCACATTGTGCGGGTTTCGTAGGATCGTTCCTAGGGTGGGGCGGACGCAAACGTCGTCGGAGGCTGACCAGCGCCAGTTGATACCGTGGATGATGGGTTCTGTTTCATGTCGAGGCATTCATGATCCCAGACGAAGACAATATTTGCCTCCAGTCATGGTAATGCTTGATGATGGCCGCATCCGATGTATCCCGCATATTCACCCTATTGCATTCTTGCTCCAATTTCCCATCAACGGTGGCGGACCTTGAGAGCCACTACTGCCTTAGACATGTGGCACCTGGCAGTGAAAGATTTCAACATGTCCTCCAACTGTAAAGTCATATTCAGAGCTGTTGCCGGCTTTGTAAACCGACAACAGCCACCTCGTATTGGCCGGGCCTTACAAGCCCTACGCGTACAAGAGCGCGGAAATTTCATATTGGCCAAGAGCGAGATGTTAGTACGATTGGTAAGTCAGCTTTTGTCGACCACAGCATGATTATATAAAGACGTTCAAGGTAAGATGCGTACAGGCAAGGAGATGAAGTTGCTTGGAGGGGCTGGTAAGTCAGCCGTCGCAAGCTCTTGGCGTGGAGCTAGTGTAATATTACCAAATGGATAAGCAAGTACAGCTTGGATGGCAACCTTAACGATACGAGGTATGAGTAGCATCTAACGTACTCCATTCCTCTTCTTCCAAAAGGTAGCGCTACATGATCCCGCAAATATGCTATGGATTTAGCGGCAACGAGGGGACTCCTACAAAGCAAAATGTACCGCTACTCGTGATCTTACGTGTCCTGGTTGCAATTCACTGTCTACGATATGAGCGTGCTCAATGAGTATCTGCTGTTGCCTTTCTCAATTATGTACAGGATCTCTGAAAACAACGCTCAGCATTGCCCTGGATCTAAGCCAATCCGGCCGTGTATACAACCCAACCCCGGTGATCTCGACTCTGCCACTATTGAAGTCGCCGGCCTCCAATGCCATGACCATTGGCAGCGTGGTGCTTGTGGTGTCGCTTGTGATGGCCCGCAGTGGCCTCGGGTGTGCCCGCAGTGACGGTGATGTCTACTTCCAACCTGATATCTTCCATCACCTCTCGGCCAATTGTGGTATAACTGGTCGCGATGGCATATGGAGCCGCAGGTGCCGGCTCTAGCGGAGCTTGAGTGGTCGACGATTGGGACGCATGCGAGGATGGCACTTCTACCGCTACCTTAGGAGGTGCTTCGCTCTGTGGCTGGTAGTTGTTCACCTGGGCAAATACGCCCCCTGACTCCTGAGGAGCGGCAATATGAGTGGACTCGGCGACAGCAGCCTGGGATGAAAGTGGTACAACGGGCGCCTTGGCGATGGAAGAGCTTGGCAATGCAGCAGTGGAGGGTTGGGCAATGGCTGCTGGTTGTTGTTCAGGCTTCGTAGCCGGTTCTGGTCCAGACTGGATTTTCAACCCTCCAGGAAGGCCATCTCTTGGGCCTTTTACCGCCTCTTTGTCGATCTCAGTAGGAAGGGGGTTTTCCAGAGCACAAGAACCGGTATCCGATGGAAACTTGAAGACTTCACATGCTTCTTGGTCACCGCTAAGTGACGTGCACGTGTCGATAGCTTGCTGCAATACTCCTGATTCCCAGGCCGCAATGAAATCTCCGTGGTATCCGTAGCCTACAGGTCTTAGTATGTTACCCCTGAACAGGATAGTGCAGATTTACCCGTGGGATCTCCATTTGCAATCACGAACTGTCCGTCCTTGCCCTTGTATGCATCTGTGGCAATGATCGTTTCATAGAACAAGCTGACGAGCCGACGATCGTAGCCTTGTGGGCATTTCCCAGTCATGACACCATCGGGGAATGCGACGTGTGATTTATGATTATCGCTGTCATTTTGTCCGTCCCAACAGCTTGGAAACATCAATTCAAGACGGATTCCGTCGGCACAATTGGCGTCCAAGTAAGACTTTTCAGGTAGGGAGTGGCGCATCAAAGATGGTTCGTCAGTGTCTTTTGCATAGTTCAGGCAATTGAAGCCAAGCGCGCGTTCGGCAAGCTGGTGTTGAGACTCGTCCGTCCAGGGACCGAGAGGATTCGGGTCTGGATTCGGAAGAGAAGTGTTTCTGTTGTAATTGTTGCCTGAGATCATTTGGAAACCCGCTGGAAACGCCTCAATCTTCTGGGGCTTGCCATCGTGGGTAACGCCAGTGTTCAAGAAGTAATACCTTGGTAGTCATCAGCTTTTGCTGTATGCACTGAACGCACTTATGGCTCGGGATTGACGTATACTTACGACTTATGTGGAGGCTTCTCTGGCACCACTTCAGCACTGCCGTCTGAGTACATAAAGTATACTGCGGGAGTCCAGTACGCTGATTTATCTTGAGCCACGGAGCAGCTGGCGCATTTGGAGTTCAAGAGATCGGCCGACGTGGATGTAGTACCAAATGCTGACAGGATTTAGCCACAATATGTGAGAGGGGTCGGATGGTTTAGTGACAAACAAAATGAGAAACCATATATAGTTATGTTGGGATGCGAATAAAATGCTGGCGCGACTTACCTGAGCCTCCTTTGATACTATGTACATGGTCACCCACTGTTCCATAGTTCATCAGCGGATCCATGCGAGCTAGCCCGACTGATCCATCACATAGAAGACGCCAAAACGCATTGGCACGACCAAGATTAAACAGCAGAAGAACTGCGATGATCACGTTGTTGACCGCTGATCGAGCCATAATGCTGGTTGTCAGGCCGTCAATATGTTGGACGTAGGTTGAAAAGACTCAGTAATCACTGGTATGGACGAAAGGTTCGACGGGTAACCCAATTTGCCACCAAGTATCAGCTATCAAAGACTTCAGTGTCCAGAGGAGTTGTGGTATGTATCGGTGCAGTTGTTGTGATTGCCGGCGCGTTTGTTTGTGAGATCAAGTGAGAGTGAAACGTATCGCCGCGGTTGATATTCGGATAGTGACTGTCTGACACTGCACCCTGAACCTGGATTGCTAAATCTACTGTTAGCCTCACTGTCCAGAAATTCCCGGCTTCAGACTTTGCTGATCTACCACTCAGTTTCCCGCCAGGCCTTTAATGTTCCGGAAACTCACGCATAGGCCTAAAGCAAAGATGCTTATGCGGATAAAGAAAAAAGTATACAGACACGCATGACTCACTTCTAAGAATGTCTTTGGCAGCACACAGACACAATCAATATCGCCCTCGTGTCCAACAAGTGTATTCAGGGCTAATGGTAGATTTTCGCGTCTCCAGAGCTTGATGACTCTTTTCCTCTTCTGTCGTAGCACCTTATGCTCTTCCAGTACAATTGTGTTTCGCTCAGGTTTCTCCGAATGTTTCTCTCGGATATGTAAATGTGTTGTCGAGGGGTCTTCCGGTAGACCTTTCGATAGGTAACGGTCTTCAAGGGCGATGAAATCACTTGGACACGTTGGAAAGAATGACTTCAGGCTAGCTGGAAAGGAGTGACTTAACCACAACCGACTTGCGGAGGTGGACTAACGAATGTGATGCCGTATAGGAAAATGAATGACAGAGGCTGTTGAAGACGCAGTGGGCAACAAAATTGAAGGAGACAGATGTCAAAATGAAAGGATACAACCGGGAGAGAGAGCCAATCACAGCCCAATCGCAACACCGTCTGTGTGAAACATCCCCTCACCCCTTGCACCCTTTGTTCTCCTGTCTCCCTGTACAACGTCCAGCCAAGCTTTTGCCAGCCCATGGGGAGAGTGGGATCGCTCGGCCATCCAAGGAAAGCAGCCGGCCCCAGGCCTGATTCGACCTTAACAAGTTAACGGCCACCCTGAAAGAGGCATGATTGGTGAAGGCGATAACCATCATTAATATTGCGAATGGAGTATTGGTGAGAAATGAGCAGGGGACTCTCAGCGTGAAACGGCGGCTCCAGCGGATCATCCCCTCATCTTGCTGGCCTGACAGGCAGCTTGGCATCGTGGGACTTACAGTTCACAATCAAACATTGCAGTCGGCTTCATTTCCAAGAGTGTACCTGCTTTAGACTCTACGAGACCGTGCAATGATGTGTTCTTTACACCAAGGGGCAGGGCGTCCATACGATTTGCTTCTGTACCCGAGAGAATGACACCTTACCGCACGTCTCGCAGAACAACCATCACGACATCCTAGCTCGGACATCCAACCTTTTAGGAGCATAGTAAAGGCCTACCATGTTGGCAGGGCTTGAGCTGGTCTGACACGACGCCGCAGATGCGTAGTAGGTGCTGGCGTTGAGAAGCAGCCAACTTCTGCTTTCGTAGTTGGATGGTGTCTTACGGCAACAATTATTGATGGAAGCCGCCTTATGACAGCCCAGAGTCCAAGAGGCCTGTCCATTATCACGAGCTGAGCCTTCAAGTCTCGATGAAGGCTCAATTTTGCGATCCGATGGATGTTCTGCTAGGTGAGCCAAATATGACCGGGCTTTCGCTGTGCCAGGTAATTTTCATTTCTCTCTACACCGCTCCTTGAGCTCTTCAAGTTGTCCCAAATACCGGCAACGATGGGCGCACTCTATCCTAGCAAGCCCTAATTGCACTGAACCCACTGTCGTGCTCGTTCTCGTCAAGCTCCTTCCATGGTTGACATGACCGAATACGCGACACGTCTTACTTTTTTGCCTTGTTAGCTGTAATTTATCAGTTGTCGCTCAGTCCATCGTGGCTCCGTTAATGCAAAGGTGCCAAGGGGTGGGTGCTCGTTTCTGTTCCCTAGAATTGTGCACCCTGCTGGCGCAGGAGATATGAATCAAACGTGTGTTTCTATTATCAGTACGAGGTTGAGGTCACGGTTCCATTATTACATTTGTGCCTCATCTCACTATCTACAATTTAATTCAAGATTTCTTTGCCACCATACTATTGTCTTACAGTTGATCTACCATATTACAGTAAAATCAATTCAGGTTGTTCCCATTATAACAAAACATTAGGTTTCTGAAACGCGTTCAAAAATAGAACTTGCCGGTCTTGCTCTGCCGGGAGTATATTGCGTACTCGATGGGGACACGCCCCTGCTTCCCATTGCCAGCTCTCCTTGCTGCTATTGTCGGCGCCTGCGGCAATGGCTTGCTGAGTTGCGGACCTCTGGCCGATCTGGGCTGCAAGGGTCGTGGAGGGAGTGGCTTCTGTCGGTAATAGTCGTTGATAGGGTAAGAAATTTGAGGTCTGCGGGCCGGCCGCGACTGTGAGTTGCCCATTTTGTCAGGAGTGAGAAGAGGTGTGCGATGGAGTGCGAAAAGAGGGCTTTTCTGAGGTCTATGCTATTAGAAAAGACTAAGTATATGTTTTACAGACAGAGCGAAGTGCATGAGGTGCACGAGGTACGTCTATTTAATCCATGGGGCACTTGTCCCATTGTCCATCTTACAACCGTCAGAAAGCTTATTGTACTTTCTCTTGAGAAGCTCTTTGTGAACAATCATACATTTGCAATCTATGACACACCCAACAAAGCCCCTCTTGGATGGAGTCGAACTCTTTATTCTTTGAGATGTTCTCCAATGGACGTCGAGATATCTTAATAAAGAAAGACATCATGACCCGGGTCCTTCATCTAGTTATATTCGCAGACTTGCCTAGCAGCCTTAATACTTACATCGCAAAACAATCATAGAAACACAGAACCAGATTCACTGCAAAGACTGACAGCGTAAGAATCAAACGTCCTTTCAAAGACACTCACACGATGGCGGCCTCTATCCAACCTTTGGTCGAGGCACAACCAAACCTTGGTCTCCCATTCGCGCCCGAAATCCGTAACGAGATCTACAAGCATGCTCTCAGAGACCCAGCTCAACAGGAGGGTGGTGGACCAGACACCAGTCCACTGCAGCTACTCCTCGTTTCGCGCCAGACCAACATCGAAGCCTATGCCATGTACTACCGCAACAACAAACTCCACTTGCCCAACCTCACGCTCCTCGCGCGCTTCCTCTGGAACATCGGCGACGCGCGACGCGCGCACATCACCAACTTCTCCTTCACATACAACCTGCATGACGCGACACCAAGGGCCATGGGCCAGCTTCTCAAGGCGTGTTCCAGCTGGAGGCACATTACGGTAGACGTAAGAACCTGCTGCTCGAGAGAGCCGGACCGGTATCTAGCGCGGGTACTGAGTCAGGTACGCGGTATGGAATCCGTACAATTCAGCTTTCGACGCGCAACTGGGTGGCGCTGGGGAACTGACTGCAGAAGGAGGCCGGGAATACAGCAGCCGCACAGAAACGAGCTGAGTTGGGAAGATTTGAAGCAGCTGATGATGAGGCCGAGGGATGCTCGATATAATGCGAGGTCGAACAGGCTGGTTAAACCCTACGAGCCCATGCGGAGGTCTGCCCGTCTGCAGAAGTTGAGGGAGACGAAGGGAGTGTAGAGCTGGAGCTTGAGCCATGTCCCGGCCTTCACAATAGATAACACACCCCGACATCTAGTCTTATAGGCGCCACGGGCACAGCATCTAGGTTTCAACAACAGCATCTATCTCTCGTCCGACCCATCAGTTGCCTGACCAACGTGTCTGCAGTAAGGTCGTAGATGATCACCGTCCGCTGACATCTTCGTCTCCTCCCCTCCCCTCCTTTCCCCCCTCTTTACTATAATTTGGTTTTCGGTGTATCTAAAGTCTATACATAGAGATAGTATTTATCAAGCAGATCTAGAGAGCTGCTTGTATAATTCTGAATCTCCCACGTTCCTACACTCTAGAATCCCCATCAAATCCTCCTGATAAGCCAACCCAACACCTACTAACCCTTCCCACCCCCAAAAAATCTCAGCAACTCAAATCCAAATTTCTCCCTACCTGAATTCCAAAACCCTGTCCCACTTCTCCCTATCCAGATCGTACTGCGCGCAGATGCTGCTCAAGACTACCGCCTCCTCCTCTTCTCGTGGAACAGTGCGCAAGTTCGAAAGGGCCTGTTACCCGGCTTTCAAAGTACTCGACAATCTCAATGCGCTCTAAACAGCAGCGTGGCCACTTTATTACACTTCCTGTCTCGCTCGAACTCAACGGGGTTTTCAAGGCTTGGGGGAGGGGCTTGTAGCGCTTGTGCCTTTGTAGCTTCGACTGTGTCTCCGGAATCGTGTACTGGAAGGGCTAGATTCCAAACCACCAGTGTGGCCAAGATGGTGGTTCGAAGAGTTCGTGAAGGGAGGGAGGACAAACTGGTCAGTTGGAGGATGTCTAGTGGGAGAGAGGTGGACCCTGTGGAATAGCTTGTTCGGATATTGAGAAAGATAGATTGCAAGGCGGGACATGGCATTTTGGACGCTTCGTCGATGTTTGCGAGAGTAGTAAACAGCGGCGAGGCAACGAGACGTGCGGCTTGACCTTCCTCGAATGCTGGAAGTAGGCCCCGTCGGCGGCACATGTGGGATCTACCGTACATGAACTTCTAAGGCAATTCAATGGAATCGGGTCTGATACAATCGTGAGGAAGTAAGATCACTCAGCGCTGAGCCTCTTTTTTACCAGCCGTGCAAGGAGATTTTTGTTTCCCCATGATAGCCGAACGCTATGCAATGCTTCTAAGATAGATGCAGTCAGAAGTACCACTCAAGACTCCCACGCCATGCCATGCTTGCGGAAAGTAAGATAACAGAAACAGCTAGCATGCAGTAGAAGCCGGCACGAACCCACACCTGTCTTGCAATTGCTGTGGGCTTGGAAATCCATCCGGCGAGATACCCAACAACCGATTCCCAATGTCGCTCACATAGCTGCTCGTCGAGCACGGCGTCGCCGCCTGCAGATTGTTTGCATCCACCACACGACCTGTGTTATACACCCTCAACGCAGCTGCGATGTTTTCATTCGCAAGAGCGTACGCGATGCCCGGAGAAACGGGAGCGCCGGTACCGGTGTGACCGAAGATGCCTTGCTGGAGCATGCGCGTGATGTCGTCTGCCGTGCACGAGCCAGGAGCGCAGTTGATGTGGGCTTCGGATGTGATTTGGACTTGCATCAGGCCGAAGGATTTGCCTTTGTCGCCAGGGTGGCCGAGGGCGCCGCCGGTCTCTTGCATTATCATCGCTAGAATAAATTCACTGAACAAAAGTTTAGCATTCTGTTCTAAGATCGAGTTTTGTTGTAAGGATACTCACGGAAGTATTCCCGCAGACATCGAGACAGACTGGATGGCAGAGATGATATCCCGAACGGTCTCGGGGCTGTTGCCTCGGCTGAGCGCCGGCTTATTGATGGCTAGAAGTTCGTCCCAGGATAGCCATTCTAATGGGAAGTTGGTACCTCTGAAGCATTGATACGAGGTTTCGGCAGCGACGGATCCCCCTCCCCGACTGACAAGCTGAAAAGGCTTAGGCGCTGGCACAGTGAGTACTGGGAGAAGGAAAAGAGGCAGGGCTAAAGCGACCTGACGGAGAGAAGGCATGGTCGTGTATAGAAAACAGGATGTTAATAAACGAGATTACGATGCAGCACGGAAGAAAGAAACGAAACGATTTGCGACTCCAGCTGCCAACCAGCAACTTGGATGGGAGGCATGATATATCTGAAAGCCCAAGACCGCATGTGCTGTGATGGGATGAGAGACTAAAAAACCAAGAGGGAAAGGACTGAAACACGAGGGCTCAGCTGGGTGAAGAAGCCGGCTGGGTGTGCTGCAATTGGGAACTGAAGGAGCTCGTACCAAGTCCTCAGCTGCGGCGCGGAGCGGACGCCTGAAGATCTTCACCAGATTGGCCGCACACTACTGTATCTTTCAGGACGACGCTGAAGAACGAAGTATCCCACTTCTAAAGGAAGTCAGGCCACTAAGATCGAGTCACTTCGTCTTTCTTTCTAAGGGCGCAAAGACCGACCATGCGGTGATGGACTTAAACCGGCGGGGGTCCACTATGGCAGTTCAGGACGCCTTAAGGCGAGGCTTGTACTTTGTACAGGAGTCTCTGTGCTGTTTAAGCGCCTTCGAAGGCTATTGTATGATTGGTTCTTGCTCAATCGGACCCCACTGGAGGTGATTCTCCGAATAACAAGCAGCGTGAGGCTGTGCTGGAGTGAGCGGTCAGGCCTTCAAGAAGCCGGCTCAAATCAGCGACCCAGTACCCCGAATAGAATCTGTGAATGCTTTTCCGAAAATAGTAACTGAAGTGTTCTCCACATCAACAACGACGCGATGAAGAAACTTGACGTTCTGAATGATACAGAAATTACTTTTCATGAAGAAGGTGGAGCCCCATAGTTCCTGAATGAGGGCAAATCGAGCAAGGATCGGACGGAAATACCTCGGCGGAGCTCCGGAGAATCTAAAAGGGTTAGCCCAAAGATGTGTTTACGCCAAGACTCAAATAAACGGTTTTCCTCTTTGGGCCGCCTTTTTTCAAAACTTTCACAAGACTGGCGCATTTGATATGCCCATGTCGTCGTCGCTCCTTTCATTGCGTATGCTCCTGTGATTCTGCACATACGTTCGTTGGTTTAAGAAGGCTTCCCCATATAATTCTTCAATACCTCCACACCACCTCAAGCATCCAAGCTCGAGCCCGCAATCGCGCCATCCCCATATATTCGATGAAGTTGCGTTCGACTAGACTTTGCAGTGGCCTGGACATCGAGTCGGAGATCATTGAGCAAGACCGTAATGGCTTACGCAGCGCCATCTCTGCCAACTCGATTCCCCTGCTGGTGTCGAGCTACGTACTCGGTAACTAATCCGCTCTTTACATCCTACCTATCTCACAGCAATTCCGGCCGTGAGACATGTGGCGGGAGTGCTCCCGTGTGGCAGTCCTCGATTGTGCCCATTGACGTCTTGTCGGCCCGTCATATCATCAAGGAACATACTGACTTTTACGTAGTGGGGAGGAGAAAGCAAAAGGGACCTGGGGTTCGTTGAGGGCGACCTGATAGAATGTCTCAACGCTGGCGATGGATCCTGGTGGATGGGACGTCTGCACAGAGACAAGAGGGCAATGGGCCTTTTCCCTTCGAATTTCGTGCAATTATTAGACGAAAGCTTTCGCCCCGTAATACGGACGACGAGCCCACTGCCGCCGTCCAACGGATCCAATTCACGGAATGGAAGCCCTACATCAACTCCGCAGAAAGCAAAGACCTTTCGCAAGCCATTCCAGGCGTATGTCTCGACCCCTGGAAAGAGCGAGCCTGCTGCTGCCACTACAACTCCGTCTCCACAGAAAACCAAAACTACGTTTCGCAAACCATTCCAAGCTTACGCGCAGCCAGTCACTCCGAAACCCGTCGTGCCTGCTGTGCAAACAGACAACAGGTCGAGGAAGCCATCTCCAAGTCCGGAGCGACGATTAAGCTTCCTAGAACAGCCCTCGAGAGCTTCTTCCCACCGTAGTTCACCTTTCAGGCAATCAAGCTTTCTCCAGCGACCTTCTAGACCCCCTTCACGTCAAAGTCCACAGTATGGCTCTCGTGCGCCATCTCCACAAACCTCTATGCAGTTTCAGCCAGCTGAGACCATGGACTACGAGGAACCCTTCGAGGACATTGGCTCCTCTCCACCACCTCCAGCGCCGCCCCCACACCGCGTAGCTTACAATGCGCCTCCACCGCGAATGATTCCTTCGCCTACCCCATCCATGAACGACCGATACCCCACCGTTTCTCGAGGACCCTCCCCCGTGCCGACATCCCCTGCGGTACCTGGACATACGCCTTCGCCTCTCCGAGATGCAATAGAGGATGTAATGACATCCCTCCATGATATGGCACTGCGTCAGGACGATCCTTCGCCATCTCCCGAACAGGACCGGCCGCCGCTTACTCCATGGTCACCAGAAGCTTTCGAAGAGTTCCGAACGAATCCTAGGGGCCATGGCGGCAATCGACCGCGGTCGTCGATGGGATTCGAGGCCTCTCCACCAATGGAAGATGGTCACACATATGATACCGATAATGGAGCTCAATACCAGGATACCCGGCGTAACTACGAACCTGGACCGCATCGCGTTGATGATTACGTAGAACGTATGGAGACGCGACTGAGAAATATGCAATCAACTAGCCCTCGACCTCCTGACGAGCTGTTCCTGCCAAACGATGATGCTGGACCTCCCGCTCCTCCGCCCAAGCACTCGCCTTTGCAACAAAGACCGATGTCCTCCATGAGCATGAAACCCCCAGTGATAGGCAGGAATGACTCAGACCGCAAATTAAGAAATCGCAAGTCAGCGTATGAGCTTGGAAGAGGAATGCTGAATCGGACTTTTACTGCCAAGTCAAGCGCTACTAACTCTTCCAGTGGCTTCCAGAGCGTTGCTACGAATAGTTCGTCCAATACTTCGCGCACCGGTCAAAGTATCATGAGTGGATACTCAGCCGGTGGTTTTAGCGCGACTAGTGCAGGGAGCTTAGCGAGAAAGAAAGGATGGGGAAGCATCAGCAGGAGCAGACCAATGAGTGTAATCGATACTCGGCAGGATATACTGCATGGACTGTCTGCCAAAGATAAGCAGTCGAGGCCGCAGACGCCTTCAGCTGCGAATGCACACCACTTGGGTTATGGTTCGAGACCCGCTTCGACAGCCCCAGATGTTTGGGGAGAGAACAGCATCGAGTCTGGTGGGCTACTAGGTGGTTTGGCAGCTCCTAGAGCGAAGAAAAGCGGCTTTTTCAAGAAGTTGGTCGAATCAGCAAAGACTGGTGCAGCAAACGCTAGAAGCAGCATGGCTGCGGGCCAGGCAGATCCTCCACGTTCGCCCATTAAGAGCCTGCTACCGAATGGAGTCACGGCTATTGCAGGAGGTAGTGCGGCAAGAGACATGGGTTTAGGGGGCAAGGGCTGCACTGACTGGGTACAAGTCAGACGGGATGTCAATCGATCTAATTCGCTCAGTCATAACGAAAGGGTTGAAAGGGCTGAAAAATGCCAGATGATTGACTATCCGGCAATTGCCCCTGTAGAGGCTCTGTATGAAGTGGCGCAAGGTGACGAAGGTGCGGATGGCTACCCTGTAGAGTATCCGACGGATTTCAGTACCGTGAACCTTCAGCTTGTGGATAAGAGTGCTCGTTTTGTCAACAGCCTTCCACCTGGGACCAATGCAGCAAGCCTGGCGCAAGGATACGTATGTCGGCCTTACAGAAGTGACGTTCAGAGGCTGCGAGCCATCTTCACCTGGGTCAGTGAGCGGGTCGCCTGGGAAGAGGACTTCGAGGGAGACGTCGACTGTAGACGGGTAATCCAAATGAGAAGAGGCTGTGCGGAAGAAGTCGCTGTGCTTGTCATGGAGATGTGTCAGTCGGTGGCCTTGCACGCAGAGGTCGTAAGGGGACATCTGAAAGCACCGGACGCCCCTCTGGAGGTGGACAGCAATCCAAGACCAAACCACTGGTGGAACGCTGTGCTTGTCGACAACGAATGGAGAATTATGGATTGCTCTTTAGCAAGCCCAACAAATCCCAAGCGAAGTCAATACTCAAGCGCTGGAGCACAAGTTGCAGAATCAGGATGGTTTCTTGCTCGTCCAATGGAGATATGCTACACTCATGTTGCTTCGCACATAGTACAACAGCACATCTGCCCTCCAATAGCGCCCGACATCCTCATGGCTCTCCCCTGCGCTTGTCCGCCCTATTTCAAGCACAACCTCCGCCTAATCGACTATGACACCAGCCTCTCACGCATCGAAAACCTCGAATTAGTACACGTCCAATTCTCCGTCCCACCAGACATCGAATGCTTCGCCGAAGTTGAAGCCCGCTCCTACGCCCGCGATGCCGACGGCGATGTCTTCGAAAGTGGGGACACAATCTCCACCCGTGCTCTCGCCCAAGCCGAGTGGGTCAACGGTGAAAAGCGCTACATAGTGAAAGCCTACCTCCCCGGCGACGGCGGCTCCGGGACCTTGAAAGTCTACGCCGGCAAGCGCGGCCTCATGCACTCCATCAAAGACAACCCGCACCCTCTCGCCTTCACCATCCCCATCGTCCACAGCGGCGACAACCCACCCTACGAGTTCCTCCTCCGCCACCCCACCCCCCACGCCCAACGCCATGACCTCTACGTCGCGCAGCCCCAATGCGCCCGGCTGGCTGTGAACAACACCTTCGTCTTCGCCGTCCGACAGCATCCCTCCTCCCTCACTTGCTCCTCCCCCAGCGCAGCCTCTTCCTCCACCTCCCCCTTCCCCTTCACCCGCCCTTCAAGTGCCATGTCCATGACCTCCTCCTCCGCCGCCTCAACATCCGACTACTTCGGCCCCGTAGCCTCAAACCTCTCTTCCACCTCCAACAGGCACAGCACACAGGCCTCACTGCACGTCCTTCAAAAACAAGAAAAGCCAGCCAAGTTGGCGATCCAGGCCCCGAGCGGGAAGATCCTAAGACTCATGCGGAAAAGTGATAATACGGTTAGTGCGAGTGAGGGCGGCGATGGAGGCGTTTGGGAGACGATCATCAAGATTGGGGAGAGGGGCACTTGGAGGGGACTGGTGCTGGCGGATCGGAGTGCGAGGTGGTGCGTTTTCGGGGAGTGGGAGTGTTTCTGATCTCTGAGAAGGGAGATAATAATGTATAAAATCGGGGCAATGGCGGCGCTCGGGTAGCGATTCTGTACACCGATGATACCATGACTGCATATAGAGATGGAGTTCGGTTTTCACTCCGAGGAAACAAAATACACTGGTAGAGAGAAATGTTAATATCATACATACACTCATGGTTTCATTTCGACTTCTAGTGAATGCTGTGAAGCGAATTCTTCCATACACTCTAACTGAAGTCTTGCAAACATCCAGCCATGCTCCCATTGTAATCGTTACTGGCAGCGTACCATACTTCCCTAAGCACCCTTCATAGCAAGAGACCAATCAGAACTTGCTTCATCCACCACCCCCCTCCCCCCTCCTCCCCGCCTCAAGCAGCACATCCCACAATTCACCCCCCTCGCCGTCCCGATACCCATGCCCAATCACATTAACCAACCACCACCCCTCCCTCACGCCTCTCAAAAACTCCCTACTCTCCCGCCCCCGCACACACCTTGCCCACTCACCCCACCGCCCAAACGCCTCCTCCACCCACTGCCGGAAGCTAACCTCCTCAACCATCGTCGCCGTCGCGATCTCCTTCCCCGGAAAACTGCCCCACGTGACAACATGCACCGCTTTCTCCGTTTCCGACGAGATGAACGCCCCGGCCGCGTTGCCGGCGTAGAAAGCTATCTGTGGGCTTACGGCCTCGGAGCGTAGGTGCGGGAGGAGGAGGCTGTGGAAGGCGGAGGCGGGGAGGAAGAACTCGACGAAGGCTTTCTGGAAGACGAAGCCGCCTGGGGGTCCCCAGCCGTGTGTCGGGTCGGTGCTTGGGACAGCGTCGACTGCAGGTTGTGAAGCGATGGTCCACCAGTTATAGTTCGCGTTCAGGGCGTGGAGTTGCGGGTGGATGAGCGCGGTTTCGGGGCTGAGGGTGCCTTCGGACCAGGGCAGTTGGTGCGGGGCGGCGCCGGCGAGGTGGGATGTGAAGAGGGCGGTTATGTCGGTGGGAGAGGTGGGTTCGCCCCAGAGGGTGCGGGCTTGGTCGGGTGGGACTGGGAGGGAATAGGGAGAGTAGGTGAGGGGAGTGCCGAAGGCGGGGGAGCGGGCGTCGCCGAAGCGGAAGTTTGGGTAGTCGTCCCAGGTTGCTTCGCGGCCGGCGGGGGTTTGGCCGTGGGAGATGGCGAGAGTCTTGGCGCGGGAAGGAGGAGAGGTAGACAAATTCGTGGAGGTTGTGAGTTGGTCTTGGGAGGCGGTGGAGTCGACGCGGTGGTGGGAGGCTGTGATCGTGGGGATTGGGACGCCGTTCGTGGTGGGGTGGGTGTCGCCGTTGGGAAGGAAGGGCGAATCGTCGATGGCGGATGAGTCATGTAGGTCCAGATTTGGTGTGCTTGGTGGAATGAGATGACATCTTTCCAGTATGAAGCCCACGGCTTTCTCTAAGTTGAGTGTATAGAAGTGAAACCCTCGTCGTCCTACGCTAGGAAGTTTTTTCAAGTCCTCGACTATTTCGCTGATGAAATCTACTCCAACGCTTTTGACAGCCTCATCATCTCCTTTTATAGGATCCAGTCTGTCGAGTAATTTTTGAGGCAGCTTGCAATGGCTGAGTTTCGTCGTCCGTTTCAGTATTTGGTAGCTCTGTATGGGCATCAATCCAGGGATTATGGGTATATCCTGGAAGACACCAGACTCATGGTTCCTCAGCATCTTCTCAAACTTTATGTATGCGTCCTCGTCGTAGAATAGTTGTGTCATAAGGAAGTCCGCACCAGCCTTGGTCTTATCGATCAGGTATGGCAGGTCATGCTTCGGATTTTGGTCGACCGGATGGGATTCATCAGCATGTCCCTCCGGATATGTGGCCACTCCAATGCAGAAGTGATCGCCGTGAACGCGCCGTATGTATCTGACCAGGTCTATTGCCCAAGTGAAATGCTCGTTGCTCTCTTCCTCACCCTGGGTTTCATCTTCCTCCTGGAGCCTGTACTCTTCCTCACGAGGTGGGTCACCTCTTAAGGCCAGAATGTTCCGGACACCCATCGCCTTTGCTTCTGTCAACGCCTCATCAATCAGCCGCTTCTTCATGTTGGTACAAGTCAAGTGTAGGCATGTTGTGAGGCCCAGTTGCCGTTGGCATAGATCTGCGAGTTGCAGCGATCCAGCAGAGGTGCTACCCCCAGCACCCCAGGTCACTGCCACAAACAAGGGTCTGAGAGCGAGGGCCATCCGTTCCAGTCGGTGTTGAAGGTTCGAAAAGCCCTGCAAATACATCATCAGTAAATTGTACGGCATATTGGTCAAGTAAGCGGACCATCTGGGTCTTGGGAGGGAAGAACTCAAGGGAGAAGTAGTTGCCATCTTTGGGCAGAGCTGCGATCTTCTCAGTGATCTTCTGCATTTCGTATCACTCTCTTCCCATGAATGGTATGGAAGGGGTAATGTGGATTTTTGTCGATGGTCATAGCCCGGAAAAGAGGCGGGAGCCTCATCCGACACTGGGTCACAAGCATGTGATTGAGCAAGCAAACAAGAAGGTGCGCTCGAAGATAGAAATATCAACTGTGTGTATGTACATGTTTTGGAATTGTTGCATGAAAGCTTTTCATTCGAAGTCAATGATCCGGATGCGGCTAAGTACACAGACCAGAGCGCCTCAATATTCTCAGAGGCCGAAATATGAACATTGTTCATGGGGACTGCAAAAAGGCAAGACGTTTCACTGTAGCTTTATCAAGCGAGCGTTCGAACAACATGACTGCTCTAATTAATTGACAGCTTTCTGCTACGAATCTCTTTCGGCAAACCCTAACATCTCCATGTCGTGAGCATCGATCCCTGGGCTTGGCAAAGATGCCTCTGTGAGCCTCTTCTTTTCGTTGTCTAGCTTCGCTTTCCTATCTTCTAGGGAGCGATACGATAGAGGATTCTTTCGGGGTTCTCCTCCACCCTCAGATTTATACTGATAGCCTCTGACCCTACACCAGTGTTAATGTTGGTAGTCACTCCTAAACGAAGGACACGGCATACCTTGGTCCTTGACCGGTTCTCGCCGGTAATGCGGCTTCGTAAACAATGCTGAAGTTTTGCAATTCTTTCTTAAAAGACCCTTCGCGGATGCATTCCCGAATGCCATTGAAAAAGTCATCCATTGTGTAATGATTATGTACTTGCAGTAGGATCCATCCCAACATCTCCTTAGCACTCAGCAGATGCTGAACATATGCTCGATGATGGTTGATGCAGGTATAGCACTTGCAATTTGCGCGCAACGGCGACATATCAGAGGCATGGGCGGAAGACCACATGTCAAGCCCCAACGACACAAGTGTGTCGCACTCTTGACGTGGCTTGGCAGGAAAAGAAAAGTCTAATGCAATGCCAGCATCTGTAGCTTGGCCGATAAATGGTATGGTGAACATGTCAATACCGGACGACACTGCGTCCAGAACCTTGTGCGGGCTGCCTAGATCTGCAGTTGAAAGTCTGGGCAGATGATTGAGCTTCTTGGGAATTGAAAAGACAGAATTGGCGTCATAGAGAACCACCCCGGATAAAATGTCGCTGTAATCGTCCTGCAGAGCTTGGAGGTAATATGACTGCTGTTCAGGCTCAATCGGTAGAATTGGTGCGAACAGCGCCGTATTTGGGGCTCCATCATCTTCGTCTTGTAGGCCCTCAATGAGGTCTTTCAGCCATGCTTGGGTTCGGTCGCCCATCTTCTCTACTCGTCTAGGACTAGGCTTGTGCTCGACTACGTCGCCCATCCCGAGAACAATATCCGGTTTGAGCTTCTGAACGGCTTCGACATACTCGGTAGATTCCAGGGTAGTGAAGCCTACAGAAGTGACTATCGACATAGAGTAGAATGTGTTGGCAGCCGGACATGGCAAAGGTGGTATTCGACGCGGCCCAAGTACAAGGAGAGCATCGCCTTGAAGAGCTATGAATTGGCGAAGGCGAGATTCCGTGGGAGCCACCGGCATCTGGAGGACCGGAGGGACAGTGTTCGCGGCTCGCTCAATGACTTCCTGGCTCCAGGACGAGCGTCCTCATCAGCTTTATTGCTCATAACGGCATGCTTATCCAGGACAAGGGCTCACAATCCTCCAAAGCACAATATATGCTCATAATTGCCGTATGATCGCGCATCATGTCCTGCGAGATATGGGGAACAGCACCACGAGAGCTCAGTGCGAAATAGTGCGGCGTCTGAACTGTGCTCCGACCACGCATTGACATTGTTCCCAATCGTGGCCCATCTTCTCCAGCTGTTAGGTCAAAAGCCAGACATGTTGTGGTAGCTGTTGGGTTTGCGTAATCGCGAGTAGCAGCCATAGGCACAGCTGTAACCTGGATCCGCTTGCCAAAGGCTAGAAATAGAGGCTGTGCAATCTGGCTGCACAGGGAAGTGCGATATCCTTTGAACGTGGCATGACCCCGAAGGGCAAGAAACATATGATGGTTGAATACAACCTACACGACCGGTAATCTACCAGGAATTGTGCTGCCGAATTCGTTGCTTTGCGTCTTTTGCACAATTTTTCGCTGTTGACGACTGCCCGACTCCCCCAGCAGACGTTTTATGATCCTTGCATCAAACAATCGAACAGGCCCCTGAGTGTACCACCCCCTGTGATAGCCCTGGGCTTTGAATTTATCCTAGGGTTGACGCAGAGCTACAATAGCGACTTCTACACCAAAAGGCTTGATTGCTTCGAGACAAGCAGAGAGTAATCAGTGCTCATCCGTACTTACTTGAACACTCGGGTAGCTATGGTTAATCTCAAGACCAGGTCGAATCATGCTCTTCTGTGACTGCTGTCGTTGAAATATCACCACATGCATCTCACTCGCACGATTTTCCAAGACAGACCAGGTAGGCTCATCAACAATTTTTGAGCATGCCGGACCCATTCAGCACCCTTCACATTCCACTTCCCTCTCCTCATCTTCAACGGCCTTCTAGGTCTCTGATCTCTCCAAGCCCTCCTCCACGCATCTCTTATAGTCGCTGCCATCTTCTCGAGCCTTCACCGCTGGAGAAACATGGAATCCGTCCTCGGAAAGTCAGCTGCGAAAGCCGGCGACTTCCATGTATCATCACATTCGACGTCTCTCAGGTATTCTGGGTCCGCGCGGAATGAACTTACAGAGCAGCTCTCAACGCCTTCCGTACAGCACATAACCTGCCGCGACGTGGGTGCAGCTTCTCGCCAGTATCAACGCTATCGTAAAGATGGCGGCGGTGGGAAGCTTTGTCAAGACAGCTAGCCAGCTCCACAGTCTGTATATGCGTTTTCTGTGACGCACTCGGGGCGTCTCAACCAGACCATCCTTTACTAAGGGCCCACTGAATCTGCGGAAATTTGATACCCGGCAGCATGCCGGGGAAGCTTGCGAAATTCAAGATTCGAGAGTCTGTGGAACCCTCGTAGCTCAAGAGGCAGCGCGTGTTGAGGGCGTTGTGGGGGGTGGTCATTCGTCTTGATCCCAAAGGAGTGACACAGCAAACCCAAGGGCAGGATAGAGAAGTCCAAGATGGACCCTCGAAGAGAGGACATCATGTTGTCTGGCCACAGCCATGAATTTCTGAGCGTGATCTTCTAGGGGTCGAAAGATTTGGCAGCTCTATCAGCACACTCTCAAAGCTTACCCATTGTCGGACTCATTCTCCCTTTGACGTTCTTAAGCCGATGCCGTCTTTCCAACGTCATGGCGAAGTCTTGGTGGCAAACGTCTGAGCCCAGTTAACTTTAATCGTCCCAGCCCTTCTTCTCATATCGGCAGGCGGATCGGCTCAAGTGCTTCCTTGGTAGATCTAGCTACCACTGGGTTTGGGCATATGGGATGGAGAGAAACTGGCACGCTTCCGTCTTTTGACCTCAATACTCCTAAAGGCATATCGAGGCATCTACATAGCAACCACATTGAAGCGCCTGAGTCGGCACTATATTTGGTTGGATTCAACCGTACTATGCTTGAGCTCGGCGATCCTGGTGGGGGTCGATCATCATAGCAACTGTCACTTGCCAGTGAACGAGTTTAGCTCTATGCAAAGCCCACCATTAGCTCCCAAGGAAGCAGAGCAATGACGGGGTTGCGACACATACAAATCAATTGATTGCTTCCAAATCGCCTTCAAGAATTGAGGTGAATTTGGAGCTAAGTCATGGTCCAGAGAGGCTCTCTCTCGAACACCTAGAGCGGCGTCTTAGCAGAGGGCGGATAGCTATACTAACAGTCTTCGCTTTTGTTGGGAGAGGTTTTCTGATAAAGCGCGGAGTATGGTTGTTCTGACGTTCCCCACTGCGATTTGTCTTACCCAGTATTCCTTGACCATCCCATGTGGTGGCACCAGTGGGTACTTTTTTCCTTCCAAAATCCTATGAAGACCCTTCTCTTACTCCTTTCTTGAAGGCCCTTTCAACTGTGGGACTGCTACAAGTTGACGCTTCGCCGCTTTGTCGCTTTGGCAATGGGTTATGGCTGTTCTATCAGACCATCGCCATCTCATCATCACGTTGTTTCGAAGTGGAAACCAATTAACTCCTAGTCCAGCAGGCCATGGGACTGGCACCCTACCAGCGCATGTGTCATCTTGATAAAAGTAGGGAAGACCGTTAGACAGCGAGAGATCAGAACAGAGCTCCCTTTGTGCTGAACAAGTAGCACAATTCCCTCTTGAGATTTACGTTTACCTATGTAGTTATTACTTATGATGAGTGACGCTCACCGCCCACTATTCACCTCTCCAATCCTGCAGCATCTCCACATCCAATTCCGCCCTCCGTTTCTTGAATTTTTAAGTCTCGAATACTCTCTCGGTGACGGGACACACTCCACGTAGACAACCATCGGTCCGAGCAGCTACAATGCCTGGGCGTCAGCAATACCTCAGCTTCTCGATCAAACTTATCTGTGGCACACTTGTTCTGCTACTCCTGGCCGCTACCCTTCAGCATTCCAGCGAGGTTTTAGTCTCTAGTGTAAACACAGTCCATGGTATTGCAACGCAATTATACCACAATCCAGCTCCTAGGAAGGTCGGGATCCCCTTTGGAAATAAGTATGGTTTCCAGGCCATCGACCGCCTGAATGCTACCTTCTCAGTCCATGAGCCTTACCTGCCATTGAATGCCAACGAGCTTAAGAAGCGAGTTTTCACTTGGTAAGCTTTGATCTCCTTGCAAGACTGAACGTCCCCGGTAATTCGAGTATTACAATGCTTGCTGGGAGGCAGGTTGCTGAACAATAATCGCATAACAGGGATCAGGCTTTATCGGAGGGCAGAAGATTCCTCGATATTCTAGATGGACCCAGAATACAAGCTGAGCTGGACACCTACGAACAGCTCCAAGTGTCTACACCCTCAACATTCCATCTTTCGAAGGTCGGTCGCTCATTCTGTATAAGTTTCCGGGCGGGGGTTGGGTTGTCTCGACTCCAGGCCCCGATTACACCACGTCGGATTTCACCGATGCATATAACGCCCTGGGCCTAAACCAAGACGATGGACGAGCCGTATATGCCGAGTTGACGAACAGCTATTCCAACTGCAAGCGGTCCGATTGGGTAAGCTCTCCGTATTTCATAGCCGTTTTTGTCAATGAAGCTTCACATCTCTGACTGAATGATTCTTTAATAGCCTTCACGAGGCGGCGAATACGGCAACATCTACAATCTCCCAGGGAAGGCTATAGTTGCCACTACCAACTGGGGTCCAACCTTTGAACTGAAACACTGGGCCTCAGCTCCAAACATGGACGCATTCGGGGTCGCGCCCTACGAGAATTATCGGCTCAAGGATATGCTCCCTCGAATCAATAGGTGGTCCGACGTGGTATGGATGGTGTGGTCCCACCTAGCCGGAACCTCTGCAGGTCAACTTGAATACGTCTTCCGGCATGATGTCCAAACGGACGAGAGCTTGAACATCATGGTAGAAGCCGCGCGGCGAGCGGGTCAGCAGGGAGGACATATAATGAACGCCAACTGGCCGGGCGTTCCCTTTGCCAAAGGAACCGACGAGTTCCAGGCAATCCTCGGCACACCTCACGGAAAGGGGGTCGTCTATCTGTTGGTGCAGCATCCCAATGAGCTGCCGACGAAGAACATCCAGTCGGTCACAGTCTTTAGCACGCCTCCAAGACTGGGCAATGTTCCGAGGCAGAATCTGCTCTTCACATTGACAGGTTAGTGGTGGGTCTGCCTTACATTCTGGGCTTGTATGTCTACCAAACCCAAAAGCGAAAAAGGCCGTGCAATGGGTCGAGTGCGTAATAGGAAAGCTTTCTCTGGCTCAGGCTACTACGACTGAAGTGTACAGCATGAGATTAGTGCTTCAAGTGTCAAGTACACTACTCTCTTCCATTCCTGGATGTAAGAGCAATCAATGGAGCCACCCCAGAGAGCATAGAAAGCCCGTCACGGAACGCCCGTCACATCCGTCACCTCAGCGTACACTCTCCCAAACCAACCCTGGAGCTTCAAAGATCTCTTTCTGACCTCCTGGCCCGGTTCATTACTATAATTGCTGTCTGTCACACACATCATCGTTCGCTTTCTCTGCCATCCGACGCGTCTCAAAGACTTGTCCCTGACATCTTAGACCGGTTCATTTAATTATCACATCCAATCTAGCGGTGAACTACTCTATATCTGCAATAAATCCCATTTCTCCCTTCGCTTTTCTCCGTAATCAACGTGCTCCGAAGACCTCTTCCTCATACTCACCCTCACCAACCCATAGAACGCGTTGCGGCGACCCAACACTGTCTGCTCGCTCGCACTGAAAGCGAAGCAAGCAGCATTCCAACCCCCGACCCCAAACAACACAAATCGTCTGCGCCAGCTACCTTAGACACAACGGCAATTGCCATATCGGATCTCGAACGATCATGTTTTGGCAGCCGAGAACCATAGGGAGTAAGAAAATGTGATGAAGCCTGCCGAGACCATCTGCACAAATGAAAGCCTGGGATTGATGGCATTATCTGTCGAGGCTTTTCTGGATGCTCGTTTCTCTAGGGAGCAGCGAATGTGGTAGAAACGCTAATCGGTGATGCGCATCAGGGCTGAAGGCATGGATACTGGTATTGCGACGTCACTGGCGACTTTTACCGAAGGACGCTGATAAGAGAATATGATGCTCGGCAAGCGTCCTGATGAGAAAGCTGAACATTTCATAGTAGGCACCTATATAAGCTTAATTGTACTGGAGCACACATATATGAACTCTGGAGAACAGATTTTGCAAACCAAGCCCTTCATGTACATGATCCCTGCGTCTATGAGTGCCAAAAACAGACCTGGCCCGAATATATGAGAAGCCTAAACAGCAATACTGACAGAGCTGCAGGTTTAGAACGCCCACCCATATATACATAAGTACACACCACAACGAATCAGTGGGACGCCACTGGATCATTCCTGTCTCGATGCCTAGCAAGCCCCGCCATGAGCTTTCCAAGCCCCGACCGAGCATGCGGAGCATGTGATGAATGACCTGTCTGAGACTTCTGCAGCCCAGGCGAGGCACGCTGGTCCCCATCGCAGCCTGTCGCAGAAGCCATGGCGGCGTTCACGGCCAATGCATGATCGACTGCTTCGATGTTGGTGGCGCTGGAGTTGCGCCTCTGTGCATTCCTTTTGTTCGCGTCCTCGTCCTCTTTCCGATGAAGCGATTCACTGGGCAGCAGGATGGCGCGGTCCAGCTCGTATGGCAAGCCACGATGCCGTCCACGGATCTGCATTGCTATGATGACAAGCTTTGAGACGATGCTGAATTGGGCGGAGAATGAGGTGTCGACGTTCGGGTATCCAAGCGAGAGTCCGACAGTGCCGTAAGCCGAGACGATCTCGAACAGGACTGCAAACATCGTGAAAGCGTACTGATTCGTATCCTGTATTTTGCTGCCCTCCGCGACAGCGATGATGAACAATCCTAGGAATATGTACCAGAGATCGAAACTCAGTTGGCGCCGCAGATGGGCACCGACATAGCTGGGCTGATGCTCGTCTTCGGATTCCTCTTTGGCAGAGCCATATATTCCCAGACTTTTTTCTTCGTACACGTTCGTGCGACGGACAGATATTGCGATTGGAAAGACGGATATGTACATCATGATCAAGTATGAGACTTGAATTCCGGGATGGAGATTGGCAAGATTGACGCTGGCAAAGCCCGCTGTTCGTGTGGAAGTGGCTTGAAAAAGACCGTTCAGAAAGCGATACCCTCCCGGACCAATGGAAGTAACCGTCGGGTCATTGAGATCAAGTATAATGAAGAAAATGGTGTCCACCCCATTCAGCAATACCAAGATCCAAAAGAGCCACCAGGTCGCCTTACTCGGAAAAAGTAGAGTGAAGCAGCGACGCGGATGATCTAATAGAAACCTCAACTCCTCCCATATACCAGAGTCATGACGGACGAAGAAAGAAGACACCCAAATGACGAAACGAAGCATGCAGGGAAATCCAGTGTTGCCGATTACGATCAGGAAAGATCCGATCAGCAATGGGACCACCGCTGTTTGGAACGATATCATCGAGTCGGGCGTGAGAGTAAAGCCAAGGTCGTTGAACATCGAAGCCGGAGTGAATATTCCCCTGAATATCTCGTGTAAGCTAAATGTGCGTTCCTACGTTATTCTATCACGGGCACCATTTGCTTACCACCAGGCCCTTGTTACCCCGTCATTTTTGACTATAGAGCCCCAATAGTCTGTTCGCAAGATCCAAGGAAGGAAGATAACAACACCCAGTAAATGGAAGCAAAAGTAGTAGGCTGTGACACCAATTAATGTATGCCAATCTTTGGCTTCGAAGCCCAGACTTACATATTAGCACAAGAGCCAGCGTCTTGAGCGACCTATATTCAATACCGCCAAGCTCTTCTCGTTGTGCCTCTGTAAGATCCACGAAAGCAGAATTTCGACCAACCGTTGGCTGCCAACTCAGATAGGGCATCGGATCCTTTTCTTGGGTATTGGTCCGCCGCATACTCGAAAAAGTTCCGCTGCGTGAGCGAAGACGGTCTAAAGGTGTCTGCGTTGGTGCCTTCTCCTCCACTGGGGAGAGGGGCTTCGTTCCTGCAGTATTTGCTCTCCTTCTAGAAAGGGTAGCAGAATCAGTCCTCAAAGGAGGATGAGGTGGTTCTTCAATCGTCACACTGCGTTTGAATGGCATTTCAACATTCGGAAATTTGCGATCTGAAGGACTCGTGACTTGGGCGGTCAGTGGCTCGCCCTCCTCCTCATCGCCTACTTGTATAGGTACATCCCCCCGATCGAAGTCGCGAGGCCCAGGAATCCTAAGTATGCCTTTGTCTTTGGGGTTTCTTTGATTTTCAAGAAAAGCGATGTGCTGCTCTGGACTGAGGCGCTGACGCGATCGTACCGCTGACGAGTCTATGGCTGCGTCCTCCTTTCCATCATCTACAAACGTGACATCTCGCTTGAGACCAGGTATTTGTGATTCGTTCTGCGTGTCTGGAGATTTGGCAGCAACACCAGAGCTCGATGATGACGACGTTCCGCTCTCGAGGTCCTTGACAACGACATCTTTTCTGGAGTCTTTTTCGGTTGCGTCATCTGATTTACGGGTACCCCCTCCATGTAGGACAACAATGTTCCGACCATCCACACCACGCTCTTTGAATTCTACATCTGGCTGATCTAGCATTTCCGTCTTCGTCCGCGATCGAGACCGGGTACGTCGTAGATTTCGGGCCTCATTCACCACATGCTGAAATCGTCGCTCGAACCAGTACAACCGAACGAATACAACCATAGTATTGATGAAGACTGGTGTCGCCACCATCGCCATGAAGTAAAAGGTAATCTAGCAGCTGATCAACGTTGATGCAATGTGTTCCATAGGGCGACGAGTACGTACTTGTTGGTATAATTTGAGGTCATTGATATTCAGTCTGAAAACATATCAGCCCGGCCTGTCCTACAACATATGCAAGGACATGCTCACGTGTTCAGGCCGCTTTGCGTCGCGCAGCCACTGGCCAAGAACAAGGCGTCGATGTAAGCGATGTTGCCTCCGGGATATAGGACTATAGACCCGAGGATGGCAAGGCCAATCACGTAGAGGTCTAAGAGGCATGAGCGTCAGCAGCGGCAACCCTGGATTAATATTTCGACCAGGACTTCAACGTACAATGTATAGTGATGAAGCTCAACCGGTGCTTCTTCACGCCTATGAGAGAGCCCAAGAAGTTGTGCCCTTTCACCCAATCCCAGATGTCGGACAATGGTGCCAACACCGTAGACATGGCGGTGAGCTCTCCAAATGGAGAAGGTGGAAGACGTGGAATAAGCAGTCAAGAAGTCGTAATCGAAGAGAACGGGTGATGCTATTTGTAGCGAGTGATGTGCCTATCAAAGGGTAGGTAATAAACGGTCATCATAGCGATGGATATAGGGTAGCCGCAAATGCTCGGACGACAAGGGAACCGAGGGAGGCGGTGTCGAAGATGTCACCAGTATGGGTGCTTGGAGATGGTGGGTTGGTTGCATCATATTTTGGCAGCACGTTACAGGACAGAGAGAAGGATGAGGAGTCCGTTTACTCCGCCTTCAGTCATCGGGATATCCTCGGCGTGAGGGCGTGTCGATGAAGATGCGCTACGGGTACTGCCGAAAGGCTTGTTGTTGATGAATCAGATCTCCAGACTATTAATCGCCAACGGTCAGCCATCACCAGTATTTCATGCTATAAGAAGACGACGAAGCCAGAACGGCGCAACAACACCTTGGGGTGTGATTTTTCGGTAGCCCTGAGGCTCTTATATTGAACCATATTACTTCAGCTAATGAAAGTGTAGGTAGTGGCCTGGCTCATCTGCCAGCGATTGTCCAAGCCATGGCAGAAAACACCATGGCAGCTGCGATGAAGTCGTACGGATGTGACTAATGTTCCCGTGGATTCGCAATCAGCAACGGATACGGTATAAAATATAAAATCCTTACTCTCGTGGTCAAACAACCAGAATAGCGAGTTTGTCGCAAAATGGATGTCTTCATGTGCGACTGGCCATGAATCCACCGCCTGCATGGTGTGCTTCGACGATTTCGAGACTTCAGCCTTGCCTCGGAGGTTACGAAGATGTTGAGTTGAGATGCAGCAACTTGGTTATACCAACGACAGAACGGAAAGATGCTCATGAACATCAACCTGGAGGATGTTGCATTATCTACTATATTCAGATATTCGCCATAACTAAGGTACGGCAGCGCTTCTGCGCCTGGCAGAAGCTTGCCAAGGCCTCTTTTACACCATTCGGAACAAGCTTAAGTACATTCAGTTAGACAGACGAAGCGGCGACGGCCGCGTCGCACACAATGACTTCAAGAATTTCTCTCCACCTTCTGCTTATCCAATCTCTCTCGTTTCCGCGTTCCCCCTGTACTCTTGAATTGAAAGGATATCCCGAAATCGGAGTTGTTCATCGCTGCTTCATTCGATCGTCTGCAGACTTGGCATCCCGCTGAGTGTGACCGGTAATGCCTCGCCGTAAGCAGGTAATCTTTCCACTGTCATGGTGGTATCCAATCTTCAGACCAACAGAAGATAGGTATGAGCAACAGAGTAGCAGACTACCCCACTGTGGCATGATGCTGATCAGAGATTAGCTATCTTCCGAACGTGCGTGAGACGCCTGCGCTGGCTGCTCCATCTTCAGTTCCTGCACCCATGGCCATCTCAACAGCTAAGGAGACTAAGATGACACCAATTGCACCGGTCGGCCCTGCTAGCGCCGCCTCAAAAAGCGAACCGGAAGATGCCTCTAAGAAGATTTCCAGAGTGCCGGATCCGCAACCCACGCAGAAGCAAAAGAAGAAGGACAAGTCTACCAAAGCCCAGTCAGCTTATTCCCGACCCACAGAACAGAAGCACACAGATGCGAAAACCCAATTGCCAGCCAAGAGACAATCGGAGAAAGAAAGCAACGCGCCAATCTGGCGCGAACAGACTCCGGAAGGGAATCCGACGTCCGAACCAGCCCAACGCGGTAGGAGAGTTCATTTTGCCATGGATGTGAAGAAGGAGGATGCTGGCTCGAGGAGAAGCCCTTCAAGACTCAGCAGCTCCAATGGTTCTTGGACCGATCCTCCATCGAAGGGCCGACCAACTGGTACTAGCGACCGCAAGACTGGAATGAAAGGCAAGCGTGACATTCATGTCTCTCGCTCCGCCTTGACACCAGACCCTTCTAAGTCGTCGCAAGCTGTAACGGATCTTGACGATGTGTGGTCTGATGACTCAGATGGCGAGGGAAGTGCCATCGACATCAACGATAGCCACGGCGCTGCCCTGCCAAGCACGCAGCCAGTACTACGCGGCGTCTTGAAGACTCGCGGTCGGAATCTCTCAGCCAGCCGAGCCCGAGCCTATTCAAGTACACATAGCCAGAGCAACAAGATAGCTCAATGCCAAGCTAAGCAGACAGCCCCCGGATCACTCACCTTTACACGCGAAGACCTGGAGCGAGCGAAGCGGAGCGGCTACAACCCCGAGGCTGTCCAGGCTATTGGCCACGACAATCAACATAGAACGTCATCAGAGAGCAAGAGACGCCACAAACGAGATGCATCACCGCATACTTGGAGCGTGGCAAGCGAATTCGGTAGTACCGTCGATCGGGGCGATCGGCGCTCAAAGGCGCAAGCAGAGGCTGAGGATAACCGTGTTGACAATGCTCTGAAGCAAGCAAGATCCAATGGTAAACTAAACAGACGAACTACAACTTCGTTCTCCAAAGATCAAGGTCAATTTAGCCCGAGATCGCCCCTCAAGTCTACCCAGCGCCAGTCATCATCGAGTCACTCAACCTTTTCCAACAGCGAGCGACGTGGCGGCATGAGCTCGAGCCGTCTAGAACCCATCTTCATATTCAGGCCTTCGGACAGCAAGGAGAACGATCCGGGTATCGTAGTACATAGTCAAGCCGAACTTGACGCAGCCAGGAGGGATTACTATGAGCGTCGTGATTTAACTTCTTCATCGTCACAGTATACGAAGAAGGGTCGTAAATCGAGGAGGCTTGCTTTTGCGGAATCATCTTCAGAAAGCGACTCTGATTGATGCACCTGGTATGCCAGCTCTTCCTCTTAGGGGTTGATTGTTTCACTGACTCAAGCACTCACTCAGTCTCTCAAACAGCACGACGACGCTCGCTAGCAGAAACTTGTATTTCAATTATCTGAAAGAGCTTCGAACTTACCGTCGGCATTGCATCGGCGCAAGGTCTTTGAAGCGGGTACAAAAGATTCGAAGGCTTACTGAATGTGGTCAACACCAGCAGTGTCTCTAACTTTCTAACGTATGGGCTTTCTTCGATCTCTTCATCGGCCGGTTTCCGTCGTATCCGCTTTTACGCTTTCCTTCTCGACCCGGACAGTCTTTCATTCTGTGGCCGTTCTGACCACATCTGTGGCATACGATGTGAGCCATACCACCACCGGCACCAGATATCGACTGCAATTTATTCAGCTTCACCTCCTTACCCCTCCGGCTCTCCGCCAGTCGGGCCGCCTCCGCCTTCTCGACCTTCCTCTTCGCCTTTCGCTCAGCCTTTGCACGTTTCAAAGTCTCCACTCTCGTCTGTCGGTCTAGATCATCTGCACCGTCTGCATCGTCGCTATCTACACCCTCGTCCTCTTCGGCTTCGGACGCTTCATCGCTGGAAAAGGAGGAACCGGATCTTGCACCATTTTGCTGCTTCTAGACATAAGAAATTGTATCAGTAGCTTACTAGCTTGGCATAAAAACAGAACTGTATTAGTATCACGCTCGTTGAAGCTTTGACTTGATATGCACATCATCGTACGCACCTCGACCTCCTGATTAAACCTCCCAAAGCTCATCCGACCCGACACGCCCTTCCGTTCACTTCCCCCCCCGTCAGCTCCCCACCCGCCGCCGTCAATATCACCGTACCCCGCCTTTGCGACCCTCAGCCCTCCGTTCCGCTCGCCTCTCTGCTCGTCTACAAAGCTTAACACCCATTTCGTCTCACCCCGCTCAGCAGCTATCTTCTCAAGAGCTTCGGAGCGCTTGGCCTCTTCGGCGTCTAAAGCCGCTTGTATAGCTTGTTGATCTGAGAGGCGTGTGACTGGCGTTGAGGGGGAGTGAGTGCGCTTCTGACGCTTGGAGGAGAAATAGGAGGGGCTTTGAGTCGACGAGGAGGCGGGCGTTGCAGGTGTAGTGGGTGACGAGGCGGCTGCACGTTGCATGAACTGAGAAGACGGTCAGTCAGTGGTAGGATCACCGTAGAGTAGTAGAAGAGGATGTACTTTCATGGTGAGGAGGCGGGAGGACATGGTCTTCGCTGGCCGGCCACCAGACACGGGAGTCTGGGGGGTTGACATCTTGATTCTAAGAAATATTAGGTTGTCACGGAATACCTCATAAGAAGCAGATATCAAGAATGATAGCTAGAAATTGGGTTGCTGAAGCTTTTGATATCCTGTCCCAAAACGGCAAGCTAGCCGAGGCAGCTGCACCTCAAGTTCCAATAACCCGCAACACCCTTGACACAACCTGGGACTCTTCATCTTACCAATACAACGACCACCACCGCCCAATATGCCACCACTACGCCTTCGCCCCTTCTCCCTCTTCTCTCGCCTCTCGCGCCCTGCCCCGTCCTGCACCGCCTCCCTCCAGACCCTCCGCACCTACGCAACCCGCGACCCCTACTCCGACAGACTCCCCACCAACGACCCCAACCCGCCCGAACCAGTCAAGAACGTGTCCGACACCAATGCCACTCCCGTCTCAGCAATGGGTCTGCGCGACGCCCCCCTTCAAGAAATGCCCGAGGACAGTGAGAAGCAGCGGCAGATGCAGGCGCCGAACCGGAAGGGGGTGTGGAGTCGGAGTCAGGAATCGAGGGAGAAGGCGATGAGCGGGCCGCGGTTTGAGCAGACGGTTATGGAATTCCAGGTGCGTACACGTTTGTGGTTGTGTGATACTAGGGGTCAGGTGGCGATGCAAGGGTGGAGGGGAGGGAGGAGGGGGGGCGACTGTCGGTTGCTGACTCTGGGATCGGGATGGAGATGGATGCTTGGAGAAAGCAGATGCTGACGCTAGGGCTCGCTATAGCCTCAACCCGAAGCTGCAATAACTTTGATCCATCAACAACCCGTACGCTGGACAAAGAACAGGATAGTAGCATGCGATGGCGGAGGCGGACCATTGGGGCACCCTCGGATCTTCATCAACGTCGATAAACCGCAAATCAATTGGTGTACATACTGCGGTCTACCTTTCGTAAGTTCTACGATGCAGCAAAATGCCCCAAGGATCCCGCAATGCAGCAGAAGAGGAAGTGCTTGGTGTACTATCAAATGCGGGCTGATTGTGCTTTGCAGGCGCAAGAACATCATCGGAAATATCTTGAGAGTCTACCGTCGACGAGTTATCCGTTGGAGCCTACGGGAGCGAGGGCTGAGATCAATGAGTCCCAACGAGTTTCCGATGAACCGTTGGGCCAGCGGTAGGTTTTTTTGGGGAACATTGTCTCTTTACGTTACAGCGGAGTGCCAATCCGATGTATATACCCGTCCTAGACCATGGATTTAAACAATGAAGGTGGTACTTACAATGCTTACCCAAATAATGATTTTGTACCGGGAACATTTCGGTAGGCTTCTTGTTCTTCCCGACCGTTCCTTGAAGCCTTGTGGATCTTTCTCGCCCATTTTACGAATCCGAAGCTACGCACCAATACTATGCCAGTTGGGAGTCCCATGTTCGATGGTGATTTTCCAAAATCAATCCACCAAGCAGAGGGCGGCCACGTAGGTCCAGCCTGCCTTCGGCGACCCGGATAACCTCGCCACCACCTCCAACGGACGTGGAGCCAGTGTTTCTGTGGCGAAGCAGTTGACACGATCTGACATTATCGCAAACGAGACCAACAAGGCTCCGTGGATTGCCTCAACGGTGACGATCCCGCATCATCATCTTGCCCAGTCCATCACCGGTTCGATGAGAGTGAGAGTGGGCAGTTTCGAGGGCTCGCCGCGGGATTGCGGTTTCTTTCTTTCTGATCGTACGTGATAAAGACGCTTCTAGCAGTATACCCACCTCAATCTCCACCAATCTTTACAGTTTTCGTCCCTCGCCCCATTCCCAGTATCTCGATCCAAGCATCCGCATACGCCTCCTCCTCCAAAGCCTTCCTCTTCCTCTCCTCTCTTCCCTCCCTCTTCACCTTCAGCGCCTCCCTCTCAAGCCTCCACTCCTCCACCCTCCTCTCATACTCCCCCCTCACCCCAAAACTTGTGAAACAATCCTCCTTCACCCCCTCCCGCGTAAGCCCTTCCTTCCCACCTCCTAACCCCTTATACCGCACCAACCACTCATCCACAAATTTCGAATAGCCATCTCGCTGAAACATCCTCTTCCGATCATTAGCCTTCAGCGTATCCCTCACATACGCCTCCCTCCGAAAAAACCGCAATTCGACCACCATCTCGTACATCTCCTGCATACTCCCAAAGCCCCTCCCCTCCTCTCCATCCCCACCAGTGATGAACCCATCGTCATCAATCCCCAGCCTCTCCTTTTCCATCCCCAGAAACTCACATACAACCCCCGGCTCCCTACTCAGAAATATAAGACTCTTCTTTCGATCCATACTCTCAATCTCCTCGATCCTCAGATGCAAACCTTTATCATTGACTGTCAGCCCCCACGGCCGGATCATTGTCCCTAGCAGATTCCACAGATCGCCGTACGCGTGGTGGAAGAGCGCCCATTGCCAGTCCTTCACATCTTCACATACTCTGATGTCGACTTGTACGTATGCGTCCTGGAGGTCGGGGTGCGGGATAGCGAGGGAGTAACTTTGAGGGGCAGTGGAGATGGTGCGTTGGGCATGGAAGAGGGAGGAGAGTGTGGAGAGTGTGGGGGATGGGGTGGTGAGGGGGGAGCAGACTAGGAGGTCGATGTCGCCGTGGGTAGATTTAGAGGGGGCAGGGGGTGGGGTGGAGACGTGGGTGTAGAGCGATTGGAGAGTGGTGGTGAGGTGGGTGACGAGGTCTGCGTAAAGAGTGGGTGAGAGACGAGGGGTGAAGAGCGGGGAAGGACCGGTGGAAAAGGCTTTTCCGCCCATGGTTATATATTTCAATGTGATTGAATTGTGTATAGTGGTTTGGAAATAGAGGTGCTGTACTTTGAGCACTTGAACCAAAAGAGATGGAAGGAGCATTTGGGGGTGACTCAACCAAAGCCATCGCTGCCTGTTGGTGAAATGACTGCTTCGAGAGTTGCCATTGGATCGACTCGGCAAACTAAAGCTGAGTCATGGTCTTGCTCTTTCGTCATGGCAAGAGCTTCGCAAGATTTTGCCAACCCCACTCATGGCCAAGGAAGGAATAAGGAATACAAGTCTCGATGGAGGGCTTGATCTGGAAGTACACGAGGGCCGTCCAGGGACCCTTAGGTTTACCAGTGGAGCACCCTAGCTCAGCCTTATCAGTGTGCTAATTATATGTGCGGCGCATTTTCCGCTACAGCCGCTAGTATTTTGAGCAAACGCCTATTACCTCTGAACCCTTCTCCTGGTCCTGACAGCCAGCCAGAGCGCGGGCAGCAATAATTGCGAACTAAAAAAAGGAAATTGCAAGAACCCTGCCCGGGCAGTCGTATGTCCGTGTCGAAACGCGAAATTCAACATCAACGGCATGCTCAAGCGACTTGCCGATCTGGAGAAGAGGTTAGAGGCCATCGAGGTGGAGGCTTGTACGTAGCAACACGCAATGCCGTCTTTCAGCATGGCGAGGCTGACCGATACAACAGTGCGCCAATCGTATCTCGCATCCAAGCCTATCTACGAAGAGCGCGCTCAGATCATCAAGGAAATTCCTGGATTCTGGCCCGCAGTGTTCGAAGAAGCTCCTCTCGAAATTGAATCGCACGTTCAGGCACGCGACCTTCCAATACTTGACCACCTTACCTCGCTGGAACTAAATCGCTTCGAAATAGACGAGGATCCCTCCAACGGAGATCCACGCAGTATCCAATTGACTTTCAGGTTCAACGCGAACGAATACTTTGAGGATGAGACCTTGAAGAAGAAGTTCTGGTACCGTCGCAGCAATGACGGCTGGTCTGGGCTTGTCAGCGAGCCGCTCGATATACAGTGGAAGGACGGCAAGGATCCGACGGATGGCCTGTTGAAGTCCGCAGTTGAGAGATATCACAAGGTGCGCGCGACGGAGGATAATTTGAGGACGCAAGCCAAGAAGAATGCACCAAAACCAAGCATGCAGCCACAAGGAGAAGAGGTAAGTATATTCGCATGGTTCGGCTATCACGGGCGCGACATCAGCGCACAGGAGTACTCTCGGGCCGCAAGAGACGAGATGGAGAGGAGGGAAACCATCGTCGTTGGTGAAGAGCAGGAAGTGAGCAAGGCGGGCAATGATGGAGAATTAATAATCGAGAAGACCCTTGCCGTGGATAGAGACGCGGAATACCCATCTTGCCAAGAAACCTTTCCTGGCGGAGAAGAGCTTGCAATTGCTATCAGTGAGGACCTCTTTCCGGGCGCGCTGAAGTATTTTGGTAGTCATTCGACATGCCCCTGGCAATTCCGTCCGCGCTAATCTAGCTACAGTGCAATACCGAGAGCGAGAACCGTCTGACTCGGAAGACGAAACCAGCGACGGATCTGACGGTCACGTATCAAGTGATGATGATCTGGACGAAGGACCTGCATCGAAGCGCGTCAAGAGAGCGGGATGAGAACAGCTTTCGTGATCGGCCCGATTGAGGGGGACAAGCTCTGCTCGAGGGCTGAAAAGACTTCTGTCACCCAGTATAGGGCATGAAGGAACCTTGATTTAAGCTCTGTATTGCAGATGCAGGATGGTGTCATGGACGGCCAGGGGAACGCGCTCTCGCTTGACATAAAGTTTATGTCGAACCATAGTGAGAGCTGGCCACAGCATTTGTGAACACGTGCTCAAGTTGCTGCGCTGTTCATTTTCAGCTGCATATGCAGAGATTTTCGGCGTCTTCCGCATGTCTTCCGAAGTTCTAGAGCCACATTAGTAGTACTCACTAATGTACTTCGAAATACGAGGTAGAGTCCAGCCTCAGAGCCCCGTTGAGCTTGCATGCAGTAGCAACGTCTGGTTCCATCGATGCTTAGTTATAGGCCCAGTGGGGCGAAAGTTCCAGAGTCCGTAGCTTCGGTCTCGGATTGCTAGATTTGACGTGATGGATACTGTGAGATATAATGAATTACAATAAAAGAGATGACTTATTAAAGGTGTGGCCAGGACTTCTCTGTCAACATAACATCGAAAGTCATTCCTGGAAAGGCCTGAGGCAAATCTGTCGCAATCTCGGCGTCTTTACACGAATTTACATAACGAACAATCGCACAGACGCTACTCAATTGTGCTATGACCGTGGTTGTCACGAAAATTCAGAGAAATTTGTGATCTTCTTGGGTCATGGAAAACGCGCGCTCCATCAACTTTGAACGTCGTAGCGGCACGCCTCCACAAATCCTGTGGCCAAAGAGTAGGGAAGCTGGCTGATACGGCCGTATTGCTATTCCATCTAAAGTAAATTGTCTGGGTGTTCACGGCGTAGTCTCTCGAGAGTACTCATTCGCGTTGCGAAAGCGGTATCTGGCCCTCAAGGCCAGGATTTATTGACATCTAGGCCGTCCCTAGCAGCGCGCCGAACAAGGCAACACCCTGACACGGGTCTTTCAGCGGCTGGGTCCCCAAGGAATCGGAACAGCGAGGCGTGCGCATGCTCATAATCGTTCGTAGAATCGTAGTCCAGGAAAAACAGGGATTTACAATCCGGAACGGCATCTACGCACAGTCGATAGTCCTGATATCTGCATCGACGATCATTCCCTGATCTCTGACCTATGGCAAAGTCTTCCGAGCAGATGGTCGGAAGTTTTCAGCTACGGTGTGCTTACAAGCGCACAAGTGAAGGCGAAGGTTGAATCGAGCGGAAAGGCTAATTGAGTGATCGTCCTGGCCCGTCCACTTGATTTATCCCTTGGGCCGGGAGTGAGCACCAGATGGCGCACTGATGGGGCCTGCCAGATCTGCATCCCGGCCCCTAAAAGACGAGGGCCACGGGTACTGGGTAGGTGATTCGTTATGATCAGGATCTAAGCATTCGAGCCGTTGTAGGGGGCACACGCTGGCTTGCCTCTCACAGCCACCAAGCCTCAAGGCCTGAACAGTACTTTAGATAGCACTAGTTCCATACATCGACCACGCATCCGCGCTGTCGATCAGGAATCTCCCGAGGGCGGATGTCAACAATGATGATGAGTAAGAATGAATCTCGATGCACGGGGCTCGGTCTTGCCCTGATAGATGAGGGTACTGTTTGGTATGCTGATGCTGCAGAAGCGGCAATTTCGAGATTGACGAGAGCTGTAAGTCGATCGGTAGCACATCTGAATGGCTGTACGGCCAGGATCGTGGGCAGGTCTATGAAGCCGTCACTGACAGGCTACCGTCCTCGTGGCGGAATTGGCACCCACCAAAGTTAAGCCTTTCATGTGCCGCAATGTCATTCTGTATTAGACGCTGCTTCCGGCTGGAGCTAGATCTTTGACAGGAACCTGGACAGCAAGCTTCAGTCAAGATTCGATCTTGCGATCCTAGAGTCTCTACCAGCTCGAAAGCGTGGGTGGTTGAAGGTCTAAACGCTGAATAGATCCAATCTCGAAAGGTTTCAGCTTCCAAGTGATCATACTCTTAGTGTATCACACATGAGGGTCTTCGCTGGAGTAGACAGCATTCAAGTAGAGCGTTCCAGAGAACAACGTTGATGCAGAGTAAGGTAAGCAGCGACAACTACCTAACGGTACGCTTGGGTGTAAAAGGGGTGGAAGGAATGCGACGCTTCGTTACCCCACGCTCATGTCGAAGTCGGTCCAATAACAATAGATCGCTCGACCTTCTCTTCGGCACCATTGACCGAATCGGTAGCTCGGTCTGGATTGCCAATGAAAGTACATCTGGAAATATCACGACGCGGAACAAACGAAGTCTGCGCCATCTTCTTTCTCTCCTTTCGTCTTGGTCTTGTGGGACGCTCTGCACTGTAAAGATCCGCTACATACGGTTGGCCAATAATAGGAACAGGAACTTCTGAACATATTCCATTGAATCGCATACTTTCCCACTACTGCTGGATTCAGCGCGAGTGTTGCTCAATCCTGGATGTTTTCTTGAAGGCGGGTGAAAATTATGATACCTGGTCCAAGCATCAAGCATTGCACAGTCCACTGCCCCCATTTCGCTATGTCTGTCAATCCCCGTAGCTCCATGCAGGTCATGTAATGTTCCTGCACGCGGCTTGCTTCAACGGCCAAGATTCTCCTGTCTTCCTTGCACTCCTAAGAACAGACCCAATGTACTTTACACGGCTGCACATTTGAGTAGCCAGTAATCCTTTCTCTTGTCTCGGGTCTGTCTTCATACACTGCAGGTGCTGGGCGTTGTGCTATCGGTGGGCCGTATCATTACCGATCGTTTTGTGGAGGAAGGCTGACACACGGCTCTAGTCCCCACAGATACTCCACCAACCAACATTGATTGGATATTCCAGAAAGCTTTGGATCGTCGAAGCACTCGCGGCTCCATGTTGGGCGCCGCCAACAGCATCCTACTATTAGTGCGCCTGCGACGTTCGTGCAGATGCCGTAGCCCTCTGGAGATCACTACCCGATTATTAACCTGCTACCATACCCTACTCTATCTAGCAGGGAAGGCCATAAAGTCCTGCCGTATGAACCATCTAATGTCACCAACTTCACGCACGTATATAGGCCCTTTTGGTAGGATACTGCCTGTTCTCCCCAACACCGAGCCATTGGCGTCAGAACAGCAGCACGCTCCAATTGAAGGCACACCATCGTCGAAAATGGCTACCTACACGCTCCCTCCACCAGTCCGGCTACAGTTTGGGTCCGACCCTTTTCATGGGTTTGCAGAAGTCAACAAGCAGGACTCCCTTGCCAATCTCAGGCCTTCCCCTGAGCAGCAACGACCATCATCCCAGGATATATCCACAAGGGCTTATCGCGAACAACTTCCGTCAGTAAAACAATTGCTGACGCCAGGACCGCAACCAATCGTACCGCTATCACCTACTCCGCCGCAATACAGTCCAGATCTTTACACTTCTTTCTCCTCCCAACCTCCGACTCGCCGAAATACGTTCCATGAAACATCACCACCCGTTCATACTTACCCACAGCCTGGCACCTACGTTGCCAGTCCGGCTCTACCGCATTTCGTTGAGAACAGTATGATTGCGAGACAAAGCTATCAAAGCCTCGCACCTGCGCCTCAATTTCATCCTGCATATGCGAATCCACTACCGCCAGCTCCCTCACCATATATTACTTACCAAGAACCACATCGGCACGATCAGTATATTCAACAGCCGCAGCAGATTACTCCAATGAGTACGTCGAGCCATTACTATCAACCAGGGGCCAGCTCATATGATCAGTCGATCGAGCCTTCGCTAGGTTCAGGGCAAATGGTGCGAGATCCAGCCAACAACGCCAAGCCACTGCCTCGTTTGGTTGGTGAGCAATTGATACCTGGGGAAGGCCCTTGCTGGGTCTATGAGGATGGCTCAATCTGCAAGAAAGTCATCGACGGAGAGCCTGTCAATGCACAATGGGGGGTGACCAAAGCCGGCAGACCACGAAAACGTCTGGCGATTGCGTGTACCACATGTCGCGAGAAAAAGATCAAATGCGATCCGGCCGAGCCCAAGTGTGTCCAATGCACGAAGTTTGGGAGAGTGTGTCGTTTCACTACGGCGTAAGTACCTCTGCACTCTTCCGAAAGCTATGGATCTGTTGCTTTTTACGCTTGCTCATCGTTGTCTACGAGTGCGTTTGATGATAGGGCTGCGAATAGTCTCTGCCATCAACGTATTGTCTGCATCAGAGTAATGTGTTTGTTTCCTTCTTCCTATCATCAACTGATGTTTGTTGTAGCTTTCGTGGTCATCATAGCAGTCCTGAGTCACCTTCTTACGATGTCCAGGCGCACAATACATCATCCATGACCACTGCTCCGGCCTCCCTCCCGACAAATTCTGTGAAGTATAGTTCCGAACAACAAGAGGAAAAGCAGCCCGCTGATATGCAGCGACGTAATGGCTTCACGGAAGCCAATTACTTCATTCAAAGCTCAAGCTTAGCCAAATCATTCAGGGCGGATTCGACAGGAATAAGGAGAAAGCACCCTTTCGATATACGGTTTCCACTAGTCAGCAGAGATGATTACAAAGGGCGCTGCCTCGAAAATGTCTTCCCATCCCGTCAAGCATCTCTACGCTTGGAAAGCAGCGCGATGTGTATGTTTTCTCCGTCTCTGACTGCGGTTGATGCATAAGAGGAGAAAGGATCTGTCACCAGCCTTTCGCTTCTACATGCTATCATCGTCGTCTTTAGCTCGGTACGTTAACATGTGATTCTTCATGTTCTACGACAATGGTTATGGCACAGCTGGTGACAGTCACTGGTCATGGGATCTTCGGTCACGGCAATGCGACGCCTGCATGCCACATGTCCAAAAGATGGCGATTCGTCTCCCGCCGAAGGGTACGCTAGTAGCAGGGAACGGCTTCTCGTTGACTTGGGACTTAGAGCAAACATCTAGCCTTAGCGAGCATAAGTTTCCGTCAGTCAGACACGTAGCAGCAAGTGTAACCGGAGGATTATCTGGGAAAATTGCACCGAAAATGAAAGCCGATGGAACCGCCTAATGGTGGCATTAATGAAGATGCGTCTTACACGATGAATTCACACCGTTCTACGCGATGCTTTTCGTAAGGCAACCCCCAAGAGTCGTTGAAAACTAATAAGAATAATAATTCTCTTGTGTGCTGTCACGCAATTCAGCGAAAGCATGCCTCTCTCTCCACCAATTCTATAATCGTCGGCTACCAAGAGACCCCTCCCATTTACGAGCCATGCTGTGCACTGAAACACATCCTGGAGAATTGAGCTTGTTCGCGGAGCTTTCAAAGCACGCTTCCGCTTGCCGCAAATCGACACAGACATCAGGCAAGCACTGCGAAACGAACCACGTTTATCACCTACGGTAGTGGGTCCGTAGAACCGCGACTCGACATGTGATGATCCCGGCGAACCATTGGGTGAACGATGCCCTGCTATATTGAATATAAGTGTCAGTGCAATCGAGGGCGTTCTGAGAACAGTTTCCATCGATGATCACATCGCGACTGATTATTCAAAATCCGGTGTTAGGTCCGTGACTGCGCGCAGGCGGAGCGAAGTATTTGCGCCTGAGTGAGGAATTTGAAATTTTATATGGCAGAGGAACTAAGACGAGTCGGATAATAATATTGTTTGGAAGAAGTCGGAACCTCGTCTACATGCTGGTAATGGAAGTGCCTCCAAATTTGCGAGGGTGCACGGAACACTGCAAACCTAAAGTCTCGAGCTCTTTGATCGAAGTACAGGCATAAGATAGATATAACGTAGCCCGATCTATGCACGTGGGATCGGAAGGACTGCGACCAGCATGTTGCATTACCTCGAGATCCGTACTTTACCAGTTGGAAACGTCAGTGCATGCAACTTCGAATTTCTGGAATAATTGAGATGCCTGAATCAAGCAAAGTAAAGTACTTACTGTAGGTTCTCAGCATGCCAACGAACCAAGCTCAAGCCCGCCAAGCCTTGGGTCTCCCTCGCAACCGAGGTCTGTCTAACCTATTTCGGATGCGTACTAGTTCAGGGACTACGTTATTGAGAGCTCAATACGCAGTGAACGATCTCGTCTGTAGCTATTTAATCTCGTTGTAGAGCCAATCGGGACTTCGAATCTTATTAAGAACAGAGCTCCTCTGTGAGCTTGAACAATGACCGCGCGAATGGAATTCCTCGAGCCAACTGGAGCCAGCAAACCATGATTACTCGGAAACGACGACCTAGCCCTAGTAGAGAAGCAGAGCAACGTCCGCTTAAACGACCAAGACACGTTCCAGACTCTCAATTAATCTCACAAGAATCTTTTGTATTCTCTCAGTCCAGTCGAGAGAGCTTTGGGAGTACCTCGTATCCTATCAAGGCAATCGTTGCGGAGCGATCAAGAGAGTTCCTCGTCGATTGGGCGGACGATCCGATCACTGGGAAAAAATATTTACCAAGCTGGGTGCGTATCATTCTCGTTGACTCGCTTTCGATGCTTTATGTACTTCAGAGCATCATTGGATGGGGCTGGGATAAGACGGTCAACATCAGCTGATAATGGTATCCTATAGCAACCTAAACGAAACGTGAGTATAGAAGCTATCAACACTTGGAGAAAGGTCGTCAAACCGCCAAATCGGAGGTCGGCCACTCAACTGAGGGCTACGCGGTCTCCCAGCAATATCACGAAAGACCGTGCCATCGCTAGACGAAACACTAAATCAACTCGAAGGCGAAGCCCTCACATTCACCCGACCAATACTACAGCACCTAACCCAGATCGCAATACGCGAGAGGCCCACAGAGTCGCGGGCTTAGTAGATCCATCTCCATTACATTCCAAATCTAATCTCCTTGTACAAATCTCACAGCATAGCAGCTTCGATAGAGATCAATACGTTCAGTATCAATCTTCCTTATCAGCAAATAGTGTTCTTTCAACTCTCCCACCACATCAAGATTCTGGCTTAGGCGAATCTTCACCGCCGACAGAAATTTCCAATTTGGTCCGCATAGTCCCCGACTCCCAGTCGGCTCACGGCTCGTCGAGCTACGTTCCTACGCCTAGCGTCAGTGACACAAATATCAGGGCGTCACCAACTACTGGCTATCGGAAGTTAACATATATCAGTACCTCATTCGATCAAGATACTGGTCTTCTGACTGAGGACGAGATTTTGTCCACCGATCCAGTTGAAGATTCTTCAGGTTTCTACGTTGCCGAGAGTCCTGAGTATACTTCCCGCTTTCGGAGGTCCAGGTCCGTTCCAACACAGAACTCCATAGAATCATCACTTTCAATTGGCAGTCGGGCAACCCTGGCAGCCGCTGTTCCCCGCAGCCTTTCCGATCCTAATTTACTAGTTTCCAGTCTTGAGGTTTTGAGAGATCTACCAGACAAACAGAAAAGCCCAGGATTACGTTCAAATTCATCACAGAAGGACTCTCCAATCCAGGACCGGCAACAGAGCTCAGAGGGGACGTCAAGGATTCACTCTGTGGCTCAATCACTGATCGAGAGTTCAAAGAAGTATTGTAGCCGGAGCCTTGCAACAACTCGTCGCCGCCATTGTGCAAATTCCACGGATTTTGTGATCATAGAAGACTTTGTTGCAGACAGTCAGCCGACTCAAACCACTGAGAGCTCGGTGTTGAGCCAACGACACCCGAACTCTCAACCAGATCGACCCAACGCTGTAGGAAGACCCAAGCCCAACAACGACAGTCGCAAATCGACATCTATTTCGCTCGAATCTGTTACACTTTCAGACAGTACCGTCTCTGCCTCTGGAGCGCTTCCGCCTGTACCAGCATTGAGTACTATGTCACAGCAATCTTCCACCCAACTTGGTGCCGGGTTGAGGGCGTCATCCGAAACTCCTCGTCCCGGTCTCCGAGAGAAATTGAAGAATCTACGAGCTGGCTCTAGAACTGAAGCGGACGGTCGCAGGCTGAACAAGCGAGATCCTAGCCAAAGCCAATCATCAAGCGTTGTCAACGAATTGGCCGTACACTCTAATCTTTCCCAGCCAGTCTCTCTAGCAACATCGCCATCGGCTCATGATCAGAGATCTGCCATGGCCACTGGAACATTGCATCCTATACCTTGGACGCAAAAGATTCCCACCTCCCCCTCTGGACCGACACCCGCTGTTCCTACTAGCTTCAAAGAAGCTGTGACTTCCTCATGTCATTATTCCCTTCATGTGGGGACAGCCAAAGAGTCAGCGCTGCCAACGGGGATAAAGTCGCCCGGACAATCGAGAATTGAAACTCAAAGTTCAGAAATTGCTGCTAATGTACCCTTACCACTCCACTTTCACCAGTCTGTACACACGAGTTCAACAACTCCAAATGGACCTCCTTCGCCAGAAGAGTTGTCTTCACTTTCTCAAGTAGTCACATCATTGCGACCTTTACATCTTGGCCCGATGGAGTTCGTGGTTCCTCTTGGTATGAATATTAGGGTACGCGATCAATACATCTCAATCATGAAGTATTATCATAGGAGTATAGAAGACTCGCAAAAAGAACGAATTTCGGATGATGTCCTGGATCGTATTCGACTTATGCTAGACCGACTCAACCGTGTCACTACCCACATGGACCTCGACAACGGAGATGACACTAGCCAGGAGGATGTGCCAGTCGAGAACCTCGCTATGTGGGCCATGAATTGCAGTGAAAAATTCCGGTTCCTTCATTACTTATTCGATGCTCTCAGGAACAAGAACCTACACCTCGCAATAGTTGCCAAAGCTGGACAGCTCTTAGACATTGTAGAGACGTTTCTAAAGGGGAACCATGTGGCCTACAAAAGGCCCGACATGTTGTCAAAATCGAATCCCAAACATGTCAAAAGCCGCCTGGAGGTAACTCTTCTGCCGTCAGGGACAGAGGGTTCGACAAGTCTTCCAGGTGGTGCCAACCTCGTCATAGCGCTTGATGGATCGTTCAGCGCACACGACGCGCAGGTCATGAAACTACGAACTCACGTGACGAATGTGGGCCAGCTTGCACCGGTGATTCATCTACTTGTCTACAATTCTGCAGAACACATTGACAGATGTATTTCGACAACGCTAGACGCGGTCGATCGAATGAGGAGGATCGTAAGCTGCCTGACCCAGGCTGGCGATGAGGTTGGACAGCTTTTGCCTGATGAAGTCTCCGCTCCGGCAGCTGCCGAGGAGGTGGCAGCCTTTGTGGAAGCTGGAGGTTTGGCACACCATTGGACATTCCAAGCAATCAGGCCAATAGAGGACATCGTGGCCATCGAATATACTCAGGGCATGGACACTCTAACACAGCCCGGGCCAGCATCGGCCAAGACAGTGATTGCACCTTCAACCGCGTTGAAAAGAGCTTTGGTAGGCTTGGATTTCCAACAAGACTGCCGATTTGGGCAACACAAGCTGATTGTCTTAGGAATCGGAGGAAGCCGGTGCGTCTCCTGGCAAGCGTCAAAGAACGACACCTGCTGCCGAAGTGACCCATATCAGCGACTCCGCTACGCAAGACTCCCAATCCGTAGGTTGTAGCTTCCTGAAATAGACCAGCCGCTGATGTTGCTCCCAGCAGACGATATTCGACCTCCGCAGTGCACTTCAAGAGGCAAACGCAGAGATCATTTCCTTGAAGACCACACACACACAACGGGAAAGTGCTCTGCAAGCGAGTATCACCACTACGAAACACCAGCTTCAAGAGCACATCGATGCTCTTTCCGCCCTGCAAGATCGCTTTGAGCAGCGGACGCATACTCTGACCTCGCTTCGCCAAGAAAGAGATGCTCTGACGGCAGCTGCCACAGCATCGGAGCGTAAACGAGAGGCCAACGCAGCCGAAGTCCTTTCGCTTAAAGATAGTCTTTCAGCACTCGAAGCCAGTCTGAAGCAAGCGCGCGATTCGCTTCTCGCTTCCTCTACACCGGGCGTCGCCGAGTCTGAGAGGACGAGTGCTGAGATCAGAAGGCTTCAAGCCCTTAATGCCGATTATGAAAAGAAGATTGCGTCCATGAGAACAGACTTTGACTTTACACGTACAGCATATCAGAATGCATCCAGTTCGGCCGCTGACTCTGCTCTTCAGATCACGACGCTTGAGCATGAAATGGCTGATCTCCGCACCAAAGCTTTCTCAAATGCTATCGATCTGGCAGAAAAAAATAAGAGTACCGAGAACAATGCATTACTGAAGCACACGGCGCACCTGGAAGCTATATTGGCAGAACGCGAAGATGTGCTACGGCGAAAAGAGGAAGAGATCAGAGAATTGCGAAGAGGGAGAGGTATCGGCACCAGGGGTAGCTCAGTCTTACCGGGTGGGAGCCCGCGCGGAAGTCGTGGCGCAAGCCCCGTCGGAGAGGCGATGTTGAGAGTGGGCAGCAAAGGGCTTGGGAGCAGTTTGCGATATGGTACAAAGGGCTCCGGAGTAAGAGGAGAGGATGACGCCTGAGGTGATGCTGTCTCATTGGCGTTTCTTATGTGGCTATCGATGGTATATGTAAGAGCATGCCGGCGCTCCTCGAAACGTGCTGTCGAGTACTCCATCTAGTACTCCATCTAGCTGCCGCGATGATGGCAGCGAAATTTGGCTATTTTGGTACAATCTCCATGTGACGTCAGAATAGGCGTGCTCGAGGACCTCATTCACGCTGAGAAGGTGGAAGACGCTCATGGCTACCAGACCATATGCTATAGATATGTCGTTCTCTCCACGCTGTCATCGATCAGCTCACGTGGCAACGAGAGCATCCCCACGGCGAGACTCCAAGATCTACACAAGCGGTCGTACGTTTGCTTCTTGCACTGGTCCTATTGCTTCACTCATATTTCTTCTGATCAGTCGTGCTCACCCTGACTCGAGTGACACTTGCAGTAGAGGGAGACCTGTTAACTGCTACGAAATTCGTCCGAGCCTGTCTATGGTCTATTGGCTTCGGATGTGAAGGCGGCGGGTCATCGAGTAGTACAGTACAACGCCCAGAAAGTCTCGTCTGGACCAAACTTCAAGCGGCATTATCGTCTCATGCTGCCTCATCCATCGCATCTTCGCTAAGCACGTTCCCCGGCTTCTCCACACCAGGGTCAGCCTCATCGGAACTTGGATACGGATAAGTCCCCCCGGTCAAGAATCCTCTTCCGTATCCCCTCCACCAGCACGGGCCTGGGAATACGTCGACAAGGCCGATTCGGGCTCCAAATCCAATTCAGACCCATCCTCATCATCATCATCCTCCCTATCCTCAGCCTCGCTCTCTTCGTCAGTACTTTCCCATGCATCATCATGCACCTCGTCCTCCTCCGGCACCGTCTCCACCACCACCTCCTGATCCACCCTGAAGTTCACCCACTCCTCCTTATCCACAAACCCATCCAACACCATATCCACCCAACACTCCTCCAGCTTCAGCCGCCGCCGGATCCCCTCCCTCATCACCAACTGATCAATCTGCATCATCAGGCAATGCCGCCCCGCCGCGCCCCACCCCTCCCACTGCAGCATCCCGATCTGCTCCGGCGGCACCCCCATAATCGGCTGGTTCCAGTTCGTCCGCGGCTCGTAGTTCCACCGCACTAGCATCCGCAGCATGTCCAGCTGCGTCTTCATCTCCTCCCTCCGCAGCACCTTCCACAAAATACTCAGGCTCCGCTGCCCCAGCAGCATCTTGCGCAGCCCCGTATCCCCTGTCCCCGTTACCGGGTGCGTGAGACGCATGTCCAGCTTGATGATGAACTCCGTCGCGAGATACAGATCTTCGTCGGTCCAAAAAGTGCGATTGTGCATGAAGCCGACTCGCCGGAAGTTATCGCTGATGTCCATCGTGAACCAGATCTTCTTGATCGCCAGACTCATCCCCGCGGGGAATGCGTGCCCTTCGGACGCCATCAGCGTGATGATCTCGTCGACCACCATCTCGCGGAAGTGGATCATCTTCAGCCACTTGAAGGTTGGCACCCAACGCACGGTGCCTCGGCGGCGCGGGGCGAGGTTCTCGCGCGCGGCGGGGTCGAAGTGGCAGAGGGAGGCGTAGCAGCGGAAGATGAAGATGCCAGCGGATTCGGGGGCGCGGGCGAGGGCGTTGCTCATGATGAGGGTGGTGAAGCGGGCGTTGACGAGGAAGTGAAAGGGCTGCGAGATGGCGTAGAGGGAGAGGAGCGTGTCGACGGGGAGGTGTTTGGTGTATTCGAGGGTTAGTTCGGGGTGGGCGAGGAGGGCGGAGAAGATGTTGAAGGGGGCGGCGGCGCGGGGTTGGGGTGCGGTTGGCGTTGGTGGGACGGTAGGGGTGAGTGGGACGGCGGGGGTGGATGGTTGCGCTGGGTTCGCGGCTTGCAGGCGGAGGCGCTTGAAGGGAGAGGAGGGCACGGGGGCGGTGTTTCGTGGATCTGGGTCAGGGGAGGAGCTGGAATGCCGGCGCTTGTGATCGGGGCTGGCTTGGATGGTGGTGGAGTGCACGACTGATGGGTGTAATTCATAGGCGGTGACGTTGTCGGTGGATGAGCCTGCTGGTTGTGGGCTTGCTGGTGGCCATGCCGTTAATGCTGCGTGTTGAGAGCTTGCTGCCCTTGAGGTTGGCTGACTTTGACAACGATCATTTCGAATAGGAGAAACATCGCGGTCATTGAGAATCGAATGCAGTGGAGCAGACATGGCTGAGACACAAGATTACCTGGAGTTGGATTACTATTGGAAGGCCTGCAATGCGTGCGAATGCGAAGTCGAGGCATTTGTTATGACAAAGACAGGGATCAATACTGAAATGTGCGGATTATCACGCGCTAGCATCTTATTGACAGATAGATCGACAAGGTAGCTAGTTCCAACGACAACGGTGGAACCGCCAGGTGAATAATGGCGTCGGGTTTCTGATCTCTCACCCATATGGCTTAGAGATGTGTTGACAGCCTTTACAATAGTATTCCATTCAATGAACACAAGAGTTCATGATCGCTTCCTGTTCATATCGATCTTGGACACTCAGCAAGGCATTGATCGGCCAAACATTAGCTCACTATGGCCGCGAAAGGCTGGAGCGCTCAGAGTATGACTAAGGGTGTAATAGCAGCATTAGGGTATCTCGATTGCAGGGAGACTTGACTGTGTTGAGCCAATAACATCTTTCTCCCTCCAGTCCAAAATAGCCGGGTCCTTGGTCGCGAGTGACGGGATCTGATGGAGAAGAACAAACGAATATCAGATCGAAAGAGAACAGTTCTACTCAATCTCTAGGCTTCGACGGCCATGCCCGATAGGACCTTAGGTTTTGAAGAAGTTTGGCTCCCTTTGTCGGCCTCAGCAGGAGGCAGGCCCCAGGGGCTTTGGCTTCAACTATCCTTTGTCGAACATCTCCCTATCATGGAAGGCCACTCTAGGTAGAGACTGACGGCCATAAGGTCATTGGCCGAGCTTCGTAAACCATATCTAATCTCGTCCTGGCCCGGTTGATGGTCGTACTATCCGCTCAAATGCTGTAGAATTTAATGGTTTGAAGCCAAGCCCGGTTGAATGACAATATTATGCCGTGTGGAAGAAGTGCAGCGTCACGCATGTTCTTATACATGACCGCATATGGGTACCGTTTATCCCTCGATTTCTTCGATGGGGACATCGTCCGTATCTTTCCCTACTATGGCATTTGCTACCTTCCATACCTGGATTAGATTATCCTCTGCCGCACTACAGAGGACCCAGGGGTCGTTCATATTCCAGCTAAAGTCGGCTATGCGGTTCGTATGGCCGCCATGCATGAATAATCTGGGATGCACATCAGTAATAGTTGTTGCGAAAATAGCAGACATGGAACTCTCACAGCTCAGGTGGACCATCTTCTGCATCGTCTGGAGTTTGCTCCTCGCCTACTCGACTGAGGTCCCAGAAGACAATACGTCGATCGTTACTCGAACTTCCCAAAACCGCCTCTTCAAAGGGGTGCCATGACAGAGAGGTCACGGCTTGCTGATGGCCTGCGAGCACATGCAGTTTGGACTTGAGATTACGTAGATCCCAGATGCCGATTGTTGCGTCCGCTGAGCCGGTCGCAACGACATACTCCGAAGCGGGATTGAACGACAGAGCGTTGATGGCGTCCGTATGACCATTGGAGGCTTTCGTAGCTGAGGCTGTTGTTGAAGGATTTCGTGTGTCGATTATTTGCATGGTAAGATCATCGGATACTGTTCCTATCAAAGATTCGTGTAGCGGGTGGTACTGTACATCGTTCACGATGGCTGAATGATGCGTGTATATTCTTGAGGCCTTTAAGATCTTACTACCTGAGGAGATTTTCGTGATATCCCTGGTTATCGTTAACGAATGACGTAAGGGCTTCGAAAACAGGTCTCACCATATCCGGACGGTCTCATCCTCACTGCCTGTCGCTAGATGGCCAGCCTGGTGTGGATTCCAGCTAAGTCCAAATCCCTCCTTCTCGTGCCCGTGGAGCTCAACTTGTGGATTGACAACGCCGGTCGGTACGCTTGGGTGCTTCGTTCTGTCAAAAATCAAAGTCCTCCCATCTATAGCCATCGTAGCAATGATATTCGGATTTTGAGGTTGATACCGAGCTTTATTAATCTCTCGAGGGTGGTCAATCTTTTGAACGATGTTGAACTTAATGTCCATCTCTTTCGATTTCTTGGTCGTACCACCACCAAACCCCCCAATCTCTTGACGATCTTCATCATAGTCCGCAGCATCGGGAGAGACGGGCTTGGGTAGTTGCACGTGGGCAATCTGGAGGTAATTTTGGGCTTCATTCGAGGTGTGAGTGCCGATCAGCAACCGATGGGTCGAGAAGTCCTTTTCAGGTATTCTCGGCATCATTAGCATTTAGTGAAGACGAGTGATTTGCTGACCTACGACTGCACATCTGGTAGCCATTGTGTTGTTAAGGTAGGCCATTCTAGGGCTGTGCTGAGGAGTAGATCGTATAGGAAGGGCGAGTTCTTCTTCCAAGTTTTGTATCTGGACGTGTCAGTGAAGAAATTTTCCGAAGATAGGCAGAGCGAACTCTTCATTGATTATTTTCTCTTGCAATTGCTCATCTTCTTGCGCCTCCTCCATAGCAGCTTTCCACTCCATTAGTTGCAGGTCTTCGAGCTTACGGTAGCTTTACGCACCATCCATATTGTGGTCCTCCATGAAGCTTCCGCTTGAGGCACTTAGTTCATGAGAATGCCGCCCTGTCGAATGCGAAAGAATGTTAAGTATGCTGTAAGGAAAATGCGGTCGTCAAGTAGCAAACGAGAACCGCTTTAAGGTCAAGACACGTCTTGCCAAGTACGCTAGATCGAAAACGTCGTGTGGCTTGGCACTCATGCTCTATTCTTTGTTCATCAGTCCGCGGCCTCACAACAAATTTCATATACATTTCGGAAAATCCGTTCGTTAGTGATCCCTCTGTGAATAAGCTGATGAGGGAAGCAAAGGACTGGTAAGACACTAGGCTCGATACCCTCCTTTCTACACAGCAAAACGTTCTGATATCAGCTTCTCCAATTTAGAAGCCCCCTCTCCAACAGCAACGCGCAAGGTTTGGGGCGAAGATGGGTGTACCAAAGTTCTTCCGATGGATGAGCGAACGATATCCGGCTATCTCCCAGCTTATTGCGGAGAATCGGATTCCGGAGTTCGATTGTCTGTACCTCGACATGAACGGCATTATCCACAACTGCACCCACTCCGACTCGGACTCTCCCACGTTTCGCATGACGGAGGACAAGATGTTCATTCAGATCTTCAATTATATCGAGCACCTCTTTGGCAAGATACAGCCAAAAAAGCTCTTCTTCATGGCTATCGATGGTGTTGCCCCCCGGGCCAAGATGAATCAGCAGCGAGCCAGGCGCTTTAGGACTGCGTTGGATGCGGAAATTGCGAAAGAAAAGGCCGAACGGGATGGCGTGGACATGCCAACAGAAGAAGCGTTCGACAGCAACTGCATTACGCCAGGGACGGAGTTCATGGCCAAGCTGACGAAGCAGCTCAAGTATTTTATCAACAAAAAGATATCAGATGATGCTGATTGGCAAGGTGTCGAAGTAGTGCTTTCCGGCCATGAAGTACCAGGGGAGGGCGAGCACAAGGTCATGGAGTACATACGGCTTGCTAAGGCCCAGCCAGACTACGATCCTAATATGCGACACTGTTTATACGGCCTTGACGCTGATTTGATAATGCTGGGTTTGCTCAGTCACGACCCGCACTTTTGCTTGTTGAGGGAAGAAGTCACGTTCGGAAGGCAGGGCCAGAAGAAATCAAAGGAGTTGGAGCATCAGAATTTCTATCTTATGCATCTATGCATCGTAAGGGAGTACCTGGAATTAGAGTTTCAGGAACTCAAAGAACCATCTGCGTTGTCTTTTCCTTTCGACATGGAGCGCGTCATCGATGATTTCATCTTAATGGCGTTCTTCGTTGGAAACGATTTCTTGCCGAATCTACCGAATTTGCACATAAACGAAGGTGCACTTGCACTCATGTTCAAGATGTATAAATCAGTATTACCAAAAGCGGGCGGCTATATCAATGAGCTTGGCGTTATCAATCTGGAGCGGCTGGCTTTATTGTTGGATGAGCTCGCTGACGTGGAATATCGCTTTTTTGAAGCGGAGAACGCCGATGCCAGCTGGTTCAAGGGGAAGCAGATGGCTAAGGTGGACGTGATGGAGAAAGGCAACAGAAAGATTCCATCGACGGTGACTACGACCCAAAAAGACATATTCAAGAAGGTGAAGAAGTTTGTTGGGCGTCGACTGAACGACTCCACCGGACAGCAAGCGTCTTTGGATCTTGAATCGAGTCTACCAGCACGAGACCGCAAATTCGCTCAAGATCTAGCTGATGACCTGAGATTAACATGGAAAACGGTGGAAGATAGTGAGGGCAACCGACACCTGCGTCTGGATTTTCCGGGGAAACTCGAGGGTGATGACGACGATGAGGTTGACGAGGAGGAGTCACAGATCGCACCGTTGCGGGTTCTCAAGCGATACGATAACGCCAAGGTAGTTGATATCACAGTGGGGGAGGTTCAGCAGCAGATGGATCAGAAATACGAACAAAAGTTCCAGGGCTGGAAAAACAAGTACTACAATGAAAAATTCGATTGGGGCCTCGAGAATGAGGAAGAGATGAGAAAGCTCACAGAGAATTATGTCCAAGGGCTTCAATGGGTACTGTTCTACTATTATCGCGGCGTAGCATCATGGCCATGGTTCTACGGCTTTCACTACTCCCCAATGATTTCAGGTAAGCGACAGTGAATGCATGATTAGATAGACCGCTGATGAAACAACAGATGTCAAGAAAGGACTGGAAGCAAATATGAATTTCACACTTGGCCAGCCATTCAGACCATACCAGCAACTAATGGGAGTACTTCCAGACCGAAGCAAGCGGATAGTACCAACGGTGTATCATGACCTCATGACTGATGTCAGTTCGCCAATTATCGACTTTTACCCTCAAGACTTCGAACTCGACAAGAATGGTAAGAAAATGGACTGGGAGGCCGTCGTGAAAATTCCCTTCATCGATGAAAGACGGCTGTTGAATGCGATGGGCCCTAGAGACGCTCTACTTTCACAAGCTGAGAAAGACCGAAACGAATTTGGGGTCTCGCTGAAATTCAGTTATTCGCCAGACGCGTCCTATACTTACTCTTCTTCATTAGCTGGAATCTTTCCCGACTTACCGAACTGTCACTGCGTCGAGAATATCTTCGATCTCCCAACCATGGACGGCCTAGATTTACATGTTGGGTTAATGGAGGGTGTAAAGCTTGGAGAAACTGCACTTGCCGGCTTCCCCAGTCTAAAAACCCTACCGCATACAGGGACCCTCGGCTTCCACTCGGTCAATGTTTTCCAACAGGACAGTCGCAATGAGAGTATGGTGATCACTTTGGCAGACGCTGAGGAACGCACAAAGGTGGAGGCAGCTAAGGTCAGGCTTGGCCAGAGGGTCCATGTCGGCTATCCTTTCCTGTCTGAGGCCAAGATCATTCGTGTATCAGACGAGATGTTTAGCTACGCCTTGCCAGAAAGCGGGTCCGGACCACCGGTGGCTACTCCTCATGGGCCTCAAGAGCTTCAGGTATGGCAAAAGAAGGCGGAGAGGATCGAATCGGTGTACAGCAAGAGGCTAGGCATGATAACGGGACCAGTGGAATCTCTTGTGCATGTGGACATGCTTCAGGGCCTGAAGAAAACCGATGAAGGTGCTTCAATAAAGGAGTATGCCCAAATATTGGGCATCGAAACCGATTATGCTTCGCAGATGGTGGTTGACGAAGTCGCCAGCGAGGATCAGCGGTTCATTGAAAAGGCTGCTTTGCCGATCGAGGAGGAATTTCCAATTGGCACAAGAGCCTTCTTCCTTGGGGATTTCAATTACGGCCGACCATTAGAAGTTGTTGGGCATACCTCCAACAAAGCCAACATCTGGGTGTCAATCGCGAAAGGCAAGCCTCGTGAATTCGGTCGGGAAATTGCCATGGATGCTGAGCGCCATGCCCCTTACACCCCATCCTACGCAGTTGCCAGAATGCTGAGCCTGAACCCTTTGGTACTGAGTAAACTCACTTCTGCTTTCCAAGTCATTCTTGAGGACGGCCGCGTCAACTTAGGTCTCAACTTGAAGTTCGAGGCAAAGAAGTTGAAGGTATTAGGTTATTCGCGACGCACCGATAGTGGCTGGGAGTTCAGCCAGAAGGCTATCGAGCTCATCAAGCAGTACATGTTCAGCTTTCCAGACTTCATTGCTGGTATTCAGAGAAATCCGCAGGGCAAAGACTATGACGCTACGGACTTCTACCCTGCAGACGAAGCGAAAGCTAAGATGAAAGAGATCCAGACATGGCTTAAATCCATCGAATCAAGAAGCTTTCAGAAAGTTCCGCTCGAAGCAGAACAGCTCGACTCGGAGGCTGTTCATAGAATAGAGCAAGCTGCAGATGAAACCATTCGCAATGATCCACCGGGTGCAAATCAAAACAAGAAAATCAACGGCGTACCTCGCAATGGTCTTCTCAAGCCATCCGATGCAGAGCATCGTCTGAGCCATCAGCGCTTCACCATTGGGGATCGGATAGTCTATGTCCAGGATTCTGGAAGGGTGCCAATCGCCACCCATGGAACGGTAGTAGGGAAGACTCGAACACCCAGGACTACTTTACTTGACGTTGTCTTTGATGTTAGCTTCATGAGCGGCACTTCGCTAGAAGAACGATGCTCGCCCTTCCGCGGCTCGACCGTGCCCGTGCATGCTGTGCTCAACATCACCGACAGACAAATGGTCGCCGGCTCTCGCGCGGGTGACAACCAGCGGCCCCAACCTGTCGTACGGCCATTGACTGTTAATGGATACGGCGCACCGACCGGTCCTAATGGCCAAGGCCAGCTCATGCCTGCACAAGCCCCTAGGCCGCTTCGTGGCTCTTTCCGTGGTGCAGTGTCAGGACAGCAGAACGGAACTCGTGGTGGCATGTCAAGGGGCAGAGGAGGGTCAGGCTTCGATGGGACGCCAGTCGGACCTCCACAAAACCTCCCTTTCCGCAACCAAGGGCTAGCTCAAGCTAACGGAACCCGTGGGAGAGCAGCACAAGTAAACGGCGCCTCGTATCGTGGGCGTGGTAATTTCCCTTCCCAGCAGACGACGCGAGGTGGTTACACCAGGATTGACATGAATGGTTCGGACGAAGGAGTCATCAGTAACAATCCATCTTTTCGGCCTCAGTCTTACACGAACGTTGCCCCGCCTGCGAATCTAGATTCTCGCGGACGTGGCAGGGGGCGAGGCGGGTTCCGGGCTGGAGCATCCCGTGCGGATGGGTTTCGAGGTCGAGGAGCGCCTAGGGGACGGGGAGTAGAAGCTGCGTCACAGTGAACAGTCATCTACCTCCACGTTATCTTCATTACTAGCGCGTTTTGACAATACGAGTCTGGCTCTTGGCGCTATTGAAGCGCCAAGGATTCTGTAATCACTGTAGTGTCCCTGTACCCAAACACAAGCTGGTCTCAACTCGTCTTTCCGCTTCACGCTTTACCCCCCCGAAGCAGAGCGGTCATAATGCACTCGTCTCTAGTGAGAACTCAAAATGTCTTCGGCTATTTCACTACCGTCGCATTTGTCACAGCTCTGTTCGTAGCTCTGTCGGTTCTCTTCACCCCTCAAAGCCCGTCAGCCAGTATACAGCTGCGCAACGTACAAGTGTGAGTCTCTACATCATGTTGAACTGGTCGTCTTCTTGCTCATGATGCCCCAGAGTCAAAGGTCGGCCGCATTACTACTCTCCCAAGAAGGAGGAGTACGCTCACATCAAATTCGACCTTGACGCCGGTCAGCCTACCCTCCACCCAAGCGCCCTGCGCAGTTGAGCTACGGGTAGACTGACTTTCCAGATCTTTCCTCGCTATTCAATTGGAACACAAAACAAATCTTCGTGTGGATCACTGCCACCTATCCGCCTTCTTCGCCTACCGCACCACCTTCGCAAGCTATCATCTGGGACGACATCATTAAATCTGTTAGCCAATTGAATCCTCATACGCCATTTGACGCTTTTGACGAACTTGCTTCGTCGTTTAAGAAGGCCAGCAAGACTCAAAAGCCAAAGAAGCCGAAGACGGTTGGCAAGGTGAAGTTGGTAGAGCCCGAGGTTCCGCCAGGCATTGTTCGCCTCCACAATTCGAAACCGAAATATCAGATCACGGATGTCACTGGCAAATTGGCGTCACAAAAGAATGTTACTCTGGAATTGGGATGGAATGTCCAGCCCTGGGTCGGAGCGTTGACGTGGACCACACAAGAAGGCAGAGGATTAGGCAGGTGGAAGGGTGTTCAAGGGGGAAGAAGCAAGGCTTTTGACTTGCCAGCTTTGAAGGGCAAGAACGCAGGTCAAGAGCAAGTGGTCGAGAAGGGCACACCGAAGCCTGCGGAGGCCTCGCCCGTCGTTTGATTCAAAAAGCGAGATACGCACGGCCCCTGCCATAGGCGTTCCAGGTATCTAGGTGAGCACGTTCTACCAGTGGGAACCATGGACTTTTGGTAGTGATCATGGAACCCATCATTCGCAGTATGATGGGTACTGCCAATATCTATTCCAAATCTACGTGAGGAACATATATTATTGCTTCCATATGTTCCTGGTGGATGATCGGCCGGCAGAGCGCAAGGGTCCAGTCTGCCGGCCATGATCTCATCGTGCGCCTTCCTTCTGATTGATTATTAAGTACGGAGGTTGACACCAAAGTCCTGGCAGGCGGGGAGTAGACAGGGGTATTTTGGCAGACCTCTTGGCGAGAAAAGGGGGTATATACGAGTATCACTGGTCAATTTCTATGGCAATCGCTATTCTTCCTCCCAATCCTCTTCGTCGCCTGCACGTTCTCCCCGCTCTCTTGCTGCGTATGCACCTTTTCGCTCCTTCGCGTTGTAGGGACGAATATTACTATCTTGACGTCCCTCTTTATACTTATTGCCACCATCTAATTCGCGTACTAGCTCCAAATGGCGTGGCATGCGTTCAATCCAACTTTGAATGCGTTCTTGCATAAAAAGGTGCTTCCAACAATGTCGTCACCACGTTTTATATCCTTTTTGGTTCTAGGAATGTCTCTACGTGTAATCCACCTCTTTATCTACCACCAACAAGGCTCTATTATGTTAAGATCAGGACTATTTCCATACCAAATTAGACGTAGAATGCCCGCATCTATCCAAATAGAGTTCTGGTTCTTAGAGATGTGACTAGACGCTTTGAAAAATAAGCATTGAACAAACACTAAAGCGTTAAAGCATCAACACGTATCTCCGTCCTCCATAACAAGCGTATCTAGTTGTTTTTGAAGACAAATCTTCGCGAACGGAATCAAAAGTAGAGAAAGTACATGCTTTTGATAGCGTACCCAGTCGATTTCACCTGTATCTCCCCTAATAATCTTGCCGTTGTTTTGATTCCATCTCTATTGAGGTTTTTTGCCCCTCTTGTTGCGTAGACCTGTACGCCGTATTGCAGTATTGAGCTCCTATTCTGTCTTCTTAAGAGGTTCCGTCTTCTTATTGAGCTTTGCGATATGCTTATTAGCTGCATTCTTCTTCGCAGCAGTCTCTTTACCCCATATATAGCAGGAGCCCTTGCGATCATATGAAAAACAGCCCCAGAACATAAATTCAGAAAATCTTAATGTAAAAAAGTTAGTCAACCGGCCGCATCCCCGCCATTTTTGGTGGCAACCCCTAACAAATTTTTGGAGATGCGCCCAACGTCAATACGTATAAACGTTTACTTGCCTTTCCATCTGCGGCGAACCACTGTTTTCACGTATTTCTCCTACGCGCGTCGCCACACACGTCGTATATCTCTTTTTTGCATTATCACGCTAGTTTTATCTATTCAAATAATGCGCTTCTAGTTCTTTACAATTCAATTCTTATATTTTATCGCAAAGTTGTATTGCGCTTGCTTTATTTCCTCTATTAAACTCGATTTTATAGTAAACTTAACGTTGTTAAACTTGTGCTTGCGAAGCACGCAAAGAATAGTTGATTGCGAGAAATCATGTTAATATCTCATGCCTACAACAGACATTTCTTTGTCATTTTTATCTTTTTTAACTAGATTTTGTTAGCAAATGCCAAGGAATAGTATTAAAAACTAGAGAGATCTTTATACTATCTGCAATGCATTCGTATTTATTCTACTTAGATAATTCTTGCTAATACTATTAACAATGCTTGAAAAAGTAAACTTTTGTTAATATTTAGATATCTTTGGATATAATAGTCCAAATCGAGTAATTTCAATTAAATCTATATATTTATAGTGTATTCTATTTATATTACGAAATATATCTATACATAGTCTTTTTATTACTTAGTTAAGACTAGCTTGAAGTTAGTTAATTTAATTTAATAATTTATTTTTAAACTAATCTAAATCGAGTAATTAAAAGATTGTTTATAGATATATTTCGTAATATAAATAGAATACACTATAAATATATAGATTTAATTGAAATTACTCTAGTATATTCAAAGATATTTAAATATTAACAAAAATTTACTTTTTTAAGCATTGTTAGTAGCATTAGTAAGAATTATCCAAGTAGAACAAATGCGAATAATTATAGTTGCTTGCTATATAGATTTACAAGCAATAGTTCTATTGCGTCGATGTTATAAATTAGAATAGAATCTAATGGAATTACGTCTTGACGTCTTGGCGTTAAACGTATTGTTACGAGCTTACTTAAGCTATACTAGTGATTTAGATTCTACGCGCTACGAACGAACTTATCATTATGTTCGACATGTTTAAGAAGCGAACATCTCGAATATAATGTTTAACATGTTCGACGAACGAACATCGCGATTCGCGAACAATTATGCTCGCAATGTTTAACAAACGAGCAAGACGAACAATTTATATTTTCTTAATATATAGAAACTAGAAACGCGACTTTCTTATAAATTGTATTTAACTTATCTTAAGTTTTTACTTATTGTTACTTTGATTCATTGAATCACTTATGAAAATTTATTAAATATAGAATTGTCTATAGTTGCAATTCTTGTTATCAAGTAATTGCTTGCATTGTTTAAAGACATTTATAAATCTCTTCAATAGCATAATTCTCTTTAATATCTCTTACGAAAGTACTAGCATAACACGTATCTTCGTGTATTTAGTCTACTTCGTCTCTTACTTTCTAGAAGACAACTCATTATTATCACAAATATTCTAGCATACTATTACGCTAGTACTTTCGTAAGAGATATTAGAGAGAATTATGTTATTAAAGAGATTTGTAAACGTCTTCAAGCAATGCAAGCAATCGTTTAATAATAAGAGTTGCAACTATAGACAATCTTATGTTTAATAAATCTTCATAAATAGTTCAATAAATTAGAATAACAATAAGTAAAGACTTAAAATAAGTTAAACACGATTTATAAGAAAATCGTATTTCTAGTTTCTATATATTAAGAAAATATAAATTGTTCGTCTTATTCGTTTGTCGAATATGACGAACATTATTGTTCGCGATGTTCGCTCATCAAATATAGCGAACATCATATTTAAAATGTTTGCTTCTTGAACATGTTAAACATGATAATAAATTCGTTAATAGCGCGTAGAATCTAAATCACTAATATAGCTTAAATAAGCTCGTAACACTATTTCTTTTCTTTAGAGTTTTTGTCTCGAAAACTCAATGCTTTTTCACAATGCCTTTAAGAAAAATTAATATTAAAAATTCTTTTTTTTTGTAAAAAAGATTTTTTTGACGCTTTAGATTTTGCGTATTTAGCGATGCGTTCTTGTTGCAATTGTGCGATGTTTAATAAAATCTATTGTGTGAACGATGATTTCGAAAAGTATATAAAATGTGTGCGATTTAGTCGTAATTATAATTGGACAATTTCGTTCGTTTCGATTAAACGAATTTATGAGAAACGATTACGTTTAAAGAAAAAAATGCGCGAAACGCGTGCTAAGTTGAGTCGCTTGAAAAAACAATTGAATTTTCTAAAAAATAAAGAAAAAAATTGATTGTGTTAAAGTGAAAGAATATCGACAATTTAGAGATGAGTGAAGCGCTCTTTGTTAAGTTTATTGCAAAGACTCTCGAGTTATTGTTCGATATATCGTTCGAACGATTTCAACTTTCGATTAATTGAAATTAAACTATCGTTTTTTTGCTTAATTTTGATGAAACTTTCTTAGAAAATCTCGACAACGATTAAGATTTTTCTTTGACTCTTATGTATTTTTCGAGATAAAATATTCTTTTTATTTGATAAAATATTTTTTATTTTTTTGTTTTAAAATTTTTTCAATCTTATATTGTTTCTCTTTTTGTGAATGAAAATAAAATGTTGTCTATAAAGACGTAATTAAATTCGTTGATTTCAACAATAAAATATAAAATACTAAAAATACTTTAACGTTCTTAAGTAAATCGAGTTCGTAATTAATTGATCTCTTTGTCTTCTTAATGAAAAACGATTCGATTTTGATATAATTTAATTTTTTGCTTAACTTTCTTGTCTTAAGATTTTTCGTAAAAAAATATATTTTATCTCTTTTTTTTAATTAAGATGTTGTTTTTCGTTTTTTGTTTTAATACTTGATTAACTTCTCTTGCATTTTTAAGATGTTGTCGTATATCTTTTTTAATGTCGCTACTCTTTCGATAACTAATTGTGTTAACAAATGCTTTCGTTCTTTCTTAAAGAGATTAAATTCTGTGCTATAATTGACGAAGAATAAAGTTATTTTAATGATATTTAAAAATTTTGCATTTAGTGCTAATTGAATCATAAATAAAAATAATATTCAATTGTTGTAAATATTGTTAACGTAGTGTCTCAAACATTGCTTTAGATTTTAATTTGTTCGCTTTATTTAATTATTTGTAATCGAATAATAGACAATAGATATTTTGAGTTTTGTCTCTAACATCAATAGAAGCATCTTTTAATAATTAGACGTAAAGAGCTTGTCTTTGTTATTAATTAATTCTTTGAGTATATTGTGATATTGTATAAGTCGATTCAATACAATGTATCTTAATTGTTTTGTTGTAAACTTCTTCTTGTATGCGATAATATGTGAATACTTAATAAGTTTGTCAATTATTACTAGTATCGAGTTATATTTGTCTCTAATTATTAAATTCATGGATTTGAGCAACTTAATAATAAAGTTTATCGTGATTTTATTCTATAGCGATTTAAATAATTTCTAATATTAAATTTCGTCATAGTTCGCATATGTATTATGTTTGTTTTGCTAATAGCTAAAACATCGTTTAATGTATGTTTCGATAATTTGTTTTATTTTGAAAAACTAATAATGTTGACGTAAAAGTTGAAGAATTTTGATCACTCTTAAATGCTTTTGCAATGATTTATCATAATGTTTCTTTATACATTTGTCGATTTTGTTAATAAATATTTGAAGTTTTTCTTTCTTTATTAAAAACTTTTCTTTATTGTCTCTAAATATTTGTAAAATAGCATTTAGCTCGTATTTGTTTGCTAATAGTAATTCGTTTTTGTTAATCTTAAATATGTTGTAATTAAACGATTTCTTCGTTTTTATATAATTGTTTCTTTTGCTAAGTACGTTTACTTTGTCATTATCTTTGTCTAATGTATATTGTATTTTGAACTTGTATTGTTCGAATCGCTCTAATTATCGCATTTGTCTTTTGTTAAATTGTTTAATAATAATGAAGTGTAAAAGATTTTTATGATCTATAAGAATTATAAGTTCTAATAATTCTTCAATGTATATTTTTTATAATTTTAGAAAAATTACAATAGCGAGTAGCTTTTTGTCGTAAATATTATAATTTTGTTCGATTAACGAAAGTTTTCTTAAAAGATATATTATTAAATGTTATATGTTTTCATGCTTTTAATTAAAACATGCATCGATAATTAAATTTAATACGTTAATTTCAATCTTGTTTAACAATCGTAAATTGTACATTTTTAGTATTAACTTTTTTAAGCATTTTAGTTTAAAATTTTAAAATGATTTTTCTTTTATTGATTTTCATTTTTATGACGTCTTCTTTTTCGTAAAACTTGTTAATGATATTGCATTGACAAAGTAATTCTTAATAAATTTCTTGTTGTAATTTATGAAATCTAGATAGAATTAAACTTTTTTAACATTAATAGATAATTTTTATTTTTTATTGCTTGTAGCTTTTCGAGATTCATGCGTATTTCATGTCGTTTAACAACAAATTTAAGAAAGTTAACTTCTTTTTAATGAAATTCGTATTTCTTTAATTTAAAATATAGATTTTTAAACTTATAGTTCTCGTAAAGATGCTTGTGCAAAACTTAATAACAATAAATTGTTCGCAAATACGCTTGTAGTAATTGCGAATCTTTCGAAGAACAAAAGAAGTAAAAAAGTTGTACAAATTACGAAAGATAAACATGCGACGAAAATCTTAAGACATGCGAGTCTTGCTTTTCTTAAAATTGTCGTCGTAATTAATATATTAATTGTGCAAGAAAGGTTTTAGTTTGTTCTTTATTGTCTTTAAATTACTTGTTAAAACTAGCTAATAAATTGTAGAGCAAATAAAGCACTTATCAATAAAAACGTAAAGTTTTTGCTTGACTTAATAATAAGCGTTCTTCGATTGCGAAATAAAGATGTTATCGAAGTGCAAAAAATAATTAATATCGCATTTCGCTTACTTAATGCGCAACAATTAGACGTGCTCTTCGATATACATGCAAATGCGCACGTCGACGTCAAGATAAATGTAATAGAACGCATTGTAGTTTTTCTTTAACAAAGTAGATGTTTTTGTTAAGCGAAGAGTCTTCTATCGCTTTATAAATTTATTATAGAACTTATTTGTAAAAAACAACTTCTTGCAATTAATAATAATGTTGTTTTTTATATGTTATACGCATAGAGAATAATTAACACGATATTTAAAATCAAAAAAAGATGTAACGAAGAGCAAACGTCAACGTCTTGTTGTTGTCGAATAATATAGTCTCAAGATATAACAAATCGAGATAATTGTAAAGTCGCTTTAAGATTTGCATTATCTAGATATAATTGCTATAATTCTCGTCTTTTATAAAGTAAAAAGCGACGTAGAACGTAATGTTTAAGACGATAATTTCAATAATAATTAACAACGATATCTTATATCTATTAGTCTTATAGATGCAATTTATTAAAATAATCTTATAGTAATTTGCAAACATCTTTTGCGAGATTTCTAATATAAAGAATAAGTATTTTAATTAACTATTGCTCTCTCGTATTTTGTAGTCGACATATTAGATCTTCTAGTCTATTAAATTTTGCATTAAAGTCTAAGTAGATATCAAAATATTTGATGTTTTTGCTCTAAGTCTTGCGAACTTGTTCTAGATATTGCGAAACTTAAATATAGAGTTTTTGTCGTTCTTATTTATGCGCAATTCTTTTAATATTAAGCTAGTCTTGCTATCTTTTCGAAACTCTTTTTGAATTTCGCGCAATATTGTAGAATTTTGCATAGCAATATTTCGCTTTACAATTGAGGCGAACGACTTTGTAAAAATATAATTATAATTATTGTATTCGATTGTCAAAATTCAATTATTTAAATCGTTTTTGTTCTAGATGTTGAATTATAGCTTTGCAATGCATTCGAAAGAACAATCGACGCGCTTGTTAGAGATAATTCTATAATTATAGTTCTTTGAATTCTTATTATTGTCGCGATCGCAACGTATTTAGATCTTTATAAGAACATATTTTTTCGATCGCTTGCTTCGTTTGCGCGTTATCGAATAATCTTGTTTCTTTGCATGCTTATTGATTTTCTTAATTAATTGTTCAATAAAGATTTACTCGTATAGGCCTACCTTAGAGGGCAGCAATTGCATAGACATGTTAAGGTAAATGCAAATGTAGAAGGTGAATAGAGAAAGAGAAGAATGACGACGACGACGACGACGACGATTATGTAAACAAACAACGCGCTGGACCCTGAAAATTACCCGATTAGGCTTAGTGGGGAGGGTGGTGTGCCAGTAGTCTAGGGGGTGGTGTGCCAGCAGTGTTAGGTGGTGTTTCTGTAGTGGTTACCTAAATCTAAGTAGTAAAACTGATCTGTATGCGGAGATTTCTCATCCCCGCCCCCAAATGTCTAACCCCTGCGCATTAGGCATCCCGATTGAGGTCTGATTGCGCAACATACCTGGTATATTATATAGATTTAACCCTAACCCCAGTGCCAAGACGGGGGTACGATTTTAGCGTCACGCTAATAATTAGCGTACGCGCCTGCCAGGACTTGTGGTGTCAACCTCCGTACGAATCTCTCTTTCTCTAATAATTTACGATGTCATTTGCGCGGCACCCGACCTATAATGTCAAACGTCTCTCGCAGCTCAATGCAATAGATGTTGCAGACACCAGTAACAAATCTCTACGATGCCGCAGCCAGAGCTTCCAGATCCGGCGCACCCTCATCATGATTCGATGCTGTCTCGTAGATTCGGCAGAGAAGTTGCCAATTACTTCTCCGGTGCATACTCTCCTGTACACTGCTAGCGACACTCACGCTGACTGCCGCATGAGGTTCGCCGCTCAACCGAGTTTCCTTCCTCCGTGCCGATCAAGGATTCCTCTCCGCAGCCCTTAAGCACTCGGCAACCTCCTTTTTGCTCTTCAAAGACCTGGCGCCTCTTGGCAAAGATCCAACGAAACTCGAATATGTCGCCTACAAAGACGTGAAACCATTGATTGGCGAAGACCCTTATTCGCAATCAGAAGAAGACCTAATTGCATCCTATAAATCCACAACCACCATCCCCCAACTCCTCTTCCTTGGCCTCGACGAGTCCCACTCATCTGGCCTCCACTACACCAATTACCACGGCGCTCCATACTTCGCCCTCGATGTCACCCCGAAAGGCAGCATCACGGCCGCCGCTACGCAATTGATCGAAAACCTCTCATCCCGCAAGCTTACCTTCATCGAAGGCCGCATGCACACCTCTCTCCCCGCTCCCACAGCCGCAATCTACGCCCAAGCGCGCGCCCTCCTTGACTGGAACGCACGCAACCCCTTCTGCGCCCAATGCGGCCAACCCACCCTCTCCATCAACGCCGGCACCAAACGCACCTGCCCCCCCAAAGACTTCGCGTCCCTCCCCACCCCCATCGGCTCCACGACCCCCGCAGCCCCAACCTCGCGTCCCGACTGTGCCACCCGCAAAGGCATCTCCAACATCTGCTTCCCCCGCACGGACCCCACCATCATCGTCTGCGTCGTCTCCCTAGACGGCACGCGCGTGCTCCTCGGCCGCCAGAAGCGCTGGCCGCAATACTGGTACTCCACCCTCGCCGGCTTCGTCGAGCCCGCCGAAAGCGTCGAAGAGGCCGTGCGCCGCGAGGTCTGGGAGGAAAGCGGGGTCCGGTTGGGGCGCGTGGTGATCCACAGCACGCAGCCGTGGCCGTACCCGGCGAATCTGATGATTGGGGCCGTGGCGCAGACGGTGGGCGGCGAAGGGGAGGAGATTGTGTTGAAGCATGATCCGGAGCTGGAGGATGCGAGGTGGGTAGGGATGGATGAGATGAGGGAGGCGTTGCAGGTAGGGGTTAGTGGGTTGGGAGAGGAGGCGCCGAAAGGTTACAAGGAAGGGGGTTTGAGGTTGCCACCAAGGACGGCGATTGCGAATCAGTTGTTGGAGGCGGTGGTCAATGGCGGGTTTTTGGGTATGGGGGCGAGGATGTAGATTGGGGGGAAAGGGTGGTAGAGACTAGATGAGTTCTGGAGCACAGATGATGGTATAGACGACATGCTGCTTTGTGATAGAGAGAGGGTGTTTATAGATGGTCACGGTCTGGCGTGAACAGGTTGGCTTTACGAGTTTGGGGCTTACAGTGGAAGATTGAAATAGCAAGCAGAGAAGGCTTCCACATGATTACTGCACAAATATCTTACGGGATGGCGAGACAAGTCTGAATTCATCGCAGGCTTAACCCGTGTTTCGCTGTGGACATGGCGAGATTTGCATGAATTCCACTAAAGACATCGATGTAAGGTGTCACACTGCTCACCATTGTACAAGGACTTGATCTTGCTATGAGTAAAGTTCTGAGGGGTTGAGCGTAGAGATAGGAGACGGAAGGCTGAGCCAGCTATTCCGTATCAAAGAGAGGAGTATCCATCAACATGCAAAGAGCACAGAGAGAAACCAAAAAGCACCCCGATTTCGCCAGCAAGTCGCCAGCAATCACCCTCCCAGACCAGCCCGTGCCATCACATCATACATCATCAAACCCCAAGCCCGCTAAAAGCGCCAACCCACATGTATCGTTCAATTCCAGAACCAGCCACTCCTCTTCTTCTCCCCCAGCTTCTCCATTTCGTCACCTCCTTCGACTGCTCTGGCCTTCTCGGTCTTCGATGTCGGCATCGACCTAGGCATCTCCTCTCGGTGTCCGTTCGTGGCGTGGGTAGTCTCGGTGCATTCTTCCCTACCATCAGCGAAGCGCTTCTTGAGCACCATCTTGGTATGCACGCTGCCATCGGGAAGTGTGGTACGCTCCGTCGTGGTCAAAGTGGAGATGACGCCTGGCTTCACATCCTCGTTAACAGTTGTAGCAGAGGACATGGTCTGGGTCTGTTGAGGTTCTTGCTTAAATGCTTCCAAGGCGAGGGCTTGGATGAGGCCTCTGGGAAAAAGTCCACGTTCGGGCCGTAGCATGCGCTCATACCAGTCCAGCTCGGTCACTTCCTGGTCATCGTCGGGGTCCTCGTCATCATCGTGATATGGATAATCGTTGTCGTCTTCATCATCGTCTTTGTCGTCCTCATCATCATCTTCGGGATGTGAGCGTGCCTCTTGACTCATATCATACATAGCTTTCGTTATACAATCAAGAAAGCTTCCCATTGAGTTGTCGGAGTCTTCGCGCGTGTCCGGTAGGTCATCCTTTACCGCTCGGAATTTTTCTCTGCCAAATAAGCCGTCCTCTAGCATGGACTGGACCCAATGTGCATCACATTGGGTCCGCCGCGGTAAGTCCTCGCTTGGTAGAGGAAGCCCGTTCTGCAGCGCAAGTAGGTCCTCGAACGCATCCCTCCACTTCGCACCCTGTTGGACGAGGAAGTCTTGTGCCTCGAGATGATGTGGCGAGTAGGGTGAGCGGTCGAGGTAGTCGACCACCCAAGGCGCTGTCATCGAGTGGTCGACCTCTGCATCGTGAAGATATGCGGGAAGCCCACCAACGCAACACGTTCTCGGGGCTAAGTCGCGAGGTGGACTTTGGCGATTTCGTTCGGGAACTTCTTGGCCGGCAGGCCTGTAAGGGCATCTTGCGATGTCTTCTTCTGACTTCCGGACGTTCTGTTCTTGTGATTGAGGAAAGTAGTCAGTAGGCACGCCGTAAGCTTCAGTCCTCGGCTCGGGCTCGGGCTCGGGCTCCAACATGCGTCGCAGTCGGCGGCGTTGCTCATCAGTCATAGCTTGGGCGATCCAAGGAAGGTCGTCCTCAGAGGTGGAAGGTGTGGGTTTCGTGGGCTTCTGCGGCTGGCCGAGAAGAGTGTGAATGAGAGCGGACATCTGTTGGTCGGCGAAGCGGCGGAAAGCAATGAAAGGGTTTCCTCCATCGTCGTGGCGCGATTCTCGAGAAGGTCGCTCTTCGTTAGGAGCCATGATGTGGATCAATACTTATGACTGGAGCACAGAAGTTGAAGCTTATCCCAGCCTGCAAGGATGGGACGGATGTGTTGATATTTGAGTAAAGGTTGAACTGGAAAGACAAAGTCAGATGGATGTTGACGAAAGCAATGTCAGGAAAGTAGTCGGGTTTGGTGGGGTGATCGATGGTGGTGAATGGTTGGACAGGAGCTCACTTGGCTTGAAGCCCCCTTTGAGGTAAAGGGGGCACCCCCTTGTTATCAACTTCTCCATCTCATCGCTCATTCTTCGTCGAAGGTACGATCAGACAGTGCTATCGCAGAATCAGGTTGGCTTATTATCAGTGCTAACAGACTGCTACCTCTACAGCTCCTGGTTTTCAGGGCATCATTCGGATCTGCCTTCGAAGGTAGAAGTACATTGTTCGTACACTAGAGCAATGATGCACATTATCCAACACCTCCTCCCAAAACATGCTACATTCCTTGACAATGTAGAACCCGGACGGTATGTTCGTATTAATCCGCCGCTACACCTACATACCGCAAAAGGATCGTTGGTATCTGCAGAGCCACGTTCCCAGCCTTTTCGCCTACAATGTAGCCATCGCAACGGTGCTCTTTGAGCTAAAGCTGCGCCCCAGGGCGATCTTCGTATCTAAGATAAAGCTGATTAATCCGTACGGCGAGAGGAGTGTGAGTAGAAGAGCTTACTCAGACCATGCTTGGTCAAAACCTGCGCTACGAACCCAAGCATTACCAGTATCTTCGACACTATCGATTGCTACAACGGAATCGGTATAGTTAGGACACTGATGTGACTCTCGATGTCGAATCCTAGCTTACCCATATTACCCAGCTGCAGCCACATCTTGCCACGAATCCGGAATTTCGGATCACCCTCATACGGCTTGCAAATTTGTTCGCCGTGTGATAATGCTCTGACCAGCTTGATTCCATGTCCATCGTCCTTATGCTTGCAGATGCGCTGATAGATATCATTCCACGAGCTTGCATTGGGCTGTGCAGGATGGTAGTTGGTAATTTCATCCAGCAACGGTTCCGGAGACCGACGTGAAGCGTACATGCATAGATCAAGACGACCCTTCCATTCTAAAAGACGAATCTTATTCTTGATGTCTATCCAATGAGCTTTGAGGAAAGACGAAAAAAAGATGGAGGAGTTGACGCAATGCATGTAGTAGAAATCGAACTTGATCTGCTTAGGAGGATGCTGAGCTCCTCCGGTAAAATAGACTGGGTCAATGTCAGTATTCCTCCAGTGGATTTCTCACTACGTTAAACTTACTTGCGGCGTTGGTCATCTCAGCGGTCTTGGCTTCCAGCTCTTTCTCCTTCACTCTGAATTTGCTTGCATACTTAACCATTTCATTAGGGGCTCGGGCCAGAATACCGTCACGGATTTTATTTCCATCGTCCCAATGAGCGGCAGTACTCAGCTTCTGGTCATCGCGTATCTCATCCAACAGCACGACAAGACTCGTGCTATCACTAGATGAGGCGGCTGCTTTTTCGGCGCCCAGCAGGAACGGGCTCATCCAATTGTCGTGGGCGGCCGCTTGCGCAAGAGCTTCAGCAAGTATCACTGGCTGCTCGAACTCGACACCGAACCCCAAATGGATTATTGGGTGCAGAAAACCTACAATAATTAACATCGTGGCCGCAGAAGCAAATAAAATGAATCACAGACGTACCAGCATACATTCTGACAAGCATATCATCAGCCCGCTGGTCCCATGCGAATAAATATTCATTGATCACACTCTGGTAGCCCTTTCTGTCAATCTCTCCTTGAAAGTAGACAAGGTAATCGTGATAGTATCTTTCGTTCGCTAGATACTTTTGGAACTCCTCAGGATCATGGAGATCTTCCAATACTTTGTCGTGTAATGGTTGAGGCGGTCGCTGATACGACTTATTGTTTTCGTAATGCTTTTGCAACTGCTCTGAGGTGGCGCCAAGAGCGTACAGGGTGAGCATGTGGTGTGCAATATGGTCTGGAGAAAGAGGTCAGGTATTAATATCCTCCAGTGAGTGGGGAGATGGTCTGTGGAGGATTTCGAAGAAGGGAATGAAGGTCATGCTATCTCATAACAGACATGACTGCCTGGCGGCGCCACACTTTGACAGAACTATGTGATGGGCCATAACTCCGTAACCAACCCAGTATTGGGCATCACTCAGCAACGAAGGGCATTACTTTCGTCGGCCTCTGATAGGGTTTACATATAGACACCTTCCGCAACGCAGCCAACACATCAAATAGATCAAGAGATGGAGCAGGTGGGGTATACATACTGTGAAAGCCTTCCGCGTTGAAGAATATGTGATGTCGCTCATGGTTTTCTTGGAGCAGCTCAGTTGCCTTCGCTGCGGATTCTTTGGTAATTCCCGGTACATGGAATTCGCCACAAGCCTCCAACGACAGCCTCACCCGAGAAGCAGAGGCCATGGTTCTCTTAATTCTTGTAGTGAGAGGTGTGAACTTTCGCGGATATCGTATGATGAAAGCTGAGATTTCCCCAAAGGAAGGTGGTCCTTTGGCCAACTTAGGAGAGCCTATGCGGGTAGGAGTATAGGAGCGAGGGATTGGAGACCATAATTCCGAAGCCCGTGTTCACGGACATCTTGAGATCGCGATGACGCCAATTCATGGATATAGCGGAATGATGCCGCTTATCCCTTTATGCGCTTACAAACCACAACTGCCGCTATGCAGTGGTCTCATTAGTATATGCTCGGTCACCTTTTGAGCAAGGAGTAAGTGGAAGAGGTACCTGGTGCATCTCTAGGACCTCCAACCTGTTTCTCGAGTACGAGACACTTAGTAGCACGAATCAGAGCCTTCAGAGTGTTTGATCAGGAGCTAGACAAGCTATCAGATTGCAATGGTAAATATATTGCTACTTAGATATTCGTTGGGCTGCCGGATCATCTCGGCTTCGATGTGGCCGAGAGCCCAAAAGCCGATATTTTACGCCAGTCGCTATGCAATAGGCCATGATGCAGCGTTCTTCCGGTAATGCACCACATGATCGTTGTCGTTCAGTCCTTGTACCCGTCTCTACGCGCATCGTTGCGCTTCTTCTGCTCGCGAGCTATCTTCTTGAACAGGGGATTACTCTTGCTTTTCAGCTCCTTATTCCGGCTCTTGTTGTATTCAATGTAGGCCTAAACACGAGATCAGCATTGTCAAAACAGTGCAAAGTAGAAGAATATCTATACCATGTCTTGTCCACCACTCAAATCACTCAGCATACCAGCCGTTCGTTTAGCGCCTTTTTTGGCCACAGCACTCCTGTGGCTTCTTGGCCCACTCGAACGTGCGGAGAACAAGTCGTCGACGACGTTTTCGACGTCTCCCGATGTCTCATTTTGAAGCATGACCTCTTGCAGAAGCTCTCGCCGCTCAGCTGCGCTACCATAAGCCAGTCCCGGGAGGTTCTCAATACCCTGCAGATGTGTGATGACTTTAAATGCATAGCCTTGATCGACAAGAAAGGCTTGGCGCTTCGAAGAGTAATACATTTCTTGTGTATCCTTCGAGACGAGCGAGTAAAAAAATGCATTGAAACCCTCGTCGTTTCTCCGTTTCGCACGGAGGATGCGACCTAGTCGCTGAGCTTCTTGACGCCGTGAACCGTAGTGTGAGGAAATTTGAATCAGGCACGTAGCCTCTGGCAGGTCAAGTGAAGTATCGCCGATCTTTGACAAGAAAATTGTGTTGACCTGGTCATTATGTTGGAAATTGTCCAGAACGCTGATTCTTTCGTTCTGTGCCGTGCCTCCATATATGTAGGCCTTACCGAGCTTCAAAGCGTACTGTTTCAGTGCATAAACATTATCGGAGAAGACAATGGTCTTGTCACCTCTTTTCTCATGGTAATCGATCAAGAATTGGCATGCCTGGAATTTTCTAGGATTCATGACGTACAATAGCGCCCTCTTTCGAGACGATTCACGTAGGTATTCCTGGTAGAATTCCGTCGTCATCGGACACCACACCTCCGCACATTGTACTTTAGCAATATGTCCCTGGTCTGCCAGCTCCATCCAATTCGCCTCGTAGAGTTTGGGGCCAATAAGAAAATTGAGGTGCGTGATCTTATCGTCCTCGCGAAGCAGCGTAGCGGTGAGTCCAAGCTTCGAGTGTGCGGAGACAGAACCAGTAACCTTCCTGAATATAGAAGCCGGGACAACGTGGACCTCGTCTAGGATCATGAGACCCCACTCCCTGTCTGTGATAAAGTCCATCATCTTTTGGGCATCATACGATCGCGACCTAGTTTGCGTGACCATCGAGTATGTTGATACAATAATACCAGTTTCCCTCGTAAACTTCTCCTTGTGATCTGAGGTGAAGATAGCAATATCGTTGGAACTGATGTTCGACCATTTCAAGAACTCACTTTTCCACTGCACAACGGACATTGAGCTCGTACAAAGAATGATAGTACCTTTCTTGATGGTGCAAGCTGCTGTGATCCCTACAAGCGTTTTGCCAGCACCGCAAGGCAGGACTATGATGCCACTCCTGGCTCGTGTATTGCTGAACATCTTACTGAGACTTTTCTCTTGGTAGCTGCGGATTGTGGTATTTGGCTTCAGGTTAATGTCTAATCTGGCATTGACGTTGTCATTATCATAGTCGTATTCCTCGAGCACCGGGTACCCGATTTCTCGCGAGCGTCTTTGAACCGTCTCAATGGCCTCGCTGTCCTTCTTGATCTCAACAGAATGTATTTGTTTACCTCCACGCTCATCTTCCTCGTCGTCATCGTCGTCTTCTCTCAATGTACGTAAGATATCGTCCTCCGCGGCTGCTTCGCGGTCGTCGTCAAGCGACGCAGGCTCTTGGCTACGAGCCTCAGGCCGCTGCTCTAGTCCTGCAGCTTCCTTCGTCCCAGGAATCACAACTGTACCCATCTTCGGTGCCATCTCCGTGATGATGTTGTTGTTGCCATTTACCAGCTGTTCGGCAATGACAGGGTCTTGAAGGAGCTTTTGTAAGATCTTGTTTTCAGAAGTCTCAAGAAAAATCTTGTTGTGTTTCAGCACCTTCTTTACTTTTCCATACTGCCGGCCGCTGTTAGTTATAAAATGCCTCATACTCTCTGGGATAGCCGTCTTGGAAAGCTTGCCGAGGGTTCTGAGAATATCCTCAGGCGTCAGCCCCACTGACACAGCTGCATACAAACTATGGACAGTCAACTTGTACTCGTGGAGAAACCGCGGGCGAGAGAGTGGCTCCGCAATTGTGGTCAAGAAATCAGCTGCTCCTCTTGAGACATCCCCCAAGAAGCTTTCGAGAATGATCTTGTCATTCTTTGCATCAATCCATAGCGGAAGGCCCTGATGATTGGGCTTAAGACTCAGGTACGAGAGGTCAAAGACACCGCCAGTCTTGGCTACACTGCCAGTGGAGCTGCTCTGAGCTTTGCCACGGCCTTTCAGAGCGTCGGCAGAGAAGGCTTTCACAGCTCTATCAAGGTTCTCACCCTCACTGCCGCTGGCATATGCGCCGTCCTCGGTGTATTCATCGTCACTCTCTATGCTCTGAGGCGTTGCAGTACCGGACGCCGCCCTCTTGGATGGCCGACCACCTTGAGCGCTGGAAGCAGCTTTGCGCTTGGAAGCCATGAAGGATTGGCCAGACACGGCCGGTCACCTGCACGGTGTAGCAGATCGTAGGGAATCACACTCCAAGCATCTTATAGACCCTCAGACATGGTTCATAGGTGGCTAGACATGAGTGTGCCCTTAGTGACGATGAGCTTTCCAGGTGAACATGAAGGTAGTTTGGAGAAGCTGACCGTGCTGAGTAATGTAAGTGTAGGTGAACATGGCACTAGTAAATGCCAAGACTCGCGCTTGTCGAATGAGTCATTTCAAACCTAAGGTATTTCCGGCCTCACAAGTGACAAAAGATTTGTTCCACAAGTCGCCATTAGTTGCCTGTGCCACTGGCGAGCCATGAACACTGTAGGTTCTTCGGCAGAATTGATCGTGCTCTTGCTGATCTATCTAGATCCGGTCGACATGGTCAGTATTGATAGCTCCACAAGCAAACATCCCGCTGATTTTGCACCAGGGTCGGATGGGGCTCCCTGATACTAGGTACGTGAGACCACGAAGTGCACGGTTCTTTGCTTACAAGTTCTATCTGTAGCGGGTGGGGGGGCCTACTACTTTGCCAAGCGATCAATCAATGCCGACAAAAAAGCCCGCCACGAGGCTGACATGCAGCGGAGACAAGCCATACAATCCTCTGAAGATTATTCAATGCCCACTCCTCCCAAAAAGAAGAAACGCAAAACGGTGGACCAAGCCAGCAGTCCTAGCACCGAAGCGAGTCGCGATCCAGCGCCCACTCGGCACGCGCCAGAGTATGAAGGGCAGCAGGTGCAGGAGAAAAGCAAATATGAAGCGAGTGTACCTTTCAGATCCAAGAGGGGCGATAGGTTCAGTTAGCACCTTCAAAGGACCCGAGCTGTATCAGGAAGAGGTGTAAGAATACGGGCGGCTGCCCTGGCGAATGGTGTTGGACGTCGTTATCTACTCCGAAAGAACCGGAGGCGGGATCAGGACTCAAGATTAAAGCTCCAGTGTAGCAACACAAACAAGCCGCAAGCCTTGATGGTCGGCAACTACCGGCATTCCTAACTTCGATCTCATCCCTGCATTGTAGCAATGGCATTCACCAATTCCATGTTGCTCTACTCGCGTGGAAATTTGATGGCCCCCAAGAAGCGCAAAGCGGTCGAGCAGGGAACGACCTGTCCAGCCATGTGTATCGAAGCTTCATCGCCCTTGTTTTTAGGTCTTCGTAGGATATGACGAACATGATATACACTAACAAACAAAAATGGCTTGGGCTTATCGAATTTAATTTAAAGACGAACAATGTGGTTTAATCTTCAAGGTTTGTCTTGTCCCTACCTCCAATCAGCTCTCGAATGTCTTGCAATCGACATGGAATAGAGTCGTTTTTGGCCATCATTGTTGGCAGACCTAACAGAATCCTGTGTGCAAATAGCTACTCTCCCATTAGAATTATTTCCTACCTATCCGTCGCTAGGTTCTCTATCATCTGCTCGAACCCTGAATAACCGAGGGTTACTAGCTGGTCGGAAAAACCTCGGACCGAACGAAGCGGCATCTGAACGCGCTTTCGATCGATTCCGAGGAATCGACAGATTTTGTTGCTCACCAACTGCAAAGGAGCTGCGCAATATTCCATTACGGTGCCACCAGGACGCTCGTCGCTATCATGGCCGCCCATTTCCTTGCCATTGCGAAGGCCTCCTTGTCAGTGGCCATGATGAGGCCAGATCCCAATCCTGTCCCACGCGCTGACGTTGCGAACTTCCATGCACTCTTTGAGGGCTTGGTGAGCAAATGCACACCGGCCAACGTCCAGGTTTGAAGACAACGTCTTGATAGGTTGACGCGATGGCTAAATGGAGACACAAAAACAGCAATGTAAAGATTGGCTTTTAAAGAATGCGGTACCCTCTGCTGCCAGGACCGCGGCCGTTGGGAAATACTTGGTAGCATTCTCGCGATCTGTCTCCCCGGCTGACGAGGGTGATAAATCTACCTCCAGTACTCTTAAAAAGACTTTGGACCGGCACAAGAAGCTACATATTCTCTATCTCGTGAACGACTTGCTGCATCATACTAAGTACCACGTCAAGTCTTCGTCGATCTATTTGACTTTATCTGAGAACCTCCAAACTCACCTCGTAGATTTGATCGGACACGCCTCTGCTTTTGACGCTGGCGTATATATTAGACACCAAGGAAAGATCAACGATCTCCTTGATCTGTGGCAGCATAAGGAATATTACCAGCCAGCCTATATCAAGAAGCTACGAGAAACGGTCCATGGAGCAGCACAGTTTGGATATCCAACGGCGGTTGAGTCCTCTCGGCGATCTAACGATAGCGCGGAACAAGCGACTGGCCAGAGTAAGGATGTGCCCTACATAATGCCGGCAGCGCACGGTGATAGTTCGATGGCGTTCTACGATCTGCCAGCAGCGAACATGATGCCGCATATTGTCCCCAACCGCGCAGCGCCGATCAACCCCCAGCTCGTGAAGCCACTTCAATTTGCTGCCGGACCTGCTGACGAGATCCTAAAAGCTGCCGTCAAGGACTTGTTGGAAGACGTCCATTCACTATATGGAACGGCAGACCACGATGTTGAAAGCGACCGCATCGACATTGATGCTCTAGGACAGCCAGCTATCCGCGATGAGACTACCGGAGAAGTCAAAGGCGGAGAAGGATACTATGGGTGGTCCAGAGTGTTCTGCGACAGAATGAAAAGCAAACACGATGGCAGGGATCGTATTGGGCATAACATGAAAAGAGACCAAAGCGCTGACAGAAGTGTGAGTCCACGCAAGCGAAGACGACTCAGCTTCTCGGAGAGCAGTAGCGGAAGATCTCGGAGCCGGTCCAGGGCCCTGTCAAGCTCTCCATCGGGATCTAGGAGCCGGACAAGAGTTTTTGCGCATGGAAGGCGGAGGTCTTACTCAAGATCGAGGAGTTCATCTCGGAGGAGACGTACCTCAAACCGGCGAAAATACGATAGCTCGCGTAGCCCTGAGCAATCTCGTCGACAACCGGATTCACGATCAGAATCACGCTCATACTCTCCGCAGCCTCCGACAAACTTTCAACAACCAGCGCCCTCGCAAATGCCAGCGAGACCGCTCTCCACTACATTCAACGGAGCTTTCTCCGTGCCGATCAACGGTCTTCCTATACCCCCGCCTCCGCCGCCAAACTACAAAGGCATATGGCCTCCTCCACCTCCTCCGCTACCTCCGCATCTAATACAGGGGCAGCCTCCGCCAGCGCAAGCGAATGTTATCCCGTCTTTTTCCAATTTCGTGCCCCCTCCGCCGCCGCCGGCGGCTAACCTAGGGCAGGTTCCGGCATCGAGTTTACCTCAAGCACCTTCTGGGTTTCCTGGTCACCAAGTGCAAACACAGATGTATCTATCTGGCGGGACCGTACCACAGTCTGGCCATGGCAGTGGTCCTCTATACAATGGGCGCGGTGGACCACGGCCTGGTCGAGGTGGCCGGGCCGGCTGGACACAATGAGGTGGCAAAATGAATGCGACGTCCGTGGCCACGGACAGCATCTAGCACAACCAGTCAAGAGTGGACTGGTTCAAGAAACCGATTGACAACGATTAGGCACAGAGCCCAGGTAGCCTTCAACTTCAACTTTGACCGATTGCAGCAGCAAGCGGCGCTGGCTCCTGAGTAATAGTGGTGCTGGTCGAGTGGGGGTTGAATAGCCCACACTGTGTTCACCCTCCCAGACACAAAGGGATGCCCGTACAAACGGTACAAACGGTACAAACGGTACAAACGGTACAACACTAGGCGAGGGGCAGGATGAGGCTCTTACTAATGCTGCACGTTCTACGTACTTCTACCTTAGATGTCGGAGGAGGAGAGAGTGGCTAAGGCAAGCTGAGCGCAACAGTGTGGGGTTAGTTCCTTCGGGATCAAGCACAAGGGCGACATGATTGGCGTGAACTCGGGTTTTTTGGAAGAAGCCTGGAGCTCAGCAGATAGCGCGACCATGTGTCCGCTCGAAGACTCGAGTTCGATTGTATGCCAAATCAGCATCTAGGCTCACACAATCCATCTGTTGCCACGCCGTGTCGTGCAGGTCCAATTGAGCCCATCAACGTTGCTTTCGCTATCCCCACATCTTCCTTGAGCCCTTGCCGTCCAAGCCAGCCAATAAGGCTGGAAGAATTCTCCTCAATACCTTACAATATCTCGCTTGCTGCTTTCGGTAAGAATGTTCATGCTAAAAAGCCAAGGCGGACGGGCTCAGCGCGCTGTTGATGGAGGAAGCTCGTCTCAAGAGCAACTTTGTACATGGAGAAATGACTTGCACTGTTCCACGGGCTTGACGAGAGAGAGCGAAACGGCAGTCCCAACCAAAAGTGCAGAGTTTGTGCGTCGATTTCTCTTGGCGATCCATCATTCTTCGGCGAAAAGCTTCTTTGCCAAAGCCCAGTTGCCGCTGCGGTTCTCTTACTTTATGATACTAATTGATGTTGGGATTTGTATTTTAAGGCAAGGAACCCTTTTGAATCCAATCGAACTGCCATCAGCAACCCACAGTCCCCATCCCATTACTTTACTGCTACCACGCTTGCCCGGCATCCCGACAACCCACACCGTCCTTCATCCCGCATCTACCCCACGCTCGAACCATCAAGCACCTGCACCTGCATCGGCGTCTGCATACTTATTCTGTGCAGTGTGCGCCAAGCATCGCTCTATCATGCGCACAGACGCCTCGACCTGGACGTGAACAGTAAGTACTAGTATGTACTAGTAAGTCGTCGAATCATCTTCACACCTGCGTCTGTCCACACTTCCCATATGTCTCCTTATGCCTGCAAGATCCCCCCATCGTTACTCCACTGCGGAGGCACTTCCTCAAGCCTACGACTTGTCCCCGTGTCCCGCTTGATATCCAGAGCGCCGTAGCCTGGACCGGCTGCTCCCGGCCTAGGAGCGTCTGACCTGCGACTGTTTATCACCTTGAATCCTTTCCTTCCACTGTCATCACTTTCTTCATCCGCGACACCAATCAGGCTTCTTGCATGAATCGATCAGGAATGCAAGCCCGTGCTTTGACCTTCTATCGTCCGCCTGGCGGCTTTCATCCCCAACAGCACCTCCGTCACCGCTGATCAGCCTCATATGAGCTATCGACCCCATCTTCATGTCCCTCATGCCGTCAGAAGTTGTCAAGCCTTACTCCTATTTCGAACCAGCATGTTTCTTGCTTGACGATCGGTTGATTGACCTCGCCATGGAGCAGTCCCAGACACTTATGTCGGCCCAGATCCACTTCGTTGTAAGTATTGTGCTCCGAAATCGGTTCCGTAGGCATTGGAAGCCTTGGAGGCCATAATCTCCGGTGCGGCTTGGGCAGCCTTGATTGCAAATGTGGGTGCAACTCCACAGATGGCTGATTCGAAGTCGAGAGATATAGGATGCGCAGCTGAGCCTAGTCCACATCCCCTTGCCGCAATATCATCACTACTTGCAGTCCATACTCAAACTTCTTTTTCCCTCGCCAACGGCAAGCAATCACTCGCATGACGAGACGCATAGTGGATATAGCAACACAGATGAAAGCAGAGCCTCCTGGGCTAATCAGCATCCCTTTCTGAATGTTTCGATTACTCCCATCGAGTGTTCAATTGTCTGCTCCAAGGGTCTAGCCCGTCAAGTCTTTGGATCCGGATCGAGTCAAGCACCTGAAATGGGGACTCCAGATCCTGGTCGTGCCACGATATCTTCGGAGGACTTTGTCGTAATGTCGGTCGAGGGAGAAGGCTTGGAAGCCGGACAGCGAGTTCTCGAGCTAACAACTCCGCTGGCTTTGGCTGGCATGTATGTATTGCATGTCATTGCCAGTCTTGCAGAGCACAGCTGATATGCATTAGCTCTATCTTCTTCATCACGACTTATTTTTCAGACTATATCCTGGTACCTGCCAAGTCTCGCGCCCAGGTCGTCCGTGCATTGGAAGAGCGAGGCTTTGCCTTCCAAAAAAGCACGGAAGCATACGTCAATGCCGCAGCTCACCAGCGCAACAAATCATCGACGTCCTCTTTCGGTGCAGGCTCTCCGACCACCCCGCCGCCAAAGACTGTCAGCGAGCTCGAAAGTCGAACTTTCGCTCTGCTAAAACGGCACAGGATCACGCCAAATGTGTACAGTAACATTCGACTCGTTCAATGCGCAGGCCGTCGAGATGACCCCAATAACCACTCTGCGAATGAAATAGCTCTTCAGCTCGGACTTACCAAGTGCCTCATCCATCAACCAAAATTTCTGAGCCTGACGTTGACCGAGGAGGAGCCCGCGTCTCTACTGCTCGAGAAGCAACATGTGATCCATTTCGGCTCGGAAAATGTCCTGCTCGGTAGCAAGGATGACTACCTCACCCCAATCACTCTAGACCTTGAGCCCCTCCCCTTCGAAGCGACTGGGATAGTTTGCGGAGTAGCAGGTAAGCTTGCAGTTGGTGGCGAGAGCGGTGCATTGCTAGGGCCGATTGAGATGTCCTACCTGTCAACCGCGAGAGCAGGCACTGTGATGGTGGATGAGAAGGATCTCGAGCGAGCTAGGGAGGCACTGCAAGTTGGCCAAAAAGGTGCAGCAACAAATTGAATATGGAGAAGCAGCAGGTCTTCCTCACATTGGTAGTCCACGCTTGTATGATTGGGTAGGAAAAAGTCTTCTGTAGATATTTCGATTAGTAACATTACTTGTCTCACACATTCTGCGACAGTCAGCTATCAATCAAGAGGGATCAAGTCGTAACCAACGCATCTACCGGTGCAATAGGCCTGGTGGATGACACGTGGCTGGAAAGTGACAGTCATGTCACCAACTTCGCGTCTTCATGTCGGCATCCCCCAAACTACGACAGTGCCTACAATTGATCAGCATTTCCCTAACTCCTGGCTCTATGCAGTCAGAAAACTTACCGTCCACGCCAGCGCTAGCCCACTCATTCCTCACACTGTTGCACGTAACAGCGCTGGCAACCTTTCCCTCATGAGCCTCCATCTTCCCAATCACCTTCCCCTCCAACAGATCCCAAGCGTATAGCTTTCCATCTTCGCTCCCACTAATGACCACTGAATCAGCCATCCCCAGACATGACCTGATCCGATACTCTGAGTTCTTATGCCCCTGGTAACATTGCAGCATCTGCCCGTTCCCCTTGTCCAGAAGCCTAATGGTCGAGTCCAACGTAGACACAAGCACCGCATTCCCATCCTTGGTCTGTTGAACCGACGTTATCGACTCTAAACACCCCGTTAAAGCAGGTCCAGTACTGAAGAAGTTGACTGAGGGTGAGGGTGGAATACATACGCCCAAGAACATCAACATGCAGCATACCCATCCTCAGATCATACAGCCTGACCCTCCCATCCACACTCCCCGTTACAATCTCATGCCCCAAGACATGTAGGCTACTCACGCTATCCCTCGCTTCGTCGAGGACTTGTATGGGTTTGACCGACTGGCTTTTGCAATCCCAAAGGCGGACCGTAGCATCAAAGCTGCCTGTCATCTCATCAGCCCTCTTACGATGACCTCCACACCGCCCCCTTCGCCCTTGCCACCTCTGTACGCACTTCCCCCTCCTTGTCCGATGTGAAAAACATACCACTAGCGACAAGCTCCCCCGACCCCCCAAAACCCACGCAATTAACCCTGGCCCCATGCCCACCGCTCCCGCCCCACCGCCTCAACGTCCGCGCAGTCGCGACATCCCACAGGAAGACCTGCTTGTCCCCCCCTACGCTGGCGAAGCGCGCATTGTCGTCTGTGACCGCGAGGTCCAAGACCTCGTAGCCGTGCGCGGAGTAGCTCTGGATCAGGCCGGACTGGGGGATGGAAGGGTCGGCTTTGAGCGGGTTGTAGAGGTGGATGAGGCGGTGTGTGCCGGTTAGGATCTGTGGTGGCGGGTGTTATTGGGGCAGCTTGATGGGGTGTGAGGGGGTTGGGAGTACGTATTGTGAGAGGGGACCGGCGCTGTAGGTTAGGCAGTGGACGGGGCCTGGAGATTAAGTTTAGTATCGCGGACATGATGGGCGGTGGAACGTCTCTACCAGGATGGCCGGTGAGCTTTGTTAGCTGGCGACTGGGAAAGGGCATTACATTGCGAAGTTGCCCCGAAGCAGGGGAGCACAAGGTCAACAATGGTTGCCAAAACGTGGCCGAAGGCTCTAGTAGATGTGCAACAAACCGATCTTCGTAAGACGGATTGATAGAATGTAGTTCGAACGATGGTTTCACAGTGCAGTAGTCCAGACAGAGTCTAACATTTAAACTAGGTGCTAGAGGCTATTGTCAGACGAATCTCGTAGGAGGTGCTGAGTCGGCTAGGAGCAAGAAGAGCAACGCCTGTTGAGAGTATCACACGCAGAGAGACACATGAGAAAGGAAACCTAAGGAGCATTCTCAGTATCCCTCCAGCTTCACAAAAGTGCTCCCTATCTAGCGACCACGTCCGTGACTTCGTTGTACGCTACCCTGCATCTGCTCCAATTCCTGTTCAAGGTTCTTGATCCTGCAAGTATGATTAGGAGGGAACCGAAAAGTCGAATGAATTGATACGTACTGAGCATGAGTACTCTCAAGGTCCTTGTTCAAGCGATCGCGCTCGGATATTAACTTCTGCTCCCACATCCTGAAGCGGTTCTCTTCTACCTTGACCTGCTCCGTAAACCTCTTCCGTAGGCTCTCCTCCTCTTCCTTGAATTTGGGATTGTCCAGCTTTCTCGGACGAGCTTCGCCAAACTTCCTCGTCTCCATCTGCTGGGCTCGGTATGCTTCATAATGCATTTCCTCCGTTGTGTGGATGAGATCCAGCATATGTGTTCGGATCAATATTGACCGCAACTTTTTAAAATCACAGTGATCCTCGTTCTCAACCTCTGCAACACCCCACGAGTATTGGCGACCCTTCAGCACACGCCCATCTTGGGTCTTGATGTCCTTCTCTGAGCCGATGACTGCGAATGGCATGGCAGCAGACAGAGTTCGAGCGTGATGGGCGGCAGCTTCGTCGTCCTCTTCCACAGGTGGTTGGTAGATTTTGATGCCTTGCGCTTCGACGACCATCCGAATCTTTTAGGTGTTAGCCAGGATAAAAGGATCAGGATCTTGATGCACACTCTTTGCTTAAATCGGGCCAGATCCGCCGGGCTCAAGGTATCTGCCTTCGCTACCACTGGGATCAGGTTCACCCTGGAGCTTAATCGCTTCATTACTTCGATGTCCAATGGCTTGAGCGTGTGACCTGTAGGTCGGATGAAGTAAAGGCAGGCATGAACTCGGAGATCAATTCTGTCAGCTCGGCGCGGCTGCTGTTCCTGCAACATGTACGACTCATGCTGGTCGTCAAGAAACTCGATGATCGGCAGCCATGAATTCTGATTATTGACATAGTCTCCAAACCCGGGGGTATCGATGACGGTCAAGCGGACTGTTGAAGAGATTAGGGCCGTTTCCTATGATGCCTGTCGAGCTTGAAGTGCACAAACCTTTGAAGAATTTCTCTTCAAGCTCTGCTTTAGTTATCTCGATCTCGACGGTCTTGTCAACCTGTTTCGCATGACGGCGTCTATGGTCTGCGTAGTTCTTGATAGTCGTTGAGAAAAGGGTATTGATGAATGTTGTCTTTCCCAAGCCTGACTCGCCGGCAACCTTTTTTCATTTAGCCTTCAGATTCGGCAGGCTCTCAAGTTAGAGGGTTCCCTACCATTATTGTGAATGCAGCTCCCCGCTTGGCGACAATCTTATGCCTACAACTCCTCCGTCAGGAACCCTTCTATGCGCCCACGCGCTGGTGCAATACGTACCTCTGGTTGGGAAGCTGAGCAAGAGACGGTCAGCATAGGCTACTGTAAAACATTGATGCGCAACCTACATTGGCAATCCCAATTGGGGACGCAGCCTCAGACTGCCCCGGCGCCATACTGGGCTCTCGACTGCTGTTCACCTGATTTCAAACGCGTGAGCGAATAGCGGACAGCGGACAGGCGTGGATCTGAGGTCGCTGCGGTGTAGTCGTGCGAAATGGGAGCTTCAATCGCAATGTATGCCGTGTGCAACGAAGGTAGAAAGTCATTTCAGGGGAAACTATAGGGGACTAGGCCAAGAAGGCGCTAGCTTGCGACCCCGGATTGTGGGACTTCGATATTGATATTTGCCAAATTGCAAAGCAGCCGATATTGATGTGAAAAGTCGCCGTAGTCTTACCATGAAAGTACTTTATCCTTGCTATGAAGACTGACTTCAAGGTGCGTGTGCATTCTGGGTCACGAACAGTCAGGATTGACGAGTAAGTAGTTTTCGAATTTGCTAGGTACGGTCTATTGCAAAGGAAACCTTGCCTTTACCCCGGATGGGACTTGCCTGCTGTCGCCTGTAGGAAATAGGATTACTGTATTCGATCTCATCAAGTACGTCGACGGATTCTCTCTCTACATCATGCGTACTTCAGATTGAACCTCTAACACTTTCAGCAACAAGTCACACACTCTACCCTTCTCCCATCGAAGAAACATATCTCGTTTAGCTCTGAATCCTGCAGGAAATCTTCTTCTCTCTATAGACGAAGACGGTCATGCGATTCTTACCAGTCTCCTTCGACGTATAGTCTTACATCACTTCTCCTTGAAAGGTGTCATTTCTGCGCTTGCTTTTTCGCCATGCGGGCACTACTTCGCCCTGGGTCACGGTCGGCTCGTTGAGGTTTGGCATACGCCTTCAACTCCCGAGTCAACCTCGGAGCAGGGTCTTGAATTTGCGCCCTTCGTTAGACATCATGTTCATGCAGGCCATCATGATACCTTACAAAGTATCGAATGGTCCGGCGACTCGCGGTTTTTCTTGACCGCTTCGAAAGATCTTACGGCTCGAATATGGAGTCTCAACCCGGAAGAAGGCTTTGTTTCTACAACGTTGGCAGGCCACCGAGAAGGTCTGCTAGGAGCTTGGTTTTCCGATGATCAGGAGGCCGTAAGTGGCCATTCACGTACCGCCCCTCGGCAACCACTAATCTCACCCATAGATCTATACCGCAAGCCAAGACGGTGCACTATTTCGTTGGGAGTATGTTGGAAGTTCACAGGCTGCTGAAGATGCAAAGATCATGCAGGATGAACCCTTGTCGCAGCAATGGAGGATCGTTCAGAAGCAATTCTTCATGCAGAACAACGCGAAGTTGAAATGTGCAGCGTATCATGCATCATCGAACCTCCTCGTGGCTGGCTTCTCCAATGGTATTTTCGGCTTGTACGAGCTTCCAGAATTCAACATGATCCATACTTTGAGGTACGAAACCCTTTCAGATGAGTAAAGAGTGAAACAAGCTGATTCGCTGCTAGCATCTCGCAGAACAATATAGACTTCGTGACTATCAATAACTCAGGAGAATGGCTGGCTTTTGGAGCCTCAAAGCTGGGCCAGCTGTTGGTGTGGGAATGGCAGTCGGAGTCCTACATTTTGAAGCAGCAAGGTCATTTCGACTCGATGAACGCCCTGACATATTCGCCGGATGGGCAACGCATTGTCACAACTGCAGATGACGGAAAAATAAAGGTATGGGATACTCAGTCGGGCTTCTGCATTGTAACTTTTACCGAGCATTCAAGTGGAGTCACTGCATGCGAATTTGCAAAACGGGGCAATGTGCTTTTCACATCAAGTCTCGATGGCTCAGTCAGAGCATGGGATCTGATTCGATATCGAAACTTCCGTACATTCACTGCCCCGAGTCGACTTTCTTTTTCCTCTGTCGCCGTTGATCCCAGTGGCGAAGTCGTATGCGCAGGATGCTTGGACTCTTTCGACATCCACATATGGTCAGTACAAACAGGGCAACTTCTTGATCAGCTCTCTGGCCATGAAGGTCCGGTCTCATCTCTAGCTTTTGCGCCATCAGGTGGTACAGTTGTCAGTGGCAGCTGGGACCACACCGTTCGCATTTGGAGCGTCTTTGGCCGGACCCAGACCAGTGAGCCACTGCAGATGCAATCTGACGTACTTCATGTTGCGTTTCGCCCCGATGCAAAGCAGATCGCTGTATCTGCACTTGATGGGCAGCTGACTTTCTGGTCGGTCTCTGAGGCGTCTCAAGTAGCCGGTGTTGATGCTCGGAGGGATGTCTCAGGAGGCCGAAAGCTTACAGATCGGAGGACTGCTGCAAATGCGGCAGGCACAAAGTCGTTTAATTGCATATCGTATAGTACAGATGGAAGCTGTGTTATTGCAGGAGGAAACTCGAAATACATATGTCTCTATGACGTCCAATCCGGTGTCCTGGTAAAGAAGTACACGGTTTCGGTCAACCTTGCGATTGAGGGCACGCAGGAGTTCCTCAATAGCCGCAACCTTACGGAGGCAGGTCCGGCTGGCTTGATCGACGAGCGCGGCGAGGCTTCAGATCTTGAAGATCGCATTGATCGAACCTTACCGGGGGCCAGCCGAGGTGACCAGTCTGTTCGGCGGACTCAGCCAGCAATACGCGTGTCAGCCATTGCCTTCTCGCCAACCGGACGAGCTTTTTGTGCAGCGTCAACAGAGGGTTTGCTGGTCTACTCACTCGATAACGCTCTGCAGTTCGATCCATTTGACCTCGACGTTGATATCACCCCAGCCAGCACGTTGAGCGCGGCCAAAGAGCAGGACTACCTCCGGGCCTTGATCATGGCCTTTCGCCTGAACGAGGCGCCCTTAATCCGTCAGGTTTACGAAGCCATTCCTATCACCGACGTTGCCCTGGTAGTGAAAAGCCTACCAACGGTTTATCTGGCTCGGCTGTTGAGATTCGTTGCCCAAATGACTGACGAGAGCCCTCACTTGGAATTCAACCTTCGCTGGATTGAGGCGTTGCTGAGCGCACATGGCCCATATTTGAAAGACCGCTCTGCGACGTTCGCTGCGGAGCTGAGGACAGCGCAGAAGGCGATCGCAAGAATCCAAGCTGACCTGGCCAGGTTAGCTGATGACAACATATACACGCTGGACTATCTGGTTTCGCAGCCGTCTGCGCAACCGAACATCACTGGCACAAACACTGCGCATTTGCGGACGTATGGCAATGGCAACGGCCACACGACGAGTGACGACGACCATATGGATGGGAAGATGGGCGATGAGTGGATTGGTCTCGGCGACAATGAGTGATACGCAGTAGCACGACAGGTGGAATAGATGTACATATAGTCAGCAGCATCACTGGCTCTGAAACCGGGAACACATGATCTCGAGAAAGATAGAGTTTGTCACATTAGACGGAATCGAGCTTGACGTCGTATCCATTCTTTCAATTATCTTGCCTATGCATGATGTAGCTCCTCGTTCTGTTACCGGTCGTCATCGTCTACCCTCGCTCGTTTTGATGACCTCTCCTCCGGTTCTTGCATACCGTACCTCTTGTTCCCCCCAACGCCATTCGTCACGTCCCGAATCATGGCATCGATCTCGAAAGGATCCGCTGCATCCTTCTCGAACTGTACTGGCCCATCTCGCGCCTGTCCCGGTAGGCTCTCGTTAGCATAAGTCTAATAACAGGTCAAGGCCACAGATCTCACCTCTGCATCAGCAGCGCCTTTGAACCCCTCCTTAGCCTTCCCCAGAACTTCGAATCGATTGCTTTTCTGGATCTTGTCGTACTCCGCGCCACCAGCTTCCTCGTCCACGTCGTCATCCATATTCGCTCTTGGTCGATATATACTGCTGATAGCGTCTTGAGCACCGAAGAGAGGCTTGTCGTAAGCCTGATCCTCGTTGAAGCCAGTATCGAAACCGCTGGTCTGGTTGAACAATCTAGAATCCCACATCGACTCGGATGACTGTGTCGGCTTGGCCAGCCCTAAGGCTACCTTCTCGGAGATGTCCCTATTTTGCTCCCTGGCCATCATCTGTATACGACGCTCCGTACCCATACGTGACTGACGCAGCTGTTTCTCATGCTCCTGCCTCCTCTCTCTCCGCATGTGCTCTCGCTCTCGTGCCGCTTCGTCGTCGCTTCGGGATCGGCTTGACGCAGACGAGGAGCGCCTTCTGCTGCCACTGTACGATCTTGCCCGCGAGTCTCGCCTCCCCACGCCTGATCTTTCCTCGCGAGCGTTTTGAGCAAGGGTGCGCAATTGCTCCTCTTTCTGCATTCTCTCTTTCTCCGCAAGCTTCTGCTGCATTGCTGCCCTTTGCTTGACCTCCTCCCGGGCATGCCTGTCGGCGGTGAAGAGCGCCTCTGCGAATTGAGCAAATTTATCATTGATTGTGACATCTTGTAGACCTCGGCCATCGGCCGCTAATCGCTTGTCCAGTGGGACAGTATACCCTTTCGGGTTCTTCCAATTCGAGACCGGAGGAGGGATCTTCCAAGCTTCTTGATCTTCAGCAGTCAATTTTCGAGGAGGTGAATGCATGACTGGGGGTGGCGGCGAGGGAGGGCCCCTGGGTATCTTCTTGTGCTTGAATTTGGGCGGTTCCATCGGATCGCGTTGCCTCTCGACGATCTTCATAATCCTGTCATTCTTCCTTGAGACATCGCCCATTTGATTTGCAGGTGTGTATCGAACATATGTAGGCTCGTTCCTTGTGATTCCCTGGACATTTTTGGGTTTCTGAGCAGCAACGGCTCCCATAACCAGAGTCTCTAGAGCCTTCTTCGTCTTCTCCGTCTGCGCAGCAACCTCCTCCTCCGAAGGACGATCCAATGATATTTCCCCAACATCTGCTCTTTGCCGCAGAGGTATCAAGTCCTTGAACGATGCATGCACAATCCGCTTGTCGTTGTGCCCTTGCCGGGCAACGGCATCATATTTGATCTTTCCTTCCGCATCGACCTGAATCGCCAAAGCGTTTGAGCTTGATGATGAGTTCCTGCCCATGTCCAGCGGGTACTGGGCTACAGGTATCTCCGGAAACGCCCCACCATCGCCGTAGTCTTCGGCCGACCGTGGTCGCCATCCTGTTCTTGAGCCGTACGCCGGAGGGCCTGTCCTCTGCCAGGAAATCAGCACAGTATTTGCACACTGGAAAAGCGTCAAGCTTGCCTTGAGAACAACCTGGCTGTCGTCTAGTGAGCCAGCGCCCAGTATCCTTGGACCTCTAGATTGTGTATGCGCTGGCAATTCTTCGAATTCGCCAGTGTACTTGGGCTTCGGCAATGCCTTCGATAACGAGATAGCGAGGGAAGTCATAACGGTCTGAAGTGTACTCAACTTTCGATGTAGCAACGGGCGCTGTTAATGGAAGATCTTCCAGGGAGTCAGAAGTGATATGCAAGCTGTGACGGCGCTAGTGATGTAAGGCTCGTATCTCGTTACCAGAAGAACGTAAAATACCGTAATTTAATCTCTATTTGTCTTGCCTCTGATCATTTGCGCGTGCCTGTTCTCTCACTTAATGACACCGATTTACTTTTACTTCGGTAAATGACAGTCTGTCCCACCATGCACCCCTCCTGAATGCAGGCTCAAGAGGGCGCTGTTATCGTTATGGGGCGTATTTAAAGAAGCCAGCCACGGCTTCATCTCCGACCTGGTGACCCACAAGGTACCACCGTGTGCAAAGGTAAGTCTTCCCTGGTTCGTTCTTCTCTATCATCAGGAGCCCATGCATGTGCATCTTTTGACCAGGCAAGTGCAATACTAAGCTAGCGGGATTATGCGTAAGAGATCATCGTGCAACTGTCTTGTAGAGGTGCTCTCTGGGAGCTTGTGGAAGGGCTTCATAGAAATGCCTAGGTGCAGGAGAATGTTGACCCTCACTACTCACGGACGGCTGTCGAAGGACAGTAACCATGCTGTACCGGTGAGTGTGAATAAGAAAGAATGATTACGCATAGGCCTCTGCTACGCCAGAGCAAGCTCATCCGGCCAGAGGAGTTGAAAGATCTTTGGCGGGAGGAAACAATCTGATAAAGAGGTCTGTTTCATGCCTGCGTACCAATCAGGTCTGTATCCCAAGGCCGCTCCTAAACGAGATTCTGCTACAAGCCATGCGCATCAACTTTATTATCACCAGCTGTAATCCCAAGCGCTAGCATGACGTACTCGATAATCAGTGCATTGTTTGTGTCCTTTCAACAAGCTCCAACCATCGAGTGAGTGGAATACTTTGATGGTTTGCCTTTGAAGCTGTGGGTCCCTACTACATTACTGCAACAGCCCATCGGCACCTCATCACAACGTTTCCCTATTTGAGAATGAGGAAGGAGCGCCCAATTCCTAGCCGCCGCATGGGATAAGGTAGTGTTGACAATTCTGCGCTATACTGATCATCGCCGACTGTCATTGATCTCGTTCGAGAGACGATACACCGTAATTCCTTGAGTGACACATCATCAAACTCGATTTGCCTCCCAGTCTACATACAGCAAGATTCGAGTAGAATACCTCACATCCCACGCTCGTCCTTCATTGACGCTGTCTTCTAGGGTTTCGACCCTTGAAACTCATTACAATCAGCAGGTATAGATAGTCATGGCGCTCATGCTGCTCGGGTGTCTCGTCTTCATTTCTCTGTGTAAGGCCTTTCGGGGATACACGGTTTCATGTCCGTCCGATCCCTCACTCCCCAGCAATACAAGCGCAGTGGGCAATGCAGAGCTTCCAGTTGTATACTCGAAGGTCGGCTACCCTCAGGATCCCACCATTATCGAAAAGATCCGTAATACCTTGGCCCTTTACCCTCTCGCTGTTGACGGGAAAGACTTCGGAGCCCTGGACCTCGTCTTTACACAAGACGTGGTCGCGAACTACTCGGCTCCTCTGAATGAATTGTCACCGCTGTCGACCTTGAAGTCCGAAGTCCAGGAGAATCTGGCTTATGTCACGACACAACATAAGCTCAGCACCCAGGTGATCGAAGTTATGCCTAGTGGTTACGAAGCGAAGAGCTTGACTTATATTGAGGCCACGCTGTTCGGACAAGGGCACTATGAAGGCCAGGTATGTATGCTTGTCAGTGGACGGAAGCCTAGTTTCCAGACTTTGAAGCAACAACGAGCTAATAATGTCGCTTCCAGATCGGCTCCGCATACGCTCAGTCAGTTTATTCCGGATTTGCCCATTTTCTCCAGGGCTATACATGAACTTGACAGCATGTTCGAGAAGGACGCTCTGCAAACTATGCCTCGCAGCATCTCCCGTGTGATCATAGCCGCTAATTCCGGAACTTACAGGTACCACGATTACTGGATCCAACAACCAACGAGACAGTGGAGGATAGTTGCACGAACAGTGACTTACATGGTAAGACGGCACTATGCCATGCCTAGTGCTAAGATGAAGCTGAATCTGTCATCCATTTTAGGCTCCATTGATAGGAAATCTTGCGATCTTCCAGCCAAGCTAGAAATCTTCGTACGAGGATCAGCAAGCGGAGAACGCGGAACAGATCTTCGGCTTGTTGCTCTACCAAGTAGTGCATGCGCGGGTTGCTAGCTTTCATCCTGAAATCGATGGTTGTATGCTTAATCTCAACAGTCGAAGATCACTATGGCGTATGCACTTCACCAAGTACAGTCGCAAATCTGCTATTGTCCTCCACAAGGAATCTGGCTGTCCAGTCCAGAAGCAATTTCCTGTGACACCGGGCTCCTGGCACTAGCCGGACAGGATTCATCTTTATGATCTCTCGAATATGTCGTCTGGTACTGATCACAAATGCCCGAGCACATGGTCAGAGCATGCTGCATATGTCCTGTTGTCGAAGTCTCGAAATTTGAAAATCATATATCTAATTTAAGGGCTTTGAGCGCTCTCCGATGCGATCGTTTTGAGCGACCGGTGGCACTACAGACCGACCACTCGTCTTCATTATACAATTGTGGCAATGACGACAGCCTCGACTTGGTCGCCTCCAGCATAATTTACTGTACTCGCTGAACAGATTGATGACAAATCAGTTCAACACGGAATCGACGCTGGATCGAGGCTGAAGCTTGGCTGGCTACTTTAGACGAGGGCGTCGAGCCATGGAGCTCCAATCTGTCCAATGACTGGTTCTACGGAGTAGCCTCTTCAGTGTGGAGTACTCTGCCCCATGTGCGAATAATGGCGTCTTCAGCAAATGTGGTGTGTCCAGACCACGGGGTCGGCGCTCGGCGGTCAGCTAATGGATTTGGTGTTGTGAGGGACAGAAGAGATTGAGGACCTTGACTTGCAGGGGAGAAGGGATAGGTAAAGTAGAAGATGGAAGGTGTGGTGGCCTTTCATTGAATAGCCCCCATTCAAGGTCCTCATAACCTAAAGTAATCGACATGGTCCCTCCACCCTAATGTAAGGCATTAACCTGCAGGGTGCACATGGGAGTACAAGAGCTACCTTACCTTACCTTACTACCTGTCTCTTTTCTGTTCCAACCCTCACTCATCACTCAATCGCTCTATCAAGAAATCCGATCATGTCGTCTACCGTCGACTTCGGCACCTCGCAGTTCAACGCGAGCAATGTCGACCTCACCACAGCTGATTCGGCCCAACTTATCTGCGCCCTGCAAGCTTCCAACGACAGTTACGATGGCCGGCTGGGAGCACGCATCTCAGCCTTGTTCGTCATCTTGATCGTCTCGTCGTCGGCAACCTTCTTCCCTGTCTTGGCTCGGCGTGTTCCCCGACTTCGTATCCCTCTCTTCGTCTATCTGTTCGCCCGATACTTCGGCGCTGGCGTTATAGTTGCCACAGCCTTCATCCACCTACTCAATCCAGCCTATGCCGAGATTGGGCCGCAGACATGTGTTGGTATGACTGGACACTGGGCGGACTACCCGTGGTGTCCAGCCATCGTGCTCACATCAATCTCCCTCATCTTTTTGCTAGACTTTGCAGCTGAGCGGTATGTTGAAGTCAGATATGGTATCTCTAGCGAGCAGGACGTCCAAGCAGCGGTCACTCGAGGGGCCATGAATGGTCACGACGAAGAGGACGGACGACGTCGATCTCAAATCAGAGAAGATATGCCACCGGGGCGTCAGTCCAGCATTGCTGTCAAGTTCGAGAAAGACTATCAAGAGCCGATCACTGACGACGACGAGGGCGCGGCCATACGTTTCAAGCAGCAGATCGGGGCCTTCCTCATCCTCGAATTCGGCGTCCTCTTCCATTCCATCATCATCGGGCTTAATCTTGCTGTAGTCGGTGCTGAATTCAATACGCTTTATCCGGTACTCGTCTTCCACCAGTCCTTTGAGGGCCTGGGTATCGGAGCCCGTATGTCGGCCATCCCTTTCAAGAAAGGAAGCTGGCTCCCCTGGCTGTTGTGTTCCGCTTATGGATTGACAACCCCAATCGCCATCGCGGCCGGTTTAGGTGTACGTACCACTTACAATTCCTACTCCTTTACAGCGAATGTCGTCTCTGGAGTTCTGGATTCCATTTCGGCGGGCATTCTGATCTACACTGGTCTAGTCAAACTGCTGGCCGGCGATTTCTTGTTCAACCCTCACAGAACGAAAAACAACAAACAGCTGACCTTCATGCTGGTCTGTGTCTTCCTGGGAGTAGGATTGATGGCGTTGCTTGGTAAATGGGCATAAAGGCATGTGTTTGTCGATCGCTTCTGCATTCGACACTCGAATAGGGCTCAGATTCGACGTCAAAGGAACCAATTTGGCAGTTCCGTCAGCTTTAGCTGTTAGCACACTCCAGGCTTGAAAGTTCCACTTGTACTAGCCTACAGAAGACAGCTTGGGTGCGGAGACGAAGAATGTACGTTGGAGGACTTGAAAAACCTGAACACCCTCAAGGAGAAAGCTTTTCATCCACAGTGCACCAATATTGCATGTTTGTGGATCCAGTGACTGTGCTTGGCTGAGGCTTCCATGGACACTCCATTTATCAATTGCTTGCCATCCCTGGCCCTTGTTAAATGCGGGGTGAAACCCTTTCCTGGGCTAGCCTCGAGTGTTAATGATGGGGTAGTAATGATCTGGTAAAAATATAAAAGCTCATAGCTCGAATAAACACACAGTACGTACCTCGATATTTGCTCATTTAGGACATAGAATAAGGATAATTCGATAAAGACACGTATAATTCAATGACAACAGGTGTCAATAGCTCAATCATTCTCACAGAGCACCTGGCTCATACCACAGCAATCAATGAATGGTCTGAATTGCACGGTCTGATGTGATATGTTGCCTTAGGACCGCCTCTAACTTTGGCGGCCAGGGACAAGGTCCTCCTGACTAATATTAGCGTGCATTCCTTCTATCTTATATCTTCCGACCGCACAAGATCCTCATATGTCCAATCGTACAGGACGTCATTGCCTCCCCACATCCGAATGCCATGGTCCCCGTGGTACGGCTGTGGGTCTTCATTGGGTTCCACTCGACTTCATCTTTGCAGTAGAGGCTCCGTCCGTGAGCCATGCGCCTGATATCTTCCCATCACTCTCCAGGCTGTCAAGAACGGATTTCTGCTAGAGTGACTGCCTCACTTAAGCTGATTGCAGCGCGAACCAGAAGCGTTCAACGAGCTATTGGGAACCAATGCAGAAAAGAAAGAAGCGAAGATGCTCATCCGTACCGAACACCTGACCAATGAAGGGCGAATCCCTTCAGGCCTTCTCAAGCTTTATGTGCGATACAAACAAGATACTAGGGCGATCGTGGCATGGTTGGTCAGCCATGGGGACGCGAATACAGAGGTGGACCGACTCTCTCGATCAAAGACTTTTCAGACTTGCAGTGATCGTCCAAAAGAAGGCAGTAGAGCTGCCCCAGATACTTCACTTTCACTTCCGTGAAGCCATCGCAGCTCGTAAACAGCTCAGTAATTGCTTCCGGAATGTGGATCTTCGGAACGACCAAGAGACGGCCAACCACGAATACTTCACTGAGACGTAAGAACATCTTGCTCTGCTTGACGACGTAGGCATCAAAATAACATGGAAACAGCCTGACCAGAATGTATACCGACCTTTGCAGATGCTGCGCTCAGCCGGAGGCCCTATGCAAGCAGGCTGATCGGGAAGTGCCTGCTCAAGTCTGCCGTCACACATCCCCAAATCAATATACACTACTCGAGACTGGCGACGTTGAGCAGTATAGCGACTTGCCAACCGAGTCTCATAGTGACCCACCTTGTACCATCTCAACAGACCGCGATGCCAACGGAACGGCAGCGGATGCACCCACGCCTCGACTCATTAGCGATTCATTGGAGGAGGCTTTTGCACTTCATAAGGATATTCAGGTAAACCTCTCCAAAATTGCCCCCAAAAGCTCTCTTACTGATATATCTTCGTGCAGGAGGCGGTCGACTTGTTGGCTGCAACGAGAGATACCTGGAGGCGAGCGGCAGACGGCCGAATCTCACTTGTAACTGCTGCATTGACAACCGATGCAGCCTTTGCAGGCTTTGCAGAGATTGGGCTACGTTCCCAGGTGACGTGTGACAGTTCATTCCTTGAAGCATTACGGAATCAGATTCAAAGACCCGGACTAGACTTCAGGCCATGGGAGATCGAGCGGGAGCATCCCAAATCAGCCATAATCGCTTTGATCGATGCCTTACAGCAGCATCTCAAGCTACTCCTGGACTTCAAGGCTGACTGTCTTACCCAAAGGTGTGATCAGACAACCAACAGTAAGGAATTACCTTCACTGGTGCGACTCTGCTTTCATGAAACACCAGAATCAGCGTCCACAGTCAAGGGGTGCCTCACCGTAGCTCTACAAAACATTGGCCATCACCTGCAAACCAGCTGTCGATGTTCCAGAATCATTCGCTAAGGGACGCCAATGCTTACTGAAGTAGGCACCTTTCTGGCCCATGATAGGAGCGAATGCGACATTCTTCGTTGCTCATACGCGCTCGGATTGCTGCTGGAATCATACAAGAGCTACCTTTCACCGTGGGGATGGGCATGCGCCCTTTCGGATAGCCGTCTGAAAGTCCTCCGGTTCGTGCAGGAGGCTATGTCAAGCGTAAGCGCAGTCCTGGACGATTCGACAATGCCTTGTAGATGTCGAGACACCCTAGCTTACCACTTACAGATTTCCACTCCGATCTCAAAGCATACCTTCACACGAGAGGATTCGACCTCTACTTCCAATCGCCTTGGGTGTCCGGATCTCACGTTCACGAGATACTTCATGCGTTTTTCTACTATGGTCTGCGCTTGATGAGCTATCGAAAGAATGTCGGCGCTGTCGTACATGTGTACAATGTGCTGAGACAGCATACACAATTCGAACCCATACCAATCTTGGAGAACATATGCAATACCTTCGGCGATCTCACCTTCCCTGGCGGCCGTCCAAATCGTAACTTTCGAAACACTTGCATCAGGTATATGGTTGGCAGACTACGCTTCAGCCAAGATCGCCACAGGTCAGGTTGCCACTCACTAGCAATTCCGTCTCACAGAGCAAAGGCCACGGCAGGTTTCGGAGCGGGAGAAGACAGTCGATCTGCTTGTCAGAGCATATCGTTCTCTTATCGAATTAGGAGCAATGGCTACCACCTTAACCATGCGGAGTGGGATGGAGTCTGCAATCTGAACAAGAGGAAGAAAGGTTCATCGCCTCTCGAGCTCCGGAGATGCTCGCCCGGCGGCGTCTCTGAAGATGATCTTGCCTCTTGCGACGCATGATACCGGCTCCAGCATCTCCAAAAAGCCATCTCGGCGGAGTATGAAGGGGAGTTCCCCATAGCCATGATCGACTTTTGCCAAATCTACTTGCCCTTTGGGCGCGTCAGTACACTGATAAGCGATGTTTTCCATGGGGACAGGGCACATCCGGGATCGAACTGTCTGTGTTTTTCTGACGAGGTCCTGTGGGCTGCGCATCGGTACAGAGAGTCCCAGGACAACGAAATACCATTCGAGCATAACAAGGTGGTGCGAATGTGTCAGAATGCGATGATCGAAAGATTGGGCCCAATAGGGGCGTTCAGAGTTGACTGCATCGATCCGATGCAGTCAAAGATGCAAAGTTGGATGCGTTTTGCAGTTGCATCTGCATCGTTGTCTAAAACGCTACTTCTCTGAAGAAATAGCATTCGACTGTATTGTCGATGCAGTAAAAACAATGCAAATACTGTTAAAAGACTCTATTCTATATATATTGTAGTCTGCATAATCTCTCTATCGATAATAATAGCTCTATAAAGTTTGTTTTATTCAACTCTTGTTTATATCTATTAATAATATATTTAGTTAAAAACTTTATTTCGAAGCGCTAGACTTTTTTGTTCTCTATTCGTTTATTTTATCTCTTGTAAAATTCTTGAAAAATCTTCTAATAGATATAGATAAGTTGTTTAAAGTTTTCGAGAATACAGATAACAATAAATATATAGAAAAAATACTTCAAATTATAAGAGAGATAGAGATAATATAATATTTATTGCAAAAACAATTTATAGTTAAATTTATTACTTTTATAGATATTTGTTTTATATTAACAATTCGAGGAAGTGATCTTTGTAACACAATAACTTTACTAAGTCGATATCGATTCGAGAGAGTCTCTTAACATCTCGCGCTAGTCTATTAGAACAATTTAAATTGTTTATTAAAATTTAGATTGTTTTGTAATTAATTTGAAATTTTTAGCCTAATCCAATTAGTATTACGTACAGAATTAATATTTGAAAACGAAAAAGATTCAAAAAAAATCGTTTTCAAATATTAATTCCGTACGTAATACTAATTGGATTAGGCTAAAAATTTCAAATTAATTACAAAACAATCTAAATTTTAATAAACAATTTAAATTGTTCTAATAGACTAGCGCAAGATGTCACGAGACTCTCTTGAACTAATGTCAACTTAGTAGAGTTATTGTATTATAGAGATCGCTTTCTCGAATTATCAATGTTAATATTTACAAGCTTTATTGCTCTAATCTATTTTAATTAAATACTTGTATAAACTTTTCGATATTTAATTAACTTGTTCTTTGTTTATAAAATAAGATATTCTTTTAGAACAAATTCGAAAACAAACAATTATTTGTTTAGTGTTAGATTCTTATAGTTTTAAAGTATTTCAAAATTTATAATAATAAAACAATTATATAAGCAATTACTTAGTAGATTGAAATAGATAAGAGAATTGTAGATTTAATAACTTGTAAAGTTAGTATTCTTATCTATTAATTAAAACTAAAGAAAGAAGATATTAAATAGTTTGCAAAGTACATTAAAAATTGTAAAATTGCAAAGAGATAGATTAAAAATACTAAGACTTCTTCTAAATAGCAAGATAAATAGTATATAATTGATAAAACAACAATTTTTTTGTTTAAAAAGTTTTACTACTATAATAATACTTTTTTTAATAAAAAGAGTAAATATTCTATTAATATTTAGTAGTGTGACCGTTGAATCGGGTCGAACACTTTTTTTTTTGTTCAATCCAAGAATTCGGATAGACTTCTTCGTTTAATTCGAAGCTATATTAATTAATTGCGCTACGTAGACTAGTTCAAATCAAGTAATTCTTTTTTCGCTTGAAAGCACACTAAAT